>MAAB01007550.1_pt1 | contig 15542 bp, 16 predicted proteins | sample 1115991 | NCBI WGS metagenome assembly MAAB01 (sample SAMN04961124, study PRJNA320927) | seawater metagenome | isolation source: sample BD02T18 sea water enriched with oil for 18 days | place: USA:Gulf of Mexico | collected 2013-07-27
TAAAACAAGCTTATGTGGAATATTATGCTTTGCTAACGCTTCAGCGAGATCAATAGAGTGGTTAACAGATACCCGTTTATCGTTAGTACCATGTAGCATTAGAATTGGCATGTTTGGCGATAAATCACTTACCCACTTTAGTACTGAACGCTTTGCCAATTCAGCTATTTTGTTTTTCTCATAATCAGGAATTCTATGCTTGAATACTTTTTCCATTTCTGGACGATAAGTTAGCCCTTTAAATAAATCCGAATTACCTGCAATAGTTGCGATAGCTTTTATATTTTTTACTTTTTTCACCGCTAAATGTGTCTGCATACCTCCGCGACTAGCACCGAACATTCCAATGCGTTGTACATCAGCACCTTCAATACTTGGAATGTAATCCAATAATGCCGTTACATCATTGACATCACTTCCACCAAACTCATCTTGGGCAGCAGACTTCTTAGTGAACGTTCCACGATACTGACTACCAATAATAACAAAGCCTTCGTTAGCAATAGGAAATAAATTATGCATCATTGAACCGAAAACAACGCTGCCAAAATTACCATTGCCACCACGGTTATAAATTAAAACAGGCAAATTTTCTTTCGTTATTTTGGGTTTAATAACATAGCCATTCACTATGTTTCCATCGACAAGGTACTTAAAGGTAGTACAGGATAAATTGCGCTGATAAAAATCAAATTTTTCCTGACCGAAACGAGAGTCAAATCGAGTCAATGCTTGTTTAAGCTTTTTATTTGATTTTATTCTCTTTTCATACTTCTTCTTCATGCCATTACGCCATGAGTCATAATCAGTAAAAATCCAAGTAAAGCAGTTTTTTTGTTCTTTAATCCGTTCATCATTGATTAAATTTGATGCTTGAGTACTAAAAGATGAAATAACTAAAGAGATAATTAAGAGATATTTGTTCACATGAACTCCATGTCGTGATTAAAACTTCTAATACCCTCAATTTAAGCAAAGCATTGCTGAATAAATGTGGGGTACGAAAATAGTAAACTGAATTTGGGTTATTGTTATTCAGCTGGTTAGAACTACAAATTAAATCGTTCCAGATTTACACCGCTTTTGACGAAACGTTCTTTTCCCTAATGCCGCAATATTTAAATCTGTGGTGATAACTTCTGATACCTTAATGGCACTATCAGACTCTTGAATCCAAATAGAAATTTTTCCATCTTTAATTTTTCTATTTATCATATAGCTTTTTCCTGAATCTAACTTAACGTTAAAAAGAACAAATGCTTCTTTGGTATTCATAGATGAAGTTGAAATGTTGGCTTCAACCCATAACCTATGCTCACCGTTTAGATATTGTTTCGGTTCAGACCAGTTTGTCGGTTTTTTTCGATAACACATTAAATGAATTAGTTCCGACGGAGAGTCTATATCTTGTTTGAAATTTTCAAGTCTAAAGTGATCAACCTTGATTTCTCTTTCAAAAGGTAAAATACCACAACCGACTAAAAACAAACCTACCAAACAAGTTAAAAGATACTTACATTTTTTCATTGAATATTCCCTTATTATCTAATTAATCCGCACGTTCACTATAGCGCTAACACTCATTTAAGGGCAGGGGATATTGGTTAAAGTAATCGATACAGGTACAAAAGCCAAGAGCTTTTCCTGTTAATTTGCTAGTTATAGTTACGCTAACACGGCACTTTTTTTAATAATAAATGAGACAACAATTGCGGTAGTAAATTACTAATTAGTTGAGCATTCGAATGACAGGTTTGATTTAATAAAACCCAACCATCAGTACCCATTATTTCAATTGAATTTAGACTAATGTTTTTTACAGTAGGATTTATAGCGCTCCATTCCCCAGAAACACGAAAAATGCCAACGTCTGTATTTATGCGACTGATATTGAATATTTGCACAAAACCTCGGGTAACTAAAAATCCCATTAAAGGGCTGATAATAATTTGCTAAAAAAGCGACGAAGGAGCAAAAGCCAACTGTTTTTTGTCCTGTAAATTTTCTTATTAGGTGTTTACTCGGTAAAAGCACTACACCTAAGTATTGAAAGCTAATAGCTTAACCGGTGCTACTCAAAAACATAGGGCCGAATCGGTTTAAATAAATTACAGAAAAAACAGAATATTATGATCCGCAACACTTTTTGTATTTTTTTCCGCTGTTACATGAACAAGGATCATTGCGGTTTGGAGTTTTGTCGAACGTAGTGGTAACTGGCTTGTTTAGTATGGCATTAAGTTCATTGATATTTTCATCTATGGTGCTATCAACGACAATATCGGCATAAAGTCCATTATCAGCAACCAACGTCTCTACTGCTAGTTTTTTTTCATCACTGTTAACGACTAATGTTAATGGTTTTTTTTCTGTGCCTAGCTTAGCGGTACGCTTAGAGGTATAACCTGTTCTTACATGATTTACTCTGGTATGGATACGTCCTTTGTAATAAAGATCGTGCATGTCATTCTCCGCTAATTAAACACTTGATTTAAGCGCGGCAGTATAGCGTAAAAGGGAAAATAGTCGACTGTTAAATTAATTATCTGCGTTTGTTCTTATCTTGATAATAGATGCTACTTTCCATTTGGACACTGACACCTAAAGCCCGGGTAAAAGAGCTTTTTAGTAATTTGCTAAAAATGGTGTAGCGCAACCCAACCGAGAAAACTGTATAAATTTCCACTTTAATTGCTTGTAGCGATACATCATTTAAACGTTCTAATTGACTAAAACACCCGTTTTCCGGATATTGCAATATACATGGCAAAAAAACCAAGCAATGAATAAATCCATTCGAAATAATCTATGCCTTGGTAATCGCCATTCAATGCCATTGTACCAACCATATAGGCCAAAAATAATGAAGGAGTAGCAAATACACCTAATAGAAGTCGAATATTAAAAGGTAACTTTGTACTCTTATTTTTCGTATTCATTGTTCATTCTTTCCTTTGTTAGTTTTGGATAGTGCCACAAATTATAATCTGATAGCTAACGCCACGTTAAGGGGATATTGTAGATTGCTAAAATTGTGTAGTGAAGCGAAACCGAGCACACTTTAAAAAAGTCCCGCTTGAACTACTTACATGCCTTTTATCTTTGCATGAAAAACAAACTAAACTGTAAGTTTAGGTTTAACATGATAATACGTAGCGTAGAAAACTACTTAACTATAAAAGGCTTCAACAACTCCTTTTATAGTAATCAGCAGCGGTTGACCTCGACGGTCCAATGCCTTAGGAGAAGCTACTTTTACCCAACCCTCACTGATGCAATATTCTTCAACATCGGTACGCTCTTTACCGTTCAGTCTAATACCAATGTTGTGCTCGAAAATTTCTGCCACATGATGTGGGCTACGAGGATTACCCGAAAGGCGGTCCGGCAATTCTGGTTGCGATTTAGTATCGTTCATGTTCATGACCTGTAGTAAATAAAAAGTGCGCTATTGTAGACAATCTATGCCCAACGCTCAAGAACGGCAGTTGAGTTTAATAGCATATGAATTTCGGTTAATTTATTAATACCCTCTGAAATCTGTAATTCAGCTAAAGTTTAGGGTGAATTTATATTTCCTTAGGCATATAACGGCTACATTAGCGCGCAAAATATTGTTAGCTAAAATAGCGATAGAGGCGAAAAAACTAACTGTTTATTGTCCACCTTAGGGCATGTTGTTAGGGTTCAATATTTACCGTTACAAACCAATGAAAACACTATAGTTTAATTAACCGTTCATTTATACATTCAGGTGAACCCATCTCAAATTCTCGACAAACCCATGGTCGATTTTCATAGATGGAACACATTAATGTATTTCGATCTAAAGCTGAGCACCAACCATCGTCTAAACGCAACATGGTTTCACTCCCATGCTCATCAACATAAATATGCTGACTAGGGACACCTGTATCTGAAATGATCATAACTTCTAAACTGCAACAACATGCCTTACAGTTTGAGCATGTGATATCTGAGGCTAGTAGATTTGTTACTTTAATGGTCATAATCAACAACAATGAATTAACTGATCAAGAGGATACTCTAAATGAGGAAGTTTATCGAGGTCACTGAATCCTAACTCACTCGTTAACGGGTAATAAAATAGTTGGTTAAAATAAGTGGCGTTGGAGCAAAAACTCAACTGTTTAGTCATGATTTATTTGCTTGTATGGATGTTTCCATCATAAAAACCTAATTTACATGCACCTGTTTCAATATCAAAAGAGGCATCATAGGCAAGCTTAATAGGTTGGTCTTTACGCTTTATAATAACACCGCCCGTTGCATTGATATAATCATGCCATTACTATCTTTTATCTTTAGATCTATGTTTGTGACGGAAATACAGACAACTACACACGTTTTCTTTTTTATACAGTAAAACGGAAAGAAAAAATAAAAAAGGCAAACAAATAATATGATGTAATTACAGGGCTAATCTAGGGATGATTTTTTGTGGTTCAGCCTATGATGGTGACTTAAATGAGTAACGCTATCATGTGTGACTGCTATGCCATGCTCGGCTTCAATAAAGTTTGTTAATGTAGTTATAAATGCCAGAGCACTACTATGACAGTGGTACTCTACCAATGACTATAATGAAAGTTATTCGCTTTCCATTTTTGCTGCCATTTGCTCTAACGTACTATGACGAACGTCTTTTCCTTCAACCAAATAAACAATGTATTCACATAAATTGGTGGTGTGGTCACCAATGCGTTCTAATGCCCGGGCACACCAAGTAACCCGTAATGCATTTTTTATTTCATATGGGTTTTCCATCATTTTTGTCACTAATAAACGTGAAATATTGTCAAACTCTTCATCAATTACGCTATCATTTTTAATAATGGTTAATGCTGCTTCTACATCCATTTGTGCATAAGCAGTTAAAGCCGTGTGCAAGGTTTCACTAACATGTTTGCCTAAGTGCCTGAGTTCAACTAAAGGCCTATCACTTTCATTTTTAGCAAAGTTTCCTTTAGCCAGTTTGATGGCATTCTTACCAAATTTTACTGCTTCATCACCCATTCGCTCAAGGTCAGTAATACTTTTGATTACGCTAACCAATAATCGTAAATCACTTGCTGCAGGCTGCCTTCTAGCTAGTATTTGTGTGCAATATTCGTCAATATTCAACTCCATACTATTAACTTTTTGGTCGCGCTCTATTACTTTAGCGGCTAATGATTCATCAGCATTTAATACGGCATTTAAGCCATCATTGACTTGCTGTTCTACTAAAGCGCCCATTGCTATTACCAAGGTTCTTACTTGCTCAAGCTCTTCGTTAAACCGGCGAGAAATGTGTTTGTCTAAGTGTAATTGAGTGGTAAAGCCGGCACAGTTATCATTCGTTGTCATAATATTCTCCTTTTAACCAAAACGGCCAGTAATGTAGTTTTCAGTTAATTTGTGATTAGGTCGGGTGAAAATATCTTCCGTTTTACCCATTTCAATCAACTGTCCCATATGAAAATAAGCTGTGTGTTGTGATACACGTGCTGCTTGTTGCATTGAGTGCGTAACAATAGCAATGGTGTATTTCTCTTTAAGCTCGTCAATCAGTTCTTCGATAATAGCGGTAGCAATTGGGTCAAGCGCTGATGCAGGTTCATCCATTAAAATAACCTCAGGGCTAACGGCAATGGTTCTTGCAATACACAAACGTTGCTGTTGCCCACCAGACAAACCAGTACCAGGGTCTTTTAATCTATCTTTAACTTCATTAAATAATCCCGCTTTTTGTAAACTAGTTTCTACAATGTCGTCCAACTCTGCTTTATTGTTGGTTAGGCCGTGAATACGAGCACCATAAGCAACATTATCGTAAATAGATTTTGGGAAAGGGTTAGGCTTTTGAAACACCATACCTACGCGTGCACGAAGTAAAACAGGGTCAAGTTCTTTAGCGTAAATATCTTCACCATCTAGCATTAACTTACCGGTAATGCGGCAAATATCTATAGTGTCATTCATGCGGTTTAAACAACGTAAAAAGGTAGATTTACCACAGCCAGAGGGGCCAATAAGTGCGGTAACTTGGTTTTTTGCTAGATCTAGACTTACATTGTGAATTGCTTGTTTATTACCATAATAAACATTGGCATCACGAATAGACATTTTGGCGTCATCCGCATAAATATTACCAACAGTATGAGGTATCGCTACTTGGTTTAATTCAATTTGAACTTGCTCATTTGAATTTAGGTTTAAATTTTTCATTATTTTTTCTCAAATTTACTACGCAACACGGTTGCTGTGATGTTGATAACTAACAATAGCGTTAGCAGTACTAAAATAGCGGCGGAGGTTTTAGCTAAAAAGGCTCTTTCTGGGCTATCTGCCCATAAAAATATCTGTACAGGCAAAACAGTGGCTGAGTCAACAATGCTAGTAGGCACATCAACAATAAAAGCGACCATGCCTATCATCAACAAAGGGGCTGTTTCTCCTAGCGCTTGCGCAATACCAATAATCGCGCCTGTTATAATGCCGGGCATTGCTTGTGGTAATACATGAGAGAAGGTTACTTGCATTTTAGAAGCACCTAACCCCAAAGCGGCCTCTCTAATTGAAGGCGGAACGGCCTTGATAGCGGCTCGACTGGCAATAATAATGGTGGGTAACGTCATTAAGGTTAATACAATACCGCCCACTAATGGCGCTGAACGTGGTAGGCCAAATAAATTAATGATAACAGCAAGCCCCAGTAAACCAAACACGATTGAAGGTACTGCCGCTAAGTTATTAATGTTAATTTCTATGATATCGGTTAAACGATTTTTAGGAGCAAACTCTTCTAAATATAAAGCACCGGCTACCCCTAATGGAAACGACAAGAGTAAGGTAACAAACATGGTGAGCAATGTACCCATTAACGCCCCTTTGATACCGGCAAGCTCGGGTTCACGTGAATCACTCGTGGTAAAGAAGCTGCTATTAAAGCGGCTTTCAATGCGCTGCTCTTGTTCAAGTTTTGCGACCCATTGCGCTTGTTGTTCGTTAATACGTAAGCCGGCAGTACCAAAAGCAAAGCCTTCCTTAAGATAGCTATCAACGTCATCATCAAGCCTTACCCAGATAGACACGGTTTCGTTAAAGTCTTCAGGGGCAGCGAGTAAAGCATAGCGAATGGTAAATTCAGCATTGCTTGAAAATAACTTCAATACTGAACGTTTTTCTTTGCGTGACAGTTTAGGGGGTTGTTCATTAACAAACATAGGGTAAATAGAATTTCTCAATACTTTTCGAAAATCTGCTGTTTTAAGTTGTTGCGTTAATTCATAACCGCTTAAGTTTGCATCAACACTTAACCAGTCACTTTGGTAATTAACATCCAGCTTTACCCAATGCTGATGAAATGCTGGCAGTGCTTTTGTGCTGATATCACCAATTAATATAACCACTAGCATAAAGCCAAACAGTACTGCACTAAGTCCAATATTTCTAAAACGTCTCTCTTTTTGATGACGCTTTTTTAAACTTAAGGCAACTTTCTCTGTGGTAGAGAGTGTCGTTTGTTGTTTTGCAGGCGTTGCATTACCTGCTATGTTTTTGTCTATTAAATTAGTCATATTGTTCTCTGTACTTTTGTACCACTTTTAACGCTAAAACATTCAAGCCTAGGGTGGTTATAAATAACATCAAACCTAAGGCAAACGCAGCTAATGTTTTTGGACTGTCAAATTCTTGATCGCCCGTTAATAGCGTGACGATTTGTACGGTAACTGTGGTAACTGAGTCTAACGGGTTAGCGGTTAAATTTGCGGCCATACCAGCAGCCATTACCACTATCATGGTTTCACCAATGGCACGTGAAACAGCCAACAAAATAGCGCCAACAATACCGGGCAATGCGGCCGGTAATAATACTTTAACCACGGTTTCACTTTTAGTGGCTCCCATACCAAACGAGGCTTCTTTTAATGCCTTTGGTACTGCGCTGATGGCGTCTTCAGATAACGATGAAACAAATGGGATAATCATGGTACCCATGACAAGGCCGGCAGCTAACGCGCTTTCTGAAGCTACACTTAAACCAAAATATTCGCCAATATTTCTGATGACAGGGGCAACAGTTAAGGCAGCAAAAAAGCCATAAACTACCGTTGGGATTCCAGCTAAAACCTCTAACATTGGCTTGGCAATATTACGGAATTTTGAATTGGCATACTGTGAAAGGTATATAGCTATCATTAAGCCAACAGGTACTGCTAAAAGCATGGCAATAAAGGTAATTAGCAGGGTGCCGGCAAAGAGTGGTACGGCGCCAAATGACCCTGAACCACCTATTTGGTCAGCTCTCATTGCTGTTTGTGGACTCCACTGTGTGCCAAACATAAACTCAGTGGCAGGAACACTTTTAAAAAAGTGAATAGATTCAAATAAAACGGAAATGACAATGCCTAGCGTAGTTAAAATCGCAATGGCAGATGAAGCTACAAGCAAGGCATGAATGATGGTTTCTGATTTTTGTCGTGCTTCATAAGTAATACTGAATTTTCTAACGAGAATGATAACGCTAACCAATGAAACGACTAACACTAACGCCGTTTTTAACCATTTTGCTTGTTGCTCTAGTTTTTGTATGGCTATCGCGGCATTTAATTGAATATTTAACGCTATATCAGTGCTACTACTTAAGTTATTTAATAAGGCTTGGTTAGATTCAGACAAAGCTAAAAAGCGTATATTGTTCAAATACAAACCTAAGTCTATATTTGATAAAGCTTGTATATTTGCAGGTAACGTCGCTGTTAGTAGTTGTTCAATAACAAGTTGTTCAGCGCTATTAAAAATTAATAGGGTAATGAGTGCTGGCAGACCACAGACCATGGCAGTGAGCAAACCAAACTGTTTAGGCAAGCAGGACAGCACTTTTTTATGCTCTGTACCACCGGCAACTTTCAATGAGCGATTAATACCATACCAATAACTGAATAAAGTAAGGCATACGAGAAGGGTAAAAAGTAAAGGGGAATTCATATTTCAGGGCCAAATTATTTCTAATAAATGAACAAGCAAAGGCGAGCATTGATTCTCGCCTAAAGCTCAATTTATAAAGCGATAAGAAATTATTTATTTAGTGCTAATGGTGTCAGTGATAGAACATTGTTTCGTACCTTTGCTAACTTTACTTCTCCTAAAGGAATCAAGCCTTTATCTGTTAAATACCCTTCTTCACCCATAGCTGCTTCAGAAGTGTACTCTTTTAAGAATGCTAAGATGCCAGGCACTTTGCCAACATGAGCATTTTTAACATAGAAGTAAAGAGGGCGAGACACAGGATATGAGCCATCAGCTATAGCATCAAAAGCTGGGCCTTGACCATCAATAATTGAGCCTTGCAGCATATCGTTATTTTGGTCTAAGAAACTGAAACCAAAAATACCGAACGCTTTAGGATTAGCCGTTAGCTTTTGCACTATTAAGTTGTCGTTTTCGCCCGCTTCTATATAGGCATGATCTTCACGAACACTATGACAAATTTCTTTGTACTTAGACTTGTTTTGCTTTTTAATTGCTTTAATCCAAGCGTACTTTTTACAGCCCGCTTCTAGTACCAGTTCAGCGAAAGCATCACGTGTGCCTGAGGTTGGCGGTGGGCCTAAAACTTCAATTTTATTTGCTGGAAGTGTAGGGTTAATGTCGCTCCATACTCTGTAAGGGTTGGCGATTAGTTTTTCGCTGCCATCTTTTGCTGGCACATCTTTAGCTAATGCTAAAAATAGCTCCTTGCGCGTTACTTTCATTGCGCTAGCGGTATTAGAGTTCGCAACTACAATACCGTCGTAGCCAACCAATACTTCAGTAATGCTAGTAACACCATTTTTCGCACACATATCAAATTCACTTTTTTTCATGCGGCGAGAAGCGTTAGCTAAGTCAGGTGTGTCAATTGCATTGCTAGCACAAAATAACTTCATGCCACCACCAGTTCCAGTAGATTCAATTTTTGGTGTTTTAAAATCAGTATTTTTACCAAACCGCTCAGCAACGACGGTTGAAAATGGGTATACAGTAGAAGAGCCAACGGCAGTAATAGTGTCGCGACTGTTGCCTTGCGCATTGGTAACACTACTGAGTAAAGCGACAGTACTAACGGATAATCCAAAAACTGCTTTTGTTAAAGCGCTTGTCATCATTTTATTCATCTTGATTCTCTCTGGTTAAGTTTAGAGTTTTTTAAAGTTGTATTTAGTAAACTGAGCACAGTGTAGAAATTTTATGTGACAGATAAATGAACGAAATATGACGCTTTTGTTACGACACGCAAAAAATTAGTATTTTCTTAAAATTAAGCTGTACTCAGTAAAAATAATGTGTAAAAATAACCTTACAAATCGCGTAATTAAATCTTTACGATTTTATGTTTTTATGAATAAGTAAGCTGTAAGCCTTTAAAACTGCACTTTGAACTTTTCAATATTTTCTGTAAATCTTGTTTTATCCTGCGCATTTTTAAATTGTAATTTTTAGGAATGAACTATGTCTAACACACCACATATCAGTAGCTTAAATGACATTCATGTTAATGAAGAGCATGTATTATTAACGCCAGAGCAACTAAAAGAAGAGTTGCCCCTTAAAGAGCCAGGTCGTGCTTTTGTTAAAGAGTCACGAAAAATAATAGCGGATATTATCCACAAGAATGACTCGCGTTTACTGGTGATCAGTGGCCCTTGTTCGGTGCATGACGTTGATGCAGCGAAAGCTTACGCTCGAGAATTAAAAGCGTTACACGAAAAATACAAAGACTCGCTATTTATAGTCATGCGTGTTTACTTTGAGAAGCCGCGTACTACCGTTGGTTGGAAAGGGTTAATTAATGATCCGCATATGGACGGCTCATTTGATGTTGAAGCCGGCCTAAGAAAAGCAAGAGAGTTGTTAATTTACTTAACTGAATTAGGCTTACCACTGGCAACAGAAGCATTAGATCCTATTAGCCCGCAATATTTAGCAGAGTTATTTAGTTGGTCTGCGATTGGGGCTCGAACAACAGAGTCGCAAACCCATAGGGAAATGGCGAGCGGACTGTCAATGCCAATAGGTTTCAAAAATGGTACTAATGGTAGTTTAGATGTGGCAATTAACGCCTTACAATCTGCTGCATCATCTCATCGTTTCATGGGAATAAACCGACAAGGGCAAGTTTCATTAATTAAGACTTCGGGCAATCCTGATGGACATGTTATTTTGCGAGGTGGCAAGCAGCCAAATTATGACAGTGTAAATATTAGTGATTGTGAACAAATACTGGCCAAACATAATTTGGAGCCCGGTATTGTTGTTGACTGTAGCCATGGCAACTCGAATAAAGATTATCGTCGACAACCGTTGGTTGCTACTAACGTTTTTAATCAAATAATAGAGGGTAACAAGTCTATAATTGGTATCATGCTTGAAAGTAATCTAAAAGCGGGTAATCAAAGCTCAGATTTACCATTTGCTGATATGGAATATGGCGTATCAGTGACCGATGCTTGTATAGATATGGATACTACCAAAACATTGTTTAGTGAAGCAGATGCTATGCTTGAATCAGTATTAAAAGCGCGCATTAAATAACGATTTACCTTAAGGGAAATATGAGTAATTTTGACGATAACCTCAACGCATTACGCGATGAAATTGATGATATTGATAGCCAGTTAGTCGCATTACTGAGCAAGCGCTTAGCTGTTACCGCTAAAGTTGGCGAGTTAAAAAGCGCTGAAGGTATGCCTATTTACGCACCTGAACGAGAAGCGAATCTCATTGCTAAGCGTCGGGAGCAGGCAAGTAATGTTGGTTTAAGCGCCGATTTAATCGAAGACATATTACGTCGTTTGATGCGTGACTCTTATGTAAGCCAAGATGCTAGTGGTTATCAGTGCATTAACCCTGATTGTAATAAAGTTGTCGTTATTGGCGGAAGAGGGCAACTTGGGCATGTTTTTGTTGATTTATTTGAACGCTCTAGTTATGAAGTTGCCATAATAGAGCAAGAAGATTGGCCTAATAGCGAGGCTATTCTATCGGATGCAAGTTTAGTGATTGTTTCAGTGCCTATACGCTTAACGTCAATTGTTATTCATCACCTAAATCATTTACCAGAAACTTGTATTTTGGCTGACGTCACCAGTATTAAAGAGTCTCCTTTGTATGAAATGATGAAGGCTCATTCAGGTCCTGTTGTAGGTTTGCATCCCATGTTTGGCCCTGATGTTACTGGCCTAATTAAACAAACCATTATTGCATGTGATGGTAGAGCGCCAGAAAAATATCAATGGTTATTAAAGCAGTTTCAAGTTTGGGGGGCTAAGGTTTACCCTGTAACGGCCCATGAACATGATCAAGCCATGTCTATGGTGCAGGTTATGAGGCATTTTTCTACTATTGCTTATGGTTATCATTTAATGACTGAAGGCGCAGATATAGAAAAGCTCGTCGATATGAGCTCACCTATTTATCGTTTAGAGTTGATTATGGTGGGTCGTCTGTTTGCTCAAAACCCCATTTTATATTCAGATATTATTTTTGCTAATCCTGATAATATCTCAATGATGAAACGTTTTGCTTATCGTTTTCTAGAGCTTTTAGAAGATGTGGAAGTAGGGGACAAAGATGCTTTTGTTACCATGTTTAATCAAGTATCAAATTGGTTTGGTCATTATGCCGATGATTTCTTAACTGAAAGTAAAGCGATGCTTTTAAAAGCGAATGAATTGAAAAAGTAATTTGACTAATACGTTACTAACCCAGAGTTTTAACTTGAAACTTTGGGTAGTATCATTAAGTCAATTTCTACGTATATTGATGCAGAAAAGTCAGTTAAAAACGATAGGCGATACCGATTGAAATTTGACTGTCAAGCCAGATTGCATTTTCAAATTGAGCAACGCAATTATCAGCTTGGCAAAATAACTGTTCATCTTCGTCTGTTAAGGTTGCATACATTCTAAGTTCAGTAACTAATGCTAAGTTATCAGAAAACTCATAACGCGTACCAACTGCAGCGGTAAGGGACGGGTAAATAACGTCATCAAAATCACTGTCGAAGTAAGTAGCACCAAGACCTAAGCTTACCGTGGTTATATAGTTTCTCTCTCTAAACAATGCCACGCCATTAAAATGCGCGTAAATGGTATCAAAAGAGTGCTTCAATTGATTATCATCTTTGAAATCACGAGAAATAAAATTAACTATAACTTGTCCTTGACCGCTAGGTGAATCAAGCCAAGAAAAAGCAAGACCTACATTAGGCTCATCACTGACAGGTAAAGTGTTTGTTTCATTGCCGTTTACAAGGTCTGGACTAAAAGTTTGACCTATGAATGGCGTAATTTCAAACTCAACAGCTTGAAGATTTAGTGAAAGAAATTGCGCACAACAAAGCGTAGCAGACACTAGAATAGCACGAGAGAAAAGCTTCAACGGGGGCATGACTGAATTTTCCTTTGTCTAAGGTGAAAGTATAATTATTTACTATTAGCTTACGCTGCATTCCCTAAAATACAAGTACTTAGCGATAAATTAATGAATGGCTAAGTTGAGTAGGTGCAGCAATATTTCACCGCCGAGCTGATTAGCGACTAAACCTTGTCCATTTTTAAAAGCATCAATTCTGATGTCTTGCTTATTAATAGACTTTGTTGAGCCGTCGCTAGCAAATTGCAGTGCTAAGGTGTTAATAGTGAGCAATTCGACCAATATTTTTGCTTGAGCTTTACCACGCTTTTTCTTTGCTTTGGTATGCGCAATGATAGGCCCCACTTGTGGATTTTTCTTGGCATATTCTTCAGCATTCATTTCTGGATTGTGCTGAGCATAAACTTTTGCCGCGATGGCAGGGTAAAACTCAGGGTAGTCCAGAGCAAGTTTCAATGTGATTTGTTCAACAAGTTGTTCAACATTAGTTATTTTGTTGTCACCTTGCTCAATATTAATGGTTAAAGTGTTTATTGATAATCTATTTATGCGTGTTAATAAAGCTTGGTTTTGCGTTTTAGCTAACTCTACTTCTACGTGATCAATGCTAAGCACATGATGTGCTTTAGCAAATGCTAAGTTTTCAACCTTTAGCTGCTTAAAGGTGGCGGTATTTGTTGCAGGAGAAAAATCAGCATACGCTACGCTACTTGATTGACCTGTGTAATATTGCCCTTGAATTGCTATTTGGCTTTTAAGGTAATCGTTCAGGGAGCCATTGGCCAAATACCACAGCATAGTGCTAAAAAAAACTAATAAAGTAAAAGCCAGTATTGCTAATTTATTCAAAGGTAACTCTTTATATGCCAACTCAATTAAATTTCGCTACTTGGCACACTGGTTGGGCTGATGTGCTCAATTGGATAACAGCCAAGTACTTTGATGAAGTTAGTATGTTCAGTAATTTCATTAAGCGCTTCTTGCAGGGCAAAGCTTTTTAAATTTGCTTCAACATCTATGTAAAACATTTCTTCCCAAGGGCGCCCTTGAATTGGGCGGGATTCAAGCTTACACATGTTTATGCCTTTTTCTTTTAGCACGAGTAAACACTCAACTAAAGCACCTGCCTTTTGACCTGTTGCGAGTATGATCGCGGTTTTAGCCGGTATTTGTTCAGCCACATCAACCGCTTTTCTTGCCACTAAAATAAAACGAGAGTGATTTTCATTTTGGTTGGCAATAGATTTTTCTAGTGCTTGTAATTGATACAGCTGACCACCTTCTTCACTACCTATTACAGCAATGGTGTCATCTTGTAACTCAGACACTTTCACCATGGCATCGGCGGTACTGTCGCAATATTCAATACGGATATCTGCTTGTTTATCTAAAAAGTTACTGCATTGAGCAAACGGTTGGCCATGAGCATAAATGGTTTTTATTTTGTCTAGGCTGGTATTGCCTGCGGTCAGTAAGCAATGTTCTATTGGTTGAGTAATTTCGCCAACAATATATAAATTTGTATGCTGAAGTAAGTCGTATACCTGATTGATGCTACCTGAGCTGGTATTTTCAATTGGTAACATGCCGTAATCAACCTGTCCGGACTCTACTTGTTGTAAAATGTCACTAAAATTTTGACAGCCAGACTCAACTATTTTTTCTGCACGCCTAGAAAAATATCGATGACTTGCTAAATAACTATATGAGCCTTTGTCACCAAGAAAGGCAACGCTTACCGTTGGTGTTTGAATGTTAGGATTAGCTAAACTTTGCAAGAAAGCTTGTTGGTTAAGCACTGAATCTTCAATAATGGTTTGAAAGACACTCGTCACATAGTGAGCATCTAAGCCAAGTTCTTTTCCTTGCTTGATTAATCGAATTAGCAACTCTTGTTCACGTTGCTGATCTCTAATAGGACGAACTTGTTGTACTTTACTTTTAGCAACGTTAAGGGTAAGTGCACGACGCTTGGCAAATAAGGTTAATAGCGATTTATCTAAGCTGGTAATTTCTTTGCGTATTTCGTTTAAATCTAATTTTTCGCTCACGTTTACTTCCTACCTTGCTATTTTTACATTTTGCTCAAGAAAAAACCTTCCATGAGGAAGGTTTTTCAA
>MAAB01007552.1_pt1 | contig 15441 bp, 8 predicted proteins | sample 1115991 | NCBI WGS metagenome assembly MAAB01 (sample SAMN04961124, study PRJNA320927) | seawater metagenome | isolation source: sample BD02T18 sea water enriched with oil for 18 days | place: USA:Gulf of Mexico | collected 2013-07-27
ATGCGCGCTTTCCCCCGCCAGTATTTCAAACCTGAGTCTGTGATTGAACACAATATATTCACTAAAGGAAGAAGACCACCATATGGTTCACGTAACCTATGGAATACGAAAGAATTCTTTGCCACCAAACGTGGTACTAAACCTATCCCTTACGAATACTTATTGGATAACAATACTTATACTTTTAGCGGAGCTGATAAGTTTTTGAAAAAACATCAAAAAAATGGTGTTGAAGCACATTCTATTGCCACCGAGCAACAGCAGTTTTTTGATATTGCTAATAAAGATTATCGCTTAGTTGCTGGGGCTGAGGCGCTGAAAACTGGCTTTAAACCTTTTGATGTCAGCATGGACTCTTTTGGAGTATCTAAAGATTTTCCTAAACATCTGCTTAAGTTAGATCGCGATACTATGCAATGGGGCGGTGAAACCCTACTTCATGGTGGTCTTGAAGCCGTACAAAAGAATGTGCATTAATTACTAGTTCCCAAATATTAACAAAAAGGCAAGCCGCTAAGCTTGCTTTTTTTTTACCCATATTTTCATTTGTACCCTAAATTTTAAGTTCAAACGCTTATTGAGGATTTTTTATGGTTAAGTTCAAACTTATAACATCTACGTATTTGTTATCTTCAGTTGTGTTCTTTATTTCAGTTTTATTAACTGGCTGTGGTCAACAGTCTCCTAGTAATATTGAAACATCTATAGCTACTCAAACAGAGAAACAGGAAAAAACTGTAACTCAAGCACAAACTAAAGCGGCTATTGCCCAGTGGCAGGCGATGCGTTTTGGTTTATTTATTCATTTTGGCGCGTATGCTGACTTAGCAGGCGTTTGGCAAGGCAAAGAGATTGAAAAACTCGGTGAGCAAATTCAGCGACATGCCGATATTTCACAAGAAGACTACCAAGAAGTGGTAAAACAATTCAACCCAAGCAATTTTGATGCTGATGCCATTGTTAAGCTCGCAAAGCAAGCAGGAATGCGTTATATCGTGTTAACCACTAAACATCATGACGGTTTTTCTATGTTTGAAACTCAGCATAGCGATTTTGATATTGTTGATTACACCCCGTATAAGAAAGATTTATTAAAAGAGCTTGCTGAGGCAACTAAGCGGCACGGTTTAAAACTGGGTTTATATTACTCCACCCCTGATTGGCATTTTAATGGACCAAACCCTGAACGTAATCCAAGTGATGGTAAGATCAGCGTTTTTAGTAAGGTATCAAAGGCGAATGAAGACTTTCAAGTGGCGCAGCTTGAAGAGTTAATGACTAACTATGGCGACATTGTTGAAGTGTTTTTTGATATGGGTGAGCCAACGCTTGCGCAAAGTAAACGCTTTAGAGAAGTGGTGAAAAGGTACCAACCTGATGCACTTATTAATGGTCGACTGATGAATAATCAAGGCGACTTTTTAACCATGCCAGATAACCATGTGCCAGACTCACCCATTACTGGTTTTCCGTGGGAAACACCAGGCACGTTTTATCATACTTGGGGCTATAAGTCTTGGGTGAAAGGTTTACCGCTTGAAGAGCAAATAGCTGTACAAATACGCAAGCTTTCAGACATAGCTAGTATGGGAGGTAACTTTTTACTCAATATCGGCCCTAAAGGAGATGGTAGTATATTACCTTATGAAAAAGATGTATTACTGGGAGTTGGTCGTTGGGTAGAACAAAATAAATCGGCTATATTTGAAACCGGCTTAAATCCATTTTTGAAATTACCTTGGGGACAAGTTTCTACCAAAGAAGGTGTTTTATATCTTCATGTTCATCAGTGGCCTGAAAATAATCAATTAGTATTACCGGGCTTAGTAAATCAGGTTGCGAAAGTTTCTTTGTTAACTGAGGGGGACAATCAACTATTAGTAAAACAAGAAAGTGGTGATACCACGATTGACCTTTCTGGTATTAATCAAGATCCTTATTTAACCATTTTAAAGCTCGATTATATCGGTGAATTAAAAACAGTGCCTAGACATAGTAAAGCCGATGAAAATGGCACTATTCGCTTAGTTGGCGAAGATGCCACTAAACACGGCAAGTTTGGCAAAGAAAGTTATCGTTCTATGTTAAAAGACTTCTCTCGTAGTTGGTATATAGATGTGCCTAAAACGGGCAGTTATCAAGTAAACATCAGCTATAAAATGCGCTATAAAGACAAAGACTTTATTATTGGTAATAAAGTAAATGAACTCGCCTTTAGCCTTAAAGGCAAAGGACAAAAAGTTGAAAAACTACAGTCCTTTGATGGTAATGAACAAAAGGTTACGGTAAAAACCGTCAATAAAAACTACGTTAATTTTCTGCAAAGCCATGCTGGTTTATTGAACTTTACTGAAGCAGGTATTCAAAAAATAACTTTAAAACAAGGTCAATCTTTTGAACTTAAAGCCAGTACAAAAGACTTTAAAGCACAAGATCAACGTTACCGTGCAATGAATATCGATATTGAGGAAATTACGCTCGTACCTTCTTATTAAGACGGTCTTATTATACCTATCAAAGAACAAACGCATTAAATCTATTTAATAAGGCTTGTGCTGGAGAGCGCAAGTCTGATTAATGATAAATCAAATATCAGTCTACTTAAATTCAATTCGTGAAGATACTTCTTAAAATGATGACACTAACTTTTAAGACATATTGATGATCATTTAAATTACATGGATACATTAATAAATCAAAGTTACGGTGGATATGTTGCTAGTGGAATACAATTAGGGACGTTAGTAAATAAAATTTAAGCGTTATTGCCCGAAATTTCTGCATATCATCATTACTGACCTTAGCATGTATTTTCCTAACTACAATTGCTCCGACAAGCAGCCCTAATATTCGATAATAAAGTTATTCTGAGCTTTCACACTAGAACACTAAAAACTCAAATATTATAAATTTCTAAAAACAGACATTCGTATAATAATTTCCATGATTTTAGTGTGTAAATTACCATAGCTTATCGCTTCTAAACATTTCTGCTTAAAAGTAACAAAAAATGCATTAACACCTATAATTATTTTTTTTAATACGGTTAGTAGACGTAAGCGTCTTAGGTTTACTACTCTAAATTTATGAAAGTACCGCATGATTCAATGTCCACTTTAAGTGTGATATATCATTGGGGAGAAGCATGTAAAAGACGTTTCAGGGCGAGACTGCACATAAAAAAAGGCTGGTGAATGAGTTCACCAGCCTTTTTAGTTTTTCATTGCTTTTACATTTATTTCTGTGTTTTTCTACGACGTAGGTATAATAAGCTTAGTAGTGACAATAAACCTGTGGACATTGCACCGCCATTACTTGCTCTAACATCGGAATCAACCACAGGTACATTAAAACTCGTTACGCTAGTAGCACCCTTGTTATCGGTTAACTTAACCGTAATATTGTTATCACCAATATTGGTTTTAAGTGGCGTACCTGATAATTGACCGGTTTCACTTACTTTTAACCAGTAAGGACCTGACACTTTTTCAATGGTAAAAGTATCACTTTCGGCATCGCTGATCGACTCAGTAATACTCGCTGCATAAGCTTCATTTCGCGAAGCTGGAGCTAATTCAACGTCGGCTAGTTTTGGCGCTTGATTATACGTTACAGAAACACTTACTGTCGCTTGCCCTGTTTGTATTTTGTTATCGCTAAAGCTAACGGTAGCAGTATGTTCGCCTGTTGGTAAATTCGATAGGTCTGCAGTTAAGGCACCTGTTACGTCAACGGTTAACCAACTTGAGTCACCCTCTAGATCAAAAGTAACTTCGCTAACATCTACGTCGCCTAAATAAGCGGCTAAGTTGTCTTCTAAAGTTACAATACTACCTTCATTAACATGAGTTGCAGCTAGTATAATAGTGTCTGTGCTCCACTGAATTAGTTCAAAAGATTCAGCTAAAACACCTGGATCTTCGATTGAACTATTCTCAAGGCCATCAGCATCATAAATACCACCATCTTTAATCGTTAATTGAATACAGCTATCACCTGCGGTTAAACCGTCAATATACAGGTCACTATTTGGTGCAGGACAATTACCAGAATCATCTTTTACGGTTGAGGCTATGCTGTTTTCAGCGTCGCTAACAAACGATGTCCAGCCAGCTTGTGGCGTGTATTTACGGTATTCAGTATCTTCATTGATAACCATGTTGTTAGGTAATGGGTAAACAACTGGAGCTGTGTCTCCCGCGTTTGCTAAACCACTAACGGTGAAGTTAAATAAACTGGCTCCTTCAATGGGTAAATATCCGCTATCTATCGTATCAGCACTACCATCAACAACAGTATTTGCTAATTCTTGTTGAGTAATAATGGCTGACTTTGCAGCAATACCTTGAGCATTAGTACTTACAGTACCGAGCGATAAAATTAAGCCATCTAGAGTTTGTAGTGATTTTTGATCAGCCGCTAAAGGTAGCTGTGTGATGTCAGCGTTATCGTCTAGGTAGTCAACAATGCCGTCGCCATCAGAATCTTTAAAACCTTCGTCGGTATCATTAATACCGTCACCATCGCTATCTACATCGACAATCAGCGCTGGTAATTCGTCTTTGATGATACGAATTTTTGCAGCCAGCTGCGCAGAGAGTTTTTCTATGGTATTACTTTCTATTGCACTAACGCTTAAAATAAAGTCACCTGAAAGCTCTGTAGGAGAAAATATAAAGCCCCCCTCAGTTCCTGTTGCCGCTAGTGCTTGTGCAGTGTTTGTCCACGCAAGATCATGAATATCTGCACTATTAAAGTCATCGACATTAATGGTTACAGTAACGTCACCCTTAGTGGCATCAATATAAGGAATTTCATCGGCATTATTTGCACTAATGTTTGCTATGTTAGCGCCTGCTTGCGTAAGAGTTAAACTAATGTTCGGTGCAGCATTACCTTCAATAGCTGAAATGGTCACTGTTTCATTATTTTCTTGTACATTTGAGGCTGCCGTTAACGTTAAAACCGCGGTTTGATCATTTAAGGCATTACCAATTAAGGTGATCTCAACACTTTGAGGATCAGTATCATTAAATGTTAACGTCCCACTGTCAGCATTAGCAGCATCACCCGTTATCGTGTAATCAATCGTTGCCGGATATGCAATAGCAGGGCCTGATAATGCGACTGCAGCAGTAGTGGTAGATCCCGAAGGTAGTGATAAAATTTCAGGTGCTGTTAGTAAAATTAATGGTTTAATGTTTACAGTAATATCTTTAGTTTCTTTGTTACCGGCTGCATCTGTTGCTTGTAATGTTACAGTATGGGCACCTGATATTAACTTGTTATCACCAACAATTGTTGCTGAAATTTCGCCATCTATTTCGTCATTAGCTGTAATATTCACGAGAGAGCTAATATCCGTTTTAGTACCCGTAGCGTTAATTTCTAAAGCAGGAATATTAGTAGCAAATACTGGTTTTGTGGTATCCGATGGGGCACTGGCGACTGTTGTTATCGTTAACTTAGGGCGGAAATCTTCACTTGCTTCACTTGAGTAGTATTTGGTGGCTCTGGCAGCTGAGTCAGTAATATTTATCATAAAGGTATATGTACCGTTACCACTAATACCGGTAGTTATATCAAAATCAACCGTGGCGCCAACGGCAATATCAGTTGCAGTGGCAATGGTATCACCTGCTGCTGCAAGCAAATCGTCATCGGTTAAATCTGTTAGGGTTGTTTGATCCCATACTACAGCTGTGGTGATAGGTGCTATAAAAGTATCTGGTATATTTCCTGATTTATTGCCCTGCGCGGTCAGCGTTAAAGTCGCGGTATCTATATCATGTCCTTCAGGTATGTCCGTCACAGTGAATTGGATAAAGGCACGCATTTTAGCGGTATCGATACGAAGTGTAGTTTGAGTACCATAATTTGAACCAGATCCAGCTCCACTGCCATTTGTCCAAGTATCTTGATCTGCGTTCAATGGCTCCATGGTGTCTGCAAAGGCAGTTTGCGTGAAACTAGCTAATATTGCCGCAGCAACTAGTGATTTATAATGCATTTTTTTCATGTTATTCCCCAATTCATCTGTAATTTCACGCGGCTAAGCTAAGTGAAAATGTAAAGTTATTATGCGAATACTTAATTTAGTATCGTATTTAACTTTTTTATTATCTGTTTTGATGGCTTTTATAAATAAAGTTCAAAATTAGATTACCCAGATTTAAAACTTCTGTCAATGTAGGCAACACTTTAAATTGATTTCGTCTTTACATATCTTTACAAAGTTACTGTATTAAAAGGATTTACTATAATAAAAAAATTGAAAATATTTTATTTTGTAGTTGTTTATACTAAGCAATATGTAATTACATAAACAATAGGCTTGTTTATTAAAGGTAAAGTAAATCAAAGTGTACTTAGTTAATACCAGATAGGATTTTTGGCTTTAGTATGCCAACGCAGAATGTTTTAAGCAGGCAGTTAGAGTAAAGCAATGTAAATATTTATAGGTGAATTTACAACGCTTAACATTTTTACTCATTGTAAATCGAACGATTACGGAATTATGTTTTTCTGTTATCTATTTTATATGTTTCTTAAGTTTCACTAACTCCAATTGTTATTGTGTTTATTATAGTTTATGTTCATATGGTAATTGTGCAAAGTAATTCACAATTAAACAATCAACTAGGAGTTAACATGCGTTGCCTTAAAAATTTACTGGCAGTGTTAGTGATGTATACAAGTTGACAAAGTTATTGAAGCAACAAATGCCGTGAAAGGGTATATGAAATGGCAAGTTTATTAAAAAATATCGTAAACAAAACTATTCCAAAAGCGCCCAACACAAAGAAGTGAATAGCTCAGAAAACCTAATAAGGCACGTATATGTTCAATTTTTTTAAAAAAAGTTCATTGCTCACGACAATCTGTTTTTCAGCAATATTATCCCTTCAAATCAATGCAGAAGAGCTGCAACAACGTATTATTTTATTAGGTGATGCGGGTTATTCAACGTTATCACCGCTAGAGCCAAGTTTACAATTAGCAGCTGATATTGCCAAAAAATCACCGAAAAAAACTAAGGTACTCTTTTTAGGTGATAATATTTATACGCGAGGTTTTCCTGTGCTTAAAGGTGGGCAGACTGACTTTAACAAGAAGCAACTCAAGCAAATCAGGTTTTTGACCGCACAGCTGCACGTGGCAAAGCTTAGCGGTAGCCAACTTTATCTCCTACCCGGAAACCATGACTGGATCGCGAGGCAAGTTGATGATCAGGCCGATTATATAAAATCCTATGCACAAAATGAGCAACTGCAAGCTGCACTTGTGCCTTATCAGCAGGGCAAGAAGCCACTACCTGAAATAGTACATTTGCCGGGCATTAGTTTGTTATTCATTGATTCTACTTGGTGGCTACGAAAGAGCGGTAATAATATTGGGAAAGTGAACAATCATATTGAAAAGTTACTCAATCAGCAAAGCACTGATTATCCGCATAATGTTATAATGATTACTAGTCATCACCCCATTAAATCTGTGGGTCCTCACGGTAGTTTTGGCAAAGTTAATGAGTGTATTCGAGATAAAGGCTGCACACATAAAAAGGTTGGGGAAATAGCCCACCCCGTGACACAGAAGGCAATAAAATCTTTAACTAAGACGTTAGCGGGTTATAACAAAGTTATCTATGCGGCGGGTCATGATCATAGTTTACAAGTATTTGAATTTGAAAATGAAGGTCAACAACAAGTAGCATTAGTGAGCGGTGCTGCCAACCACAATAAAATATCGCCCGTTGGCCAATCTACCGATAATGTTTTCGCGAGGTCAGACATAGGTTTTATGGTGCTTGACGTTTATCAAAAGGAGGTTCAGCTGAAAGTTTATACGGTGGAAAAAGGTCAAGTTGTCTTCGAAAAAGTGCTTTTTTAAATATTATTAGCCAGCAGATAATCCAAAATAAAAGCGAGTACAATACTCGCTTTTATTTTCATTTAGTTATAACTCTTGTATCGTCACACAGCCAACAGAAGTCCATTTTTTCAGCTGTTGTTTCTACCATGCGCTATAGCTTGTAAGTAATGATACTGAAGCTTACCTTTTTGCTCATCACTTAATTCATTCAGGTAAAGTAGACCGCTATCAACATCTTGTCAATTACCGTCCTTAGCAAGTAACTTTACTACCAAAAGCATTAATTTAGCAAGATGATGATTTTGCTTGCCTCCTGTAACCAAAATAAAGCTTTTTAATCATCATTCACTACCCAAGGACTAAATGAAGCGCCATGAAATAACATACAAGTTTGCTACTTCATAGTTTTGGATCGACTCGTTTAAAGAGTTATCAATAACTCAATATGATCTAATTCACTAGTTCAATTTTAAATACTGTTGCCATAGTGTCGATTGGCTGTGAGGGTGATGTAATCGTTAAGCCACTATCAGTAAGTGACCACGCTATTTTTTTGTCAGTTCCTAGGGCGGTAACATTAGCAATGTCGATATTTTTTGCTAATTTATCTATAGCAAAAGCCGCTAACGTTTGTTTTCCTGTTGGCGAGCCTAAGAAAGTTGCATAAATGGTATTTTCTTTGCTGGTGTAACGAATGTCATGGGCGTTATATTTAACCTTGGCAAACTCTCTATGGTTTTTAAAGTGGCCTTCAGGCTCTTTCGTTGGTCCTTCTCCGAAGATATACCAAGGACGAGTTGCATAAATAGCTTCACCATACTTGTTTAACCAGTCACCCATTTTCAGTAATACCGCTTGTTGGTTTTGCGGAATAATACCGTTGGCTTTTGGAGATACGTTGAGCAGCATGGTGCCGTTTTTACTGACGACATCAATAAGTACATGCAAAACATCTTTTGCCTTTTTAACGCGTAGGTTTTCGGTGTAAGACCAACTACCTTTACTGATCGTTTCATCGGTCATCCACGGTTGTGCACCGATGTGATTCTTACGCGATTTTTCTAAGTCATCAACAGAAAACGATAAGGGTAAATCGTTTTGTTTACGGACAATCACGACTTCTTTATTTAATTTTTTCGCTTCATTTAAATAATAAGCAGTAAACTTTTTCCGGTATTCTTCTGGTACTAAATGTAACCAAGAATCAAACCAAATAATGTCGGGTTGGTAGTTATCGATAACTTCTTTTAATTTACCAAACCAAATTTTCTCATTCCATTCTTCCTCAGCGATATTGCCATACAATAAAGCGAGCTCTGGATCAGCACTGGCTGGCGGTGTGTTTTCATAATAAGGGTAGTGAGTACCTCCAAATCGTTCACTAGGTTTGTTTTTTGTTTTCTTATTTATGGAATTGTAACGCTGTAAGTTTTTTGAATGGTGGAAGGTAGCAATAAACTTCATACCCTCAGCGGTAATCGCTTTTTTAAGCTCACCGGTAACATCAACTTTCGGACCTCTGTCCATAGCGTTCCACGGCGTTAATTCACTGTCCCACATGGCAAAGCCGTCATGATGCTCTGTCACGGGCCCTGCAAACTTAGCTCCTGCTTTCTTAAATAATGCTGCCCAAGCAGTCGCGTTGAAGTGCTCACCTTTGAACATAGGGACAAAGTCATGGTAGCCAAAATCATTGAGTTCACCATAGGTTTTAAGATGATGTTTGTTCTCTTTTCGACCCTTGAAATGCATGTTTCTTGGGTACCATTCACTGCCAAATGCGGGGACTGAATATACGCCCCAATGTAAGTAAATGCCAAGTTTGGCATCTTGATACCACTGTGGTGCTGCTTCATGCTTTGCTAAAGACTGCCAGTTTGCAGAATAAGCGCTGATTGAGTTGACCTTACTTACTTGTTGGCTTTCAACTTTCTGTTCGTTAAAAGTACTGCATGATGAAACCGCACAGCATAGCAGTGTGCTCATTATTGTTTTTAGAGGTGCTTTCATGTTCTCGTCCAGCTTATTTATTTGGTTTATTAAGATGAGGCATTAGGTTATCACCATACAAACGAAGATGCTTGTTATAATTAAAAAACACTTTTTTAATGTGTTTATATTTGCTAAGTTAACAGTGTTTACATAAATACTACTTACATTAGAATACTATTTACAGGTGTCCCATGTCTAAAATATCAATTTTATTACTTACTACATTACTTATATTTTCCAACGCTATTTTTGCTATATCTGTCGCAGATAAAGCAATGGAAATCGCTAAAAATAAAGCGGCTGACTTTGTTAGAATTGTTGAGTTAAATGAAAATGAAGCATCAAAGATTTATAAAATTTTGTTAGCAAAAGAGCAAAGTAATATGCTTGCCCGTCAAGACTATAAAGCTGACAAAGAAGGCTTTAAGGCCGCAACGAAACCTCTTAATAAAAAATATAACCGTCAAATTAAAGATGTGATTGGCAAAAATAAAATGAAGAAAATGAATCAGTTTTATAAGGCGCAAAGAGCAGCTAATAAATAATAGTATAATTATTTTTTATTCGTAGTTTCATTACAAAAAGACAGCCTAGTTTATTCATTAAGCTAGGTTTTTCATTTTTACAGCGTTCTATATTATTTAACATAACCTCATCAGGTCATTAATATTTCCTCAGTTTTTCCTGACAAAACTTTACATAACCTAGTAAGTGTTTATTATAGGTAAGGTTCACCTTGTGCTTGTTGCTATGTCATATTTGATTGCAATAAGCTGTAGCCACAGTAAAAACTGAGAAAAATATGATATTTAATAAGAATGTCGTTAATACTAAAAAAAACAGTCAGCATAAGAGCCTAGATATTAAGCAATTACTTAATATCTGCAGTAAAACTGTTCTCTGTACCTCACTTCTATTTATCGCGCCATCATGGGCCGAAGAGTTTTTTGTTGCCACTAATGGTGATGATAATATTGCCACTAATGACGGTACGATCAAGCACCCTTGGGCTTCTCTTGGTTTTGCACTGACCCAGGTATCAGCAGGCGATAGTATTAACATTCGCACCGGGAGTTACCATGAAAGAATTACCAAAAGCAGTATAAGTGGTACTGCAATCAAGCCCATTATTATTCAGTCTTATAATGGTGAAAAGGTTACTTTTGATGGTACTGTTCCTATTAACACCATTACGAGTAATAGCTGGGCCCAACATGCCAGCGACATCTATAAGTTACAACTCAATGTACCGACATGGCAGCTATTTGTTGATGGCGAAATGATGATGAATGCCCGTTGGCCTAATGCTCGTTTTGATGATGACAGTGTTTATAGTCGTGCAGGCTGGGCGATAGGTAAAGATGCTACTACGACTAATGGTCATATTGATACAGATCCAAGTGTACATGACTTAGCAGCGGCCAATATTAATGCTACTGGTGCAGTGGTTGTAGCAAATACCCGACATTTCGATACTTATACCCGTAAAGTAACCGCTCATAATGCTGGTAGTAATGCTTTTGACCATGGCACTACGCCATTTTTTTGGGGCAGTAAAAGCTATTATTTTTTGCAAGGCGCACTAAGCTTACTTGATCAAAATAAAGAATGGCATATAGATGCCAGCAATATGGCCTACCTTTGGGCGCCAAATGGTGGTGTACCTACGGGTGACATACGAGCCCGTACCCAACAATTTGTTATTGATGCCAACAATTGGAACTATGTTACGATTAAAGGTTTAGACTTTTTCGCAACCACCATAGAGCTGACGTCGAGTGAGTCTATTACCATCGAAGATTGTAACTTTAATTACAGTGGTGTTTCTAAACGTGCATTAGGTGCAACGACTGCTAAATCCTCGATGTTACGTTTAACTAATGGCTCAGGCTTAGGTAACTTTGTCTTACGTAATATTTCGATGACAAACACTGACTCTCAAGCTTTTCAAATTAAAGGAGATAATACCTTAGTTGAAAACTCATTATTTGAAAATGTTGATTGGGCGGCAACAGAAGCTTATTCACCCAGTGCCAGTTTGGTTTTTCATGGTAACAATACCCTCCTGATCCGCAATACCATACGAAATGCAGGCACTTCTGAGACAATTGCCACAGCACTGAATGGCTCAGGTACCAATAGTAGTATTACTGCAGCATATAATGATATTTATAATACGGGCTATGCACAAAGTGATGGCGCGCAATTGCAAATACGAATTGATGCACAAGATGGCACGGTAGTTCACCATAACTGGTTACACGATACGCCTAAATATGGTTTCAGGTTTGATGCGCCCATTCCACCACCTGAATGGGGCAATAATGGTTTTTCTCATCATAATGTGGTGTGGAATAGCAGCGGCGCCAACCCTAAAGGCGATAATGACAGACATTACAACAACCTGCTTTTTGATAATACTAATGTAGACTTAATTGTTTTGGATGATGTTGCCCAAGATGGTGACAAAAGTAATGAATTTACTAAAACCATTAATAATGCTGCGGACTCAATCTCAGGGCATCGTACCACTGAGGTGTCAGTGCCAGGAACCGTGAGTAGTAACTTTAATGGCTATCACCAAAGCCAACTTTTAACTTCTTTGTTACGAGATCATGTTAATCATGATTTTCGACCTGTTTTGGCTTCAAGCTTAGTCGATGCCGGTGAGGTTATTAGTGACAGCGATTTTAGTCACCCAACCCAAGGAAGCGCCCCTGATATTGGCAGTTATGAGGCGGGTAGCAATAATTATTGGATCCCCGGACGCCAAGTAGTTGCAGCTTCATATCCCATTCCATTTAATGTGGGTAGTACCATTAAAACTGATGCAGATTTAATCTGGCGTCATAGTTATACCGCAACTTCTTATAATGTCTATTTGGGTACAAGTTCAGACTCACTTGTGCCTAAGGGTAATCAAACGAATAATATTTTTGACCCCGGTCCGTTGACTGTTGGACAAACTTATTACTGGCGTATTGATGCCATAACACCCACAGGACAAATTGACGGTAACGTTTGGAGCTTTACCGTCGATGCCGTCCCCGTTATAGCTAGTTTTACTCCAGTAGCAGATGCTTATGTTGATGATAGTACGCCTGATAGCAATAAAGGCAGTGACAATGTTATTCGACTTGTGACTCCGGTGACTGCTGGTGGTAGTTATCAACAACGCTTTGGTTTCTTAAAGTTTGATGTTGACGTACCTGGCACCATCATTTCGGCTAGGTTGAAACTTCATAATTCAAATACTAAAAATCGCGGGGTTAACATTCACAATGTCAGTGATACTAGCTGGGATGAGGCTAATATTACTTGGAATAATCAGCCTGTAATTGGAGCGGTTATTGTCAAAGCCGATATTCTCGAAAACAGTTGGCAGGAATTTGATTTAACAGGGCAGGTAACCGCTAATGGCTTGCTATCATTGGCTTTAAAGCGTGATGCTAATGATTCGCGTAGAGAAGTGGATGCCAAAGAAAGTAGTTATTCACCTGAATTGTTTATTGAGTATAAAACGGTTGTTGATACGGTCAATCTTGCGCCAACATTTACCAATACCAGCTTGAATAAGGAAAATGGTATTGAAGGCATTGCATATTCTGCTTCTGTTGCGGAGGATGCAAGTGATGTCGATGGAGATTCACTAACATTTACTAAAGTATCAGGACCTGATTGGTTGCAAGTTACCGCTGATGGTATTTTATCAGGTACACCGACATTAGCTGATGTTGGTGATAATAGTTTCGTTGTGCAAGTTGCAGACAGTGTGGGAGGTTCGGCTACAGCGAACTTGAATATTACTGTAAATGCAGCACCAGTAATTAACCAAGCGCCTACTTTTACCCATTCACACTTAACCATTTTTAATGCCACAGAAAACCAAGCTTACAGTGCTACAATTGCACCTATGGCCAGTGATCCTGAAGGTGATGAACTATTCTTCAGCAAACTGTCAGGTCCAGGCTGGCTTAGTGTGGCCGAAAATGGTGTTGTTTCAGGTACGCCAGTATTAGCGAATGTTGGTGACAATGACTTTGTTGTGCAAGTTACAGACAATGAAGGGAGCTTCTCTACAGCAAACCTAAAGATTACCGTAGATGCTGCGCCTATTGTCCCTGTTAACCAAACGCCTGTTTTTACCCATTCACATATAACTATTATTAATGCCACAGAAAACCAAGCTTACAGTGTTTCAATTGCATCCATGGCCAGTGATCCTGAGGGTGATGTACTAACCTTCAGTAAAGTATCTGGCTCTGACTGGCTTAGTGTTGCCTCCAATGGTGATATTTCAGGTACACCGACATTGGCAGATGTTGGTGACAATAACTTTGTTGTTAAAGCTTCAGATAGTGAAGAGGCATCTTCTACAGCAAGCTTAACTGTTATCGTAAGTGCAGCACCTGTAGTTAACCAACCACCAAATTTTGACAATGAAAGTATAACCCTTGCTAATGCAATTGAGGATCAAGCTTACAGTTTTTCAATTGCATACATGGCCAGTGATCCTGAAGGTGATATGCTAAGTTTTAGTAAAGTATCAGGTCCAGATTGGCTTAGTGTTGGCGAGAATGGCGTTATTGCTGGAACGCCATCAATAAATGATATTGGCGCACAAGAATTGGCAGTGCAAGTTACTGCCATAGGAGGCAGTGCTACTGCTAACATAATGTTCACAGTTAAAAAAAATATAACCCAAATCAATAGTGAAAACAGCCCATCTTCTGGCGGAAGTATCTATTATTTAGTTATGTTACTGTTGGCAATACGCTTATATCATCGTTTTGAACTTTAGCTAGATGATTTTATTTTCAAGTTAATTATAAATGCCAATGATAAAAGGGCCTGACTATCTATAGTCTGGCCTTTTTATCTTTAACGACACATATATTACTTACACTATAGTTAATATTTTCCGATGTTAAGAGCGGAAAAAAACCATACCTCAGTAATGTATGGCTTTAATTGTAAAGTGGCTTATTTACTTAAACTTAGCTGCTTCCTTCTATAGACTAACCCAGCTAAACCAAGCGTGAATATAGCCATAGTTGCTGGCTCAGAAACAGTAGCGTTACTCTTTTTGTCAGCTATATCACCATCAATAACTGCCCAGGCAAATCTTTCGCCAGTTTTTAAAGGAAAACCGGTATCGCCATTAAGTTTAAACAAGAAAGCTTTATCAGTATTGGTACTCGTATCTTCAGAAGATGACCAAAATGGAGCCGTTGAAGAAGGAATGTTGATAAAAAATCCAAAATCTGAAGACGATGACCGCAAATTTTTACCTTCAGTTAAACTAGCTAACCGCCAATTAGAAAAACCGAAAGCATCGAGGTCTGCTGCCCAAGACATACTATCAGACCAGTTCATTTTGCTGTCATCATCGAAGCCACTGGTTTTTGCATATTGTACATCAGCCAACCAAGTGATATTTGATATGTCATCATAAACTAAATTATCAGTGCGTTTTATTAAGGTTGCGCTTGCTTGGCTTGTTATTCCCAACATTAGGGTTATTGATAATGCTGTTAATGTTTTCTTTGAATATATTTTCATACTACTCTCCGGTTA
>MAAB01007554.1_pt1 | contig 15380 bp, 13 predicted proteins | sample 1115991 | NCBI WGS metagenome assembly MAAB01 (sample SAMN04961124, study PRJNA320927) | seawater metagenome | isolation source: sample BD02T18 sea water enriched with oil for 18 days | place: USA:Gulf of Mexico | collected 2013-07-27
CGTCCCCCGAGCGCTATATATTAGAGAGACATCTGTGTGTAGACACTACCGCAGCCGGTGGCAACGCCAGTTTGATTGCAGCGGTGGAAGATTAAGCCCAATCAATTGTAACCACTGACATTATCACTCATTCCTTTCTAGTGAACTCCTAGCCTAAAGGAATGAGTGATAACTTATAGAGCAGCTGGAAAAACACAGCGCAGTTAACCGTTGATACCTGTGCAGAGAAAGCCCACGCTGCCCAACCATCAGCTTAATTACAAGGGATGCGAGGTGTTACATTGAATAATTGATAATTCTGAATTATTGTGTCCGTTTAAGGAACAAGGGCATAAATTCTTTATCTTCTCTACATCACCACTACTCGTTTGCGAGTTTGCCTTAAAGCAAGTGAATCTGTACAGTCTGCTTTTGAATAGAAACAGTGGTTTCCAGGGCTTATTTGTGTGTCTCTAATTAGCTTGGCAACCCACCAATTTATTACCCCCTATTTTGCAAGGAACACTGTGATAAATTCTGGCTTTAAATTTACCGGTAATAACACTGAACAAAGTGCAGCACAGCAGTACATTGTTGTCGGAGTAGAGAGAGAGAGGTGGCACATCCGCTATTGCCGCGACATTGCATACCCTTGGCGTCACACTAGGTGATGACTTCCGAGAGCCGAATTATGAAGATATTGGTCTGTCAAAAGCGTTTCGTGATAAAGACTGGCGTAGCTTTAAACGATTAGTGTCGGCCTATGAAAGCCGGCACCAAAAATTTGCTTGGAAACTACCAGACAGTTATTTGCAACTTGAACGCATTCACAAATATTTTTCTAACCCACGTTATATATTTGTCTATAGGGATGTGCTTGCTATTGCCAATCGTAAAAACCTGGCCAAAAATATAGATTCTTTTCAATCCATAGAATCAAGTTTAGCGGCGTATAAAAAAATACTTAAATTTATACAGAAAATTGACCCGCCTGCCATGCATGTATCCTATGAAAAACTACTGTTAAATAAAAACAATTACGCAGTTGAATTGGCTAAATTTTGTAAAATTAAAGCTTCGGATGAATTATTAAAACAAGTGAGTGCCGTTGTTGAACCGTCACCTGAAAAATATCTGAATTGGTCTAGTGTTAATCGAAAACTATCTGATTGGAAACAATTAAAACAATTAGGTTACGATGGCTGTATAGATCGAGCATCCAACAATACAGTTGCAGGATGGCTGTTAAATACCGCTACAGACGAACCTCTCGTAGTCGATTTACTGATTAACGGAGAATGGATTACCCAATCTATCTGTAATCTTTATCGCAAAGACCTGATTAGGGCAGATAAGTCCTGTACAGGCACTGCAGGCTTTAATATTACACTTCCAGTGACTCTAATAAAAAATGACCAGATAAGCCTTAGACCACATGGGTGCACCGAGGCCCTGATAAAAGTTATCGATTAATTATTACAGTAATTTTCTGAAAAATTAATCGGTGTACAAAAACACTTAAATCCCTTATTCTTTGTTCATAATTGATAATAATGTCTTATTTTTAATTTTTACGCACCTAAGCATTTGTATATACGGATATATTAACAACAATGAACATAGTGAATGCCCCCAAAACGGTCCTGTTGCTGGCTGTTATTACTCTAACGCTTAGCGGTTGCAGCTTCCTCAACAATACCAATAACGTCACTACTACCTTAACGGCTGCCGACGTTATCAACGTCAATACACAGCAGCAAATTGCCCTTCCCCTTACTGTCAGCCAATCTCTTAGTAAAAATGCGCAGAGCTTTTCTATTGAGTTACAACCCATACAGGTGGCTGATATAGAGGCGAATGCACTGAGTGCCGATATTAGCTACCATGCAGCAAGTGGCAGAAAATGCAGAAAAATTAAATTAAGCAGCCAGTTACACAGCAATGACTACACTGCCTGCCAGACAAATACAGAACAATGGGTGCTAATCAACCCAATAAAATACTAATAAAATATAAACGCTGTAGGCCATAAAAAGATATGCGGTACATATTAAAAATAATCACAACGATGGTGCCAATACTGGTTACTTACTTATTTATCAGTAGTGCTAGTGCAGCTGTTAGTAATGCCGGTGATATAGCAGAACAAGCGCCACAAACAGTCACAGAAAACACAGGCAACAGCCAGTGGCGCAACAGTCAGTATGGTTCTGTGAATAATTTGCAAAAAAATGACAGCAGCACATTGTTACCTTTTGGCAGCCAACTATTTAGCGGTGGCTTTCGCGGAGTGCGCGCCGATGGAAAAAACGCCAATTATAAAGTCACCCCCGGTGATCAAGTCACATTAAGGGTATGGGGTGCCATAGAGCTAGAACGCATTTTGCCAGTGGATGCCAGGGGCAACGTGTTTATCCCCTCTATAGGCCCGGTTGCTGTCAAAGGGTTAACCCCTGGCTCACTTGATAAAAAAATACGCAGTGCGGTACGTTCAATCTATCCCGAAAATGTGCAAGTTTACACAAACCTGCAAGGTGTACAGCCGGTCGCAATTTTTGTCACTGGCTATGTAAACAACCCAGGTCGATATGCTGGCACCCCCAATGATTCAGCGCTGTACTTTTTAGACCAGGCGGGAGGGATCGACAACACTTTGGGAAGCTATCGAAAAATCAGGTTGCTTCGCAGAAATAAAGTCATTACCGACATAGATTTGTATGATTTTTTGCTAGAAGGAAAATTATCTCGAATACAGTTTCAGGACGGAGATACCTTGTTAGTAACCGAACGAAAAAACTCAGTAATAGTAACTGGCGACGTTAAACGTCCATACAGTTATGAAATAGTAGAGAGGAAGCCAACAGGAAGCGCCTTAATCAAACTTGCGCGGCTAAAAACAGGTGTCTCGCATGTTCTACACCGAGCCAACAGCGGCAAAGGACCAGAGGCAAAGTATCTAACATTAGCCAAATTTTCCCGCCAGCGGCTAAAAGACGGCGATGAAGTGATAGTCAGTTCCGACCAGAGAAGCGAATCTATAGTAGTACAAATAGAAGGCAGCTATTACGGCCCTTCTCGCTTCTCGCTACCGCGCAATGTGATGCTAAAAGACTTTTTAGATACTATTGCAGTCCCTGCACAAATCACTGATACCAGCAGTATATCTATCCGGCGCTTGAGTGTAGCGGCTAGTCAACAAAGATCCCTGGATGAGAGCCTGAGAAGACTAGAAGGCGCATATCTAGGCGTTTCTTCTTCGACCCCACAAGAAGCAACCATCAGAATCCAAGAAGCAGAGCTGATCAGCAAATTTATCCAGCGTGCCAGGCAAACAGAGCCTACTGGAAGGTTGGTAGTATCGATGCGCGGTGAAGTCGCCAATATCCGACTGAAAGACGGCGATATTATTACCATCCCAGAGAAGTCAGATGCAGTGTTAATCAGCGGAGAAGTCTTAGTACCACAGTCAGTAATATTCACCACTGGCAGAGTTGCAGGTGATTATATAGCAGGCGCAGGAGGCTTTAGCCAACACGCTGACACTAAGCATATATTGATAGTCCGGCAGAATGGTGAAGTGATTAACGCGAAAGACCACGCGATCATTGCCGGAGATGAAATCTTAGTATTGCCTAAAGCACCAACTAAGAATTTACAATTAGCGACGACTATTACCCAAATTCTTTATCAGCTGGCGATTGCTACGAAAGTTGTGGTGGATTTGTAGATATGATGAACACAAACGGGTTTAGGCAATAATAGTGATTTCAACACGAACCCCATGGCAAGTGACACGTAGTGTCTGGTATGCGCTATATTTACGAGAAATGATTGGCCGCACCACATCAGATCGATTCGCATGGTTTTGGATGATATTTGAACCCTTTGCGATGATTAGTATTCTGGTGGGTATTAGATCTGTAATTTCAGGGGGGAGAATGATTGGAGGGGTTGATTTTGTTCCATGGGTGATAGCAGGTCTATTTGGTTTTTTTCTTTTTCGAGAAAACATGCTTCGCTCTTTAGGGGCTGTTGCTGCTAACAAAGCTTTGTTCGCGTATAGACAAGTCAAACCAGTAGACTCAGTTTTTGTCCGCTGTTTTATTGAAGGTACAATTAGGAGTTTTGTCTTCATACTCTTTATATTATGTGCAGAGCTCATTGGAATAAACTTATTTCCAGACAGACCATTAGAATCTTTAGTACTATGGTGCAGTTTATGGCTTTTAGGAGCAGGTTTTGGCCTAACATTTTCTGCATTAGCTGTACTAGTCCCAGAAACCGCTCGCATTGTGCGATTAACATCATTACCATTATTAATTATTTCAGGAGTGATGTTTCCGATACAGTACGCCCCGGAAGTAGCTCAAAATTACTTGTTACTAAACCCCATTATTCACGGATTAGAGTTATTAAGAGAGTTCTTTTTTGACTCTTACCGAACAGTAAATAATATTAGTTACATATATTTAATGGCTTGGATAATCGGACTCAACTTGTTGGGGCTTATACTACATATCCGGTTTTCGCAGCGTCTAAAAATATTATGATTTCAATAACAAACGTGTGGAAGCGCTATCACGGTAATGTGAACAATAAATGGGTACTTCAAGATATAAACCTCAACATACCTAAAGGAATTAATGTCGGTTTAATTGGCGCAAATGGTGCTGGAAAATCTACATTATTAAGGTTGATTGCAGGGATGGACTCGCCAGATCGCGGAAGTATCACGCGTAGCTGTAGCGTATCTTGGCCGATTGGACTATCTGGCGGGTTTCAAAGCTCATTGACTGGCAGGCAAAATGTAAAATTTGTTGCCCGTATTCATGGGTCTGCAGATAAGATACAACGAATAATTAATTTTGTTGAAGAATTCGCCGAAATTGGGGATGCATTTAATGATCCTGTAAAAACGTATTCAAGTGGCATGCGCAGTAGACTAGCCTTCGGGTTATCTCTTGCTTTTGAATTTGACATATTCCTCTCTGATGAAGCTACAGCGGTAGGGGACAAGGCGTTTAAGGCCAAGGCTAAAAAGGCATTTAAACATAAAGTTGGTAGCAAAGGGTTAATTATCGTCTCCCACGGGGAAGGTATTCTAAAGGAACTCTGCCAAGCAGGAATTTGGTTACATCAAGGAAAAGCACTCTGGTATGATGACATTAAAATAGCTATTACCGATTATCACAACAGTATGAAAACCTAATAAAGAGAATATAAGAGCCCTATCAATGCTAAAGATAGTATTTAAGCATCCTTTTTGGATAGTTTGTGCAGTTTCCATAATTTTCGTTTCAATTTACTGGAGCTTTGTCGCGAGTAACCGCTATATTTCGTATGCAAATATAGTTCTTGAAAGCCCACGACTAGAAGCCCCTTCTTTGAACATAGGGTCCTTACTAAGTGGATCTAACTCAAACAATTCAGATATGCTAATACTGAGGGAATATTTATTATCTTTTGATATGTTAACCATTCTAGAATCAGAGCTAAAAATCACATCACATTATGCGAACACAAAAGTAGATTTTTTCACACGACTTAGAAGCGAAAACATTTCAAAAGAAGAGTTACATAACTATTATTTATCACAAATATCAGTCGAATTAGATAATTACGCAAATGTATTAAGAATAAAAACTGCAGCATTCAACCCATTAATGGCTAAAAAAATAACTGAGATACTATTAGCTGAAGGCGAGAAAAAAATGAACCAGTTAGGTCAACGCATTGCTGAAGAACAGGTTCACTTCCTGGAGAAACAAGTATTAAAACTCAGCCTAGCTTTCAGTGAAGCACGACAACATTTACTGGACTATCAAAACCAAAATGGACTGATATCACCACTCAACTCTCTGAATAGTCTTAGTGCGGTAGTAGCAAATTTAGAGTCCCAGCTTGCCAATTTGAACGCTAAATACACAGCCCTAACAAGTTATCAAAGCCCAAAATCACCTGCGGTCTTGAAAATCAAGGGAGAAATACAGGCTTTAAGTAAACAGATAGGCGACGAAAGAGCTCGGATGGCAAAAAAGGGCGGAAATGCCCTGAATGTGCTTTCTGCAAAATACCAATCCAAAGAATTGAAAGTACAATTTTCCCAAGAAGCGTATTCAGGGGCTTTGGCCGCTTTGGAAAGCATAAGAATAGAGTCCGCTAGAAAATTAAAACAAATATCAGTTATACAAAATCCAACCTTGCCTGAATATGCAACTGAGCCAAGAAGGTTATACAACAGTATTGTTTTTTCAATTACGGCGGTGTTTTTAACATTGATCTTGCAGATGTTATTATTAATAGTTAAAGATCATAGGGATTGATTTACATATATCATTATTGTTTACAAATTAAAAAGATGAAAAATATGATGAATATTAAAGAGTTGCTATCACAAGGTTTGTACTGGACTGCTTTTCGCCAGGACAAACAAAAAAAATCAAAATTTGAACGTATTTGTATCTTATTGAATTTAAAATGTAGCCTAGATTTAAATCTTATATTCAAAATTTCAATAAACAACATTGAGAAATCAAAATACATACCTTTAGCGGTCATCATTGCAGAAATTTCAGAATACTATGCTATTAAATTACTAACTCAGAGTAGTGAAATACGAATTAACAAAAAGAAGTTATATATTAAAATAATACAGAGCCACTATAGAAAAAGAATAAACTTAAATATTATTGAATCAATACAGATAACAGCCGACACCCCTATCAAGAAACTAAATATCAGGCTGTTAAAGTTAAATCAATCTATACTAAGCGAGCAACAACCAAAGATAAACGCTGCAAAAAACATTGTGGGACACTACATATCAAAACAACATCGAGTGCTAGAACCAAAGAACAACCCGTTAGTTTCAATAATCATTCCAGCCTGGAACGTAGAAAAATATATAGAAGGATGTATACGTTCATTACAAAAGCAAACTTATAGCAATGTTGAAATCATTGTAGTAGATGATGCAAGCACAGATAATACTTATAATATTGCAAAAAATTTAGCCAGCAAAGATAACAGAATTACAGTTTTGAGATCTGAAATAAGATCAGGGCCATATAAAGCAAAAAATATTGGACTGAGCTTCGCAAAAGGGAAATACTCCACTTTTCTGGATGGTGACGATGAAGCAGACAAAAACAGAATCATAGTGCACCTAAACGTAATGCAAAAGAACCCATCCCTAGTAGCAAGTACTTCAAACTGGATAAAATTAAACGATGATGGCTATGTAGCTACAAGAAAAGTGTGGCCATTAATTCGGTTGAATGTAGGCTCTCTATTCATTGAAAAAGACATAGTGCTTAGTAGTATCGGATTTTTTCACGAAATCCAACACAGCGCAGATGGGGAATACCTGACAAGGATAATTCGGTCGTTTGGCAGCGATAGATGTATGAGCATTAAAACCCCACTGACATATGGAGCACAACGAACGGATTCATTGACTGGTAGCGCTGAATACGGATATTTAAACACCATCGCTAATAAAGATCGAACGATATATAGAGAAGAATGGGAAACTTGGCATCACCAAGAACTATCGAAAAATAAAAAAATATATTTGGGCAAAAGCGAACCAATGGGAATAAACACACCAATAAACATACTGGTAGGTGAGAAGTGAAGCATATTGTCATAGTAATCAAACAAATTAATAATAGAAGCGGTGGCGCAGAAAGGCTTTATTGTGATTTGGCAAATAAATTATTGAAACTTGGTTTTAAGGTAAGCTGCTTAGTATATGAATCTTCAAAACCAAAGCCCTTTTACAGGATAGATAAAGAGGTAGATATTATAAACTTATATGTTCCGGCTCAAAATCGGAAGTTAATCACTAGAATTTGTTCCAAACTAAAAAATCGCTATTTGCCAAGTATAATTAAAAATTTAGCTCAATATATATCAGAAAATTTAGATTTTATTACACAGTTAAGAGTTTTTTGTAAAAATAATAATGTTGGTGCTAGCATTTCATTCATGCCACCGGCCAACACGATTAATGTTATATCAACTCTAGGACTTAAAACAAATTCAATTATTACCAATCATAATGTGCCGCAAGAGGACTACGAGAATCCAAAAAGATGGGGAAAAAACCCTGTTGATATCTTCCTAAGAAAGAAAACGGCAATCAAAGCGGATTTTATTCATGTATTATTCGAAGAGTTTGGAAATTGGTTTCCTATTGACGTACAGTCAAAAATAAGAGTTATTCATAATTTTGTGCCCGGCGAATTTTTTGACCATACTCCGGATTTTGAAAAAAGAGAAAAAATGATAATCGCGGTTGGTAGATTGGCTCCTGTTAAAAATTACGGCACCTTAATTGAAGCTTGGGCATTAATCAATAAAGAGTTTCCCGCTTGGAAAATAGAAATATATGGGGTTGGTCAGGATAAAAAACTTTTAAGAGGACTGATAAATACGAATGGACTCAATAACAGTGTCTTTTTAAAAGGTCATACTAAAAACATCAATAAACATTATGAAAGATCGAGGCTTATGGTCCACCCAGCAGCACATGAAGGTTTTGGGCTTTCAGTTGCCGAGGCTCTGGCCAAAAAGGTACCTGTAATTGCTTTCCAAGATTGTCATGGTGTAAATCAATTCGTATATGATAAAATAAATGGGCTAATGGTAGATAGGGGTACTAGTGAAATTAATTCATTAGCGGCAGCCCTAAAAACCTATTTAAATTCACCATCATTACAAACCGAACTTTTCAGCAATTCCCAGGCTTCGATATCAGAATTTAACGAAAGAAAATATCTTCATAAATGGAAGTCTCTAATTTCTGAAGTCACTTTTGCTAACGAAGGAGAATAACATGACCACGGTGGATATCTTAATTCCCCATTACAATGATATAGTTGGATTAAAGCTGTCAATAGAATCCATCAACACCCAAACTTGGAAAGGCAAGTTCCGGATTGTAGTTTGTGATGATGGTTCTGAAAAAGAAAACTTAGCAGAAGTTCAGAAATTAGCATTGACCGATAATCGAATTGTATTAAAGGTGAATGAAGAAAATAAAGGACGCCCCTATACGCGCAATGTATTATTAGATTTAATAGAATCAAAATATGTAACTTGGTTAGATGCCGGTGATGAATGGTATGCTGATAAGATTAGTCAACAATTTAAAGCTTATTACCGCTCGCAGTTTAAATACGAAGAAGATCACATATGGGTAACATGCAACTACGACTGGCAATGGATCGGAAAAAAAAGAAGTATAAGGTATCAGAATATTAAAGGGGATCAAGTCAAATCTCTTATGATTGGAGCAGAATTAAGATCATATCTATGGACGTTATTTGGGACGGCCGATGCCTTCCGGTCAGTGGGAAAGTTTGATGAATCTTTACCCCGCCTTCAAGATTTAGATTACTTTATCAGGTTTTCAGCTAAGGGAGGAAGAATTATAAACTCATTTGAGGATAAACCTTTATGTGTATATCATAAGTCGGATATAGGCCGAGATGCAAAAGAAATACGAAGCTGCTATTACCACATATATCATAAGCATGCTCATCTCTATAACAAGTATAGCACTACGTTTAGAAAAAATAGAAAATTTGAAATAGAAAGACATACTGCGCGATTTGCAGCAAGCAATAATGATCTATTATTAAAGTACCAATATGTATTGAAGTCATTTCTTATTGATCCCATTGGATTTGTATTTAGAATAGTCAAGATGAGGGGGATAAAGTTATGAAACTAATAATAGGCACGTTAGATCCTAGGATAGATGGTACCCTCAGGATTAATAAGTTAGAAATATTCAAGATATTGTCAAAAGACAATTCATCATTAATATTACCTGATTTTAATTGGCTGGGTATGGGTGCTGATAAAAATGAATACTTTTTAAATAGCACGGATTTCCTAAACGACCCAAGGGTAACAGCTGCTTTTTGTAACTATCTTACCGAGCAATTTTCAAAAAATGATGAAGTTTTTATTTGGCTCGCCTCATTTTTCAGCTTGGATAATCGAACTGAGATTCTGAGTTTTTTATTTGATTCAAAAATTGAGTTTGAAATTCAAATGATATCAATAGGTAGTGAAATTAATACATTTTTAAAGCCCGAAGATTTAACGGGCACGATTACAAATACCTACCAAATTAATGCTGAATTTAATGATTCAAATATTTATACACGTTTGTTAAAGAACTTTTCAGTAAATGTTTTTACTTCGTATAGTAACGAATTATTATCAAAGAGACCCATACGTATACAAACAGATGTAATTAACAAGAAAATCAAAGATGCTATAGATACAGGTATAATAATACGACTTGATTCGAGTGTAGCCGAAATAAAAACTGAAGTTGAAATATACTTAACAGGAAGATTAGCATGACTTTTATATTGCATGTTGGCACTCACAAAACAGGCACAACATCCATACAACACTTTTTTAGGAAGAATGATAAACTACTTCGAGAGCGCGGCATATGGTACCCTAATTATAATATTATAAATAAAGCAAAAAGATATGCGCACCACGAAGTAGCTCACGCTATTGCAGGGAAGAGCAAAAATATATCATTTGAAAATGTTAAATCCTTCATTACTAAAATAAATAATAGCACTGCTTTAGATGAAAAAATACTGATTAGTGCAGAGCCCTTCTATCGCCATCATGTTGGTTCTTCTACAAAGCGAACCCTATGGGCGGATAAAGAAACTTATATCAAAAGAGTCAGTCAATTATTTGGAAGTGATTCTGAAATTATTTTTGTACTACGCAGACAAGATTATTTTGCAGCCTCTCTTTATCAGGAAAACATCAAAGTTAACAGGTACGCAAAAAGCTTTACCAGTTTTAAAAACGAATATATGCACTACTTCGACTACTACAGGAATATTAAGCTGTGGAATAAACATTTCGATAAAATTAAGGTTCTAATATTTGAAGATCTAATTGCAAATAACTCCTTAGAATATGATTTTTGCAAGGCTCTCGGGGTCAGTGATTTCGATGATTTCAAAACGCCCAGTATTAAAAATGAATCTTTGCACCCTTATTTAATCGAATTTAAGAGACTAGTAAATGGATCACCACTATCTCTTTCAAAACTTGACGAAATCAAGAATAACATGCTAAATTCTAGTCCTGAAAAAGCCGCTGAATTTCCTGTTATTGAATACTGTTGGCATAATTCAGATTCAAGGGATGCATTCCTAGATCTATTCATAGAGTCTAATAAATTAATTCACGATGAATACATTTCGCTTAATAGAAATTCCTTATTTTCAGAGACGAAAGTAAAAAATAAAACGTCATTCACGAAGTTATCAGAATGTCAGTATATAGAATATCTTAAACATTATGTCACATCCGGTTAGTTTGTTTTCTGTACTTAGCTGATAGCATTTAATGAGCAGAGCATTGAACGTACAATTTTGATGTAATATAGAGTCGTTCACACTTCGATTCTCTATGTCAACGTTAGCTGATTCTATCAGTAGCTTATATAATGTGGCTCGGTCCGTACTCAAAATATCCGATAGATATTTTTTGTATCTGTTTTCTTCCCAATATCAACCTTTAAAAATATTTTTTATTACCCCTAATTACACTAAGGAATGTCGTGAATATTACAGTTGTTGGTACAGGCTATGTTGGTTTATCTAATGCAGTGTTGCTCGCTCAATTTAATGAAGTCATTGCATACGATATAGTCCAGGAAAAAGTTGACCTAATTAATAACAAAAAATCTCCAGTAAAGGATAATGATTTAGAACATTTTTTAGCAGAGAAAAAATTAAACTTACTAGCAACTGTTGAAAAAAATGTAGCTTACCTCAGTCCTAATTATGTTATTATTGCAACACCAACTAATTACGATCCTGACTCTAACTTTTTTAACACTGAAACTGTAGAAGCAGTTATAGAAGACGTAATCCGAACTAACCCTAAAACGACAATTATTATAAAGTCCACAGTTCCTGTTGGATTTACCTTAAAAATGCGAGCTAAATTCTGTTTCGATAATATCATTTTTTCTCCAGAATTTTTGCGTGAAGGTAATGCACTTCATGACAATTTGTTTCCTTCTAGAATTGTTATTGGAGATCAAACACACTATGCAAAACAATTTGCTGCTTTACTTCAAGAGTCCGCATTAAAAGATAATATTGATACTCTTTTTATTAATTCAACTGAAGCTGAAGCTGTAAAATTATTTTCAAATACCTACTTAGCAATGCGGGTATCATACTTTAATGAATTAGATACCTATGCTGAAATTCACGCTTTAAACTCTCGTCAAATAATTCAAGGTGTGTCCTTAGACCCTAGAATAGGTGATTATTATAATAACCCTTCATTTGGCTATGGTGGCTATTGTTTACCAAAAGATACGAAACAACTCCTCGCTAATTATAAAGATGTCCCTAATAATATCATTTCCGCCATTGTTACTTCTAACAGCACTCGCAAAGATTTTATCGCAGACTCAATTATTTCTAAAAACCCATCATGTGTTGGAGTATATCGGTTAATTATGAAGTCGGGTTCCGACAATTTTCGCTCATCTTCAATTCAAGGCGTCATTAAGAGAATTAAAGCAAAAGGCATTCAGGTTATTATCTATGAGCCAGAAATGAAGTCCCCGACTTTTTTTAATTCGACCGTTGTAAAAGACCTTAATGTGTTTAAATCGCTTTGTGATGTGATTATTGCTAACCGTATGGTTGACGAAATTCTCGATGTTTCTGATAAAATATATACACGTGATTTATTCGGCAATGACTAAACATTGGTTTTGTACTTAACATTATGATATTTCTATGACTTACGTTTGTTTTTCTAAAGGGATTATCAATATTCCTTACCTTAGCGCTTTCATTGGTGCCCCATGCGTCTATAAAAGCGTAAATCGTTCGAATATTTCATATATTATGGGCTGGGGCTTAAAACCTTCTACCCAACCTGCCCTAAAATATGCTGACTCTCAAAATATTCCTTTTGTTAAGCTTGAAGACGGCTTTTTACGTTCACTCGGGTTAGGTGTGCAAGCAGCAAGACAACATAGCCTAATCCTCGATTATTCAGGTATCTATTATGACGCGACTGGGCCAAACGATCTTGAAAATTATATTGCTGCTAGCGAGAATCTCACTGAAACTGACTTAAATCGCGCACGTAGCAACATTTATCAGATTTGTTCACTTCGTTTATCCAAATACAACTTAGCCCAAAATAAAACCTTATTGTCCACTTGTTGTAACCAGAAAATTTTGGTCGTTGATCAAACAGCCGGTGACACCTCCGTGCAATACGGTATGGCTAACGCTACCAGTTTTACAGAAATGCTTTTAGCGGCGATTAGAGACAACCCTGAAGCTGAAATACTCGTTAAAATTCACCCCGATGTTTTATCAGGAAAGAAAAGAGGTTATCTTTTAGAAGTAGCCAGAAAATACAATTGTCGTATTGTTGCTGAAAACATCAACCCGTGGTCGCTTTTTGATATTGTGGAACATGTCTATGTCGTCACTAGCCAACTCGGGTTTGAAGCGTTAATGGCTGGTAAAAAAGTGAGTTGTTTTGGCATGCCCTTCTACGCTGGCTGGGGTCTTACTGATGACAAATTCTCTTGTGAAAGACGCAATGTTAAACGATCATTAGAACAGGTTTTTTATGCCGCTTATATCCAATATACCCGTTATATTAATCCGTACACAGGTGTTCGTTGTCAACTTGAAAATACCATTAAATTTATTTCACACCAAAAACAGCACCTTGAAAAATTTCGTGGTAAATGGCTAGTTTATGGCTTTTATAAATGGAAAAAGCGGTTTATCCCTAACTATTTAGGCCTTGCCGCAAGTATTACTTTTACTTTAAAACTCGACAAACAGATTAACAAACTTAAAGCTGACGATAACTTGCTTATTTGGTCCAGTAAAATCACGACAAATATAGTTAATATGTGTTCCGAAAAAGACATTAACCTTTGGCGTATAGAAGATGGTTTTCTACGCTCTGTCGGCCTTGGTGGTGATCTGATACAGCCTTTATCACTCGTCATAGACAACATTGGTATCTATTACGATGCCACTGCTCCTAGTGATTTAGAAAATTTATTTAATGAACATGAATTTCCAAAAGAGTTACTGCTGCGTGCCAATAATGTCCGCCAGCAATTAGTTGAGCTAAAACTTTCAAAATACAACGTTGGCAGCCAAGATAAGCTGACATTCCCTACGCACAATAAAATCATATTGGTGCCAGGCCAAGTAGAAACCGACGCTTCTATTAAATTTGGCTCACCTTCAATTAAAACAAATAAAGAATTATTAGTAGCTGTACGTAAAGGTAACCCGGATGCTTTTATTATCTATAAACCCCACCCAGATGTGTTAACCGGAGGGCGTTTAGGGGAATTAGAAGCCTCTAATGTGATGCACTATGATCATTTAATACTAGATACCTCTATTGCAGATTTATTTGAAGTGATTGATGAGTTACATACCATGAGCTCGCTATCCGGTTTTGAAGCCCTGCTGCGCAATATAAAAGTAGTAACTTATGGTATTCCTTTTTATGCTGGCTGGGGATTAACTACCGATAAATTAACATGTGATAGACGCCAAAGAACGCTAACCTTAGACCAGTTAGTAGCCGCCACACTCATTCTATATCCAATATATGTAGACCCTAGCAGTGGTGATGTCTGTGATGTAGAAACCGCTATTCACATACTACATCAGCAAAATAACAGCTCAAAAGGCCTGACTTTAAAAACTCGACTTTACAGAGCTTACCGCAGAATATTCGAAAAAAAGCGATAAACTTCACTACTCGTACACTGGTAACGATTTACAAACAATGTAGGTAGCAGCGGTACACTGTAAACTCACTAAAAGAGCTTCCAGATAGTAGACCTATAGCCACTTAATCACCACAAATAGGCCGTAAGATCGCACGTTTGAAAACCTGATAGGGAGCAAAGACACACTAAAACAATGATCATGGTACATATTTTGGTTCTATTCGATCGCCCATACTGGTTTTAACTGATCATGTATTCTGGTTTTAAACAATCACTTTTCTTGGATTTTCCGAATCACTGATCGTTTAAAACCAGAAAAACTTCTAACGCATTAACTTAATTAATCTTCTGCTAAAATTTTTAGTTTACCTGAACAAGGGCCCCCTGTGTCAGGATTGTTGTCACCCCTTAAAATTATCTACTAACTTAATATGAGGGGCGGTAAAGAGAGATCTAAATGGCTCGATATTCGCAAAAACGTAAAGAATCGATTTTGAAGAAGTTACTACCTCCCCTGAATATGACAGTGTCAGAGGTAGCACATAGCGAAAGCATCTCGTCAAAAACCTTGTATCATTGGCGTGATGTACTTAGA
>MAAB01007555.1_pt1 | contig 15373 bp, 15 predicted proteins | sample 1115991 | NCBI WGS metagenome assembly MAAB01 (sample SAMN04961124, study PRJNA320927) | seawater metagenome | isolation source: sample BD02T18 sea water enriched with oil for 18 days | place: USA:Gulf of Mexico | collected 2013-07-27
AGCTGGATCAGGATGAGTACTGGAAAACCTTGTTAGAGCAATACGGTTTGAGTTTACCAAGAGGTCATTAATGGTGACTTATTTATCTAAATGCTGAAAGGTTAAAAACCATACCTTTGTTTAAAGCGGGCAAGACCGGATGCATTGAATTGTATTACCCTCGAATCTAAATCGGTTTTAGCCCAATTTCGATCTAAGCTATCCGCTAATATCCAGTTACCTAATACTCCTGCTAAATGGCTGCGTCTTTCACTCCAATCTAAACAGCTTCGACAAAGGGGGCGTTTAGATTTACCTTGTTTATCCCACTCAAAACCAAAGGAAGAGAAGGCAAGCTTGCCTTTGTCACTCAGGTGTAGGTTTAGATTGATTTCTATTAACCAGCCATTTTGAATTAAAGCATCATATAAATCGACCGCCACCTCGCCAGCAAGGTGATCGTAACAGATGCGAGAGCGTCTTAATCTCAAATCATCAGGACCAGTCACTATGTTTTTAGGTTTTTTATCCGTTTGTTGAGTGTTACTTACATTCGCGCTTAAGTTCAGTAGCTGCTCAAGTACCTCTGCCACTTGAGTTCCAGCTAATTGAAAATATTTGTGCCTTCCTTGTTTTCTTACTCTAATTAAATTCCCATCTAATAATTTTGCCAAATGGGCGCTGGCAGTCTGTGCGCTAACATCGGCACAGCTTGCAAGTTCTGTTGCGGTTAAGGCTTTACCCGATAGCAAGGCAATGAGCATGAGTGAGCGGGTGTTGTCGCCCATTAAACTGGCGATGACAGCGATATTGGCTTGCATATAGTCCTCTATGAATTTTGTGTCTCACTATTTTAACTGAATTACCTCAGCATACTTCGTTCGCCATCGAAGCATAGATATCTCAGCGAATTAAACTTGTTCCATGTACCGAATTATCATTGGCTATTTAGTTTAATTGTATGGAGAGAGACAAATGAAAATCACCTGTTTTATCGAATATAAAATTGATGCTTATAAATTATCGCAATTTAGCCAGTATGCCAAAAACTGGGGGGCTATTATTCCCCGTTGCGGTGGTGAGCTAGTGGGGTATTTTTTACCCCATGAAGGTAGTAATAATCAGGCGTTTGGTATCATTAGTTTTGATAGTTTGGCAAGTTATGAAAATTATCGTAATCGGCTGAAAGAGGATGATGTTGCTAAGCAGAACTTTAGATACGCACAAGACGAGCAATTTATATTAGAAGAGACACGACGTTTTCTAAGCCCCGTTGAATCAACATATTGGCAGCTTGCAGCGACAGAGGTCTCAGAATGATTGCTGTTATGTTTGAAGTAGAGCTTAAAAAAGAGGGTTCTGATGCTTATTTTGAATTAGCCCTTAACCTGAAAGCTAGCTTAATTTGCATGCCAGGTTTTATTTCGATAGAAAGGTTTCAAAGTATTGAAGAAACGGTTGAAGGAGGGCCTGCAAAAATTCTATCCTTATCTTTTTGGCAAGATGAAGCCTCAGTCAAACATTGGCGTAATCAGTTTTCCCACACACAAGCTCAAACATTAGGACGTAAACATCTTTTTTCAGATTATCGCATTCGAGTCGCCAAGGTTATAAGGGACTACTCAATGGCTGAAAGGGAAGAGGCTCCCGATGAACTTAAACAAAGAAATGGAGGGCGGCGCTTTTTTGAATGAATTTCAGAAAATAAAAAAGCGCAGTTAGCTAAAGCGGGTGCTAACTGCGGAATCGGAGATCGAGTGTCGCTCCTAAAAAACTATGGCCTTAGTTTGTTACCCGCGACAATTCGGCACGAATAACCTGAGAAATCAATTTCGCCTTGAAACTTTTGCAACATAGGCATAAACAGATTTGTGGCGATATTATTACGATCAAAATCACCATGAGTGGTTGATTCCCACCAATCAAATAATTTATTTAAAGAATTAAAGTGATAGTCATGTTTTGGCCAACTTAACTCATCAATATGAAAGCCTGCTTTGGTGAGGTAGGCTTCCCATTGATTAAGGTTATGGCAACAAAACTTATCTAGTACAGCTAAACCACCGGACCCTGCAGCGGCAGATAATGCTTGTAAGGTTAAAGTGAGCTCACCCACAAGTTCAGCGACGAGATAACCTTCAGGTTTTAAGCAAGTTTTAATCTGCTCTAATAACAAATCTTTATCTTCTATCCAATGAAACACATAGTTAGAAAAAACCACATCGATAGATTGAGACGGTATCCGCTTTATGTGGTGTGCATCTAAAACTTGGTAAGACACATTGTTAATATGCTCTGGGATAGTTTGTTTGGCTATTTTGCAGCGGCTCTCATCTATGTCTATACCCATAACCTTACCTGTTGGACCAACCAATTTGGCTATCTCTAAGGTTAGTTCGCCTGTGCCACTGCCGATGTCTAATACGGTATCACCAGACTTAATGCCGGATAAAGCGAGTAATTCCATTCCGCGTTTAAATTGCCAAGAACTTTCTTGTGAGTACTTTAGTGCAAGGTTATGCGTCATTTTTAAGTCCGTTAACTAATCTGTTATAAGGACTCTAGAAAGTAAATATGAAGTAAATATGAAGTGAATGTGGATTCAGTTATTGTTTTAATCAAATTAACTTTAATGGGGAATTGTTGTTATTTAAAACGACTTTACGACCCTTTTTTTATGAGAGTGGGGTCTTTAAACCCCAGTTATAATGATATTAATCGAGTAAACGAATTAAGGCACAGATGCTTGGTTTGGGGTTATCTGCGCAATATATATCAAAAGCCTGCTCATTATTATCCTGCTCAGTCTCGATTGAAGGAACTTTGACATAGGCCTCCTCCTCTAAAAATAAAGGACCTTTAAAGAGGGTATCCAATTCTATCTGACCTTGATTTAGACTTAAGTCTACTATTCCTTCACTGGCAATTGCTTGGGCTAAAATACCAAAGCCATGGGCAATATCTCGTCTTAGACCGAATAATTTTGCTAAGGTTTTTGATATATGGATAGGGTTATAGTCACCGGATATTTTAGCGTAAGTCTTGCCACGATTTTTGGGAATTAACCAGTGGGTGAGAGGCTTTACAGCCAATATCGTATTTAGTTCAACAGATGTTGAGTTATCTTGAGAGCCCTCTGAAGAGTTATTTTGAGAAAAGCGACCTCGCTTGAAATAGGTGCTATTTTCAGACCATACAAGGTGTGAGTTGATTATTACTTGAGTACTAAAATCAAACTCTAGCCCCTTATCGGTAACTCGCCATTGACCCAGTTTACAGTGAATATCCATTTTCTCATCCGCCTGAATAGGTCGGGTTTGATTAATTCGATTCTTTAAATGAACTGCTCCTAGTAACCCAATAGGAAAGTGCTTATGGGTTAGCATTTGCATATGCATACCACCGGCTAGAACATGGGGATATAAGAGAGGCAAATTTTGATTTTGCTCTAGGTTAAGCGTCTGATGATATTGTTTAAGTGCTTGAGGATCTGCTTTTACACCTTGCCAACTTGCGTCTATTTTAGGCAAGCCGACTTGAGCATTAAAGCCTTTTCTCGGCAGTAATACTGCTTTTAGCATGGGACCCAATAAATCGGGCTTACGGGAGAAATTGAGAGAGATAGAAGAGATGGTGTCATCCTTAAGCAAAGCGTATTAGCATGTTCGACAAGGATAAGCCTTTTAAGCTGGTTATTTAAGGATAAAGGTGTGATAACTCATATGCATATTAGTTGTCACAAAAGCCATTAGCTACCGATACGATACCAAAGATGCTCATCTTCTAAGGGTGTCATGGGGGAAAGAAGGGGGTTGTTCAGTTTAAATAACTTACGATTTTCTATATTTGCTTGACGCTTCATTTCTATAATCTGGGGGTGTCGATTAAAAAATCTATCAAACTCACCTGATTTAATGATGTTTTTAAAACCCTCACGAAATCGGTTCGCCAAACGTAAATTGTTTTTATCGACAAAAATATATCCGGGGGCAGGATAATAAAGCATAAGGTCGTTCTCGACAGCGAGCCCCATTTCTGGCCTATCATTTAGTTCCTGCCAAGGTTCATGAATCCCCCGAGGGAAATAATCAACGCGACCAAATTGCAGCATCTTATAGAGGCTTTTATGATGGCTCGAACTTTCTACTTTAAAACCATTGGACTCTAGAATGTTTAAATCTGGCCAATGAGTCCCTTGTACCGCGATGAGCTTCTTAAGTTCCTCCACTGTTTTGGTGTTAGAAAATTTTGCCTGATCAACGGCTCTAATTAAAAAAACACGATAGCCATATAACCCTTTAAAAACAGGGTAATGGATAGCCTGCATAGCGTCTTCTCTGGCTTGTGATGTCATGGAAATAAAGATATTTATTTTGCCTGACTTGAGCTGGTTAATATCCCGTTTTTGAGAATTAATGACATCCGTAAAACGAATTTCATAGGGGCCATATTTGTCTTGAGTGTTTGTTAGTAATAGCTCAATAAGCTGATATTTATAACTTGTTTGAGGGTTACCTGAATAAAAAATAGGGCGCATATTGATAATATCCAGTGCATAACAAAGAGGCGCAAAAAAAAGGCAAAGCAATTTCATAGTAGGCTCTACTAATGTCGGTATACATCTTCTAAGTTGTAAGAAAATTATCCTTAAATAGCTTGTTTTTAGCTTTTTTTGCCATAAAAAAAGCCAGTTAATAAAAGCTTAACTGGCTATAACAAATTGTCAAAGAGGGTTTAATTACTATGTACAATAAAACGTTGTTGCTGACTTTTTAAAACTTAGGTTTTAAAAAAACATAAGACTTTAGTCTTATTCGGCAGTTTCTTCTGCCTCACCTTCCGCTTCTTCAGCGCTTTCTTCAGCGGCAGCTTCTGGCTCTGGCTCAGGTGGATTTAATTTGGCATCAAGGGCCGGCAAAATGGAACTGTCCAAGAAAATTTCAATATCTTTCATGATGATTTCTTTGACGGCAGATAGTTCGACCTTATCTTCACCTTCAAGTGTGCCGTAGGACAAAATTGACACTAATTCTTCAATTATACTCGATAGATTATCACCGACTGTATCTTTTAATTTAGGTAAAATTATACCCAGTTGAATTTTAAACGCGATATCATCAGACATACTAAGTCATCCTATTAAGTTATTGATATTGTTGAGTATTTAATTGTTTTATAAAGAGTGTTTTTAATTAACCAATCACTGCGAAGTGGTAACAGTTAAGCATGTGATTTCGGCCTTTTCAAACAAACCAGCGAGAAAGTTTTAAATCTCCACACAAACTATCCATTTGCCACACAAAACCCTTTTTTAACCCTTAAATTGTGCTTTTTACAGGAATAAGTATGGAGATAATGTGTAGCTAAAACATTAAGTTGGCGTCAATTTAGCTTAGTTTAAAAAAATGAAAAAGTTAGACCTTGATCAATAAAACAGCGGTTTCTTCAGTAACACTAAGATGATTTGTTTTTATCTTTATGGATTTTGTTAATCTTGTTCAAACGGTCAAGTTTGTCTAATATAACGAACTTGTCTTTTTTTATTATCACAGGAGGAAACTATGTCTGAATTAAAGCAAGCCGCACGGACTTCACTGACGTTAATGGATTTAACCAGTTTAAATGACTCGGATACGGGTCAAACGATTGTCGATTTGTGCCATCAGGCGAATACCCCAGTTGGGGATACCGCAGCGATTTGTATTTATCCGCAGTTTATCATTCTGGCCAAAAAGACCCTGGCAGAATTAGATCTTGCCCACATTAAAATTGCCACAGTCACTAACTTTCCTATGGGAACAGCAGATGTTGCTTTAGCTCTTGGGCAAACAGAGCAAGCAATCAAACTGGGTGCGGATGAAGTTGACGTGGTATTTCCCTACCGTGCTTTGATGCAGGGTGATGAAAGCATAGGTTATGACTTGGTTAAAGCCTGTAAGCAGGCATGTGGTGATCAGGTGACGCTTAAAGTCATTATTGAGTCGGGTGAGTTAAAAGACCCTGCTTTGATAAAAAAAGCCAGTGAAATTTCGATCGATGCAGGCGCAGACTTTATTAAAACCAGTACTGGTAAAGTGGCGGTGAATGCCACTTTAGAAGCGGCAGACATCATGTTGAATGTGATTAAAGCGAAAAATACCAAGGTTGGTTTTAAAGCCGCAGGTGGTGTGAAAACAGCAGAAGATGCACAAGCTTACTTACAACTTGCTCACGATATATTAGGGCAGAACTGGGTTGATGCAGAACACTTCCGTTTTGGTGCCTCCAGTTTATTAGGCAACCTTTTAACTCAGTTGGATGTCGAGCATAAATCACTGGAAAGCAGCTACTAGAAAGTAGCGAATTAGAACCTCATTATTAAATAATAAAAACAGGAAACCTCATGAGTGAGATTGAACTTAATAAGCCCCAAACACACTTTTTGCCCCAAGAAGTCATACGTAAAAAACGTGATGGACAAGTACTGAGCCAAGCTGAAATTGCCTACTTTGTTGATGCTATCGCTACAGAATCCATTAGTGAAGGGCAAGTCGCTGCATTTGCTATGGCGACGTTTTTTCAGGGCATGAATATTGAAGAGCGTATCGCATTAACGTGCGCCATGCGTGACTCAGGGGATGTATTAAGTTGGCAGGATCTTGCTCTGAATGGCCCTGTATTGGATAAACACAGCACCGGGGGGGTGGGGGATTTAGTCTCCTTGGTATTAGGGCCCATTATCGCTGCTTGCGGCGGTTATGTACCTATGATTTCTGGTCGAGGTTTGGGTCATACAGGAGGAACGCTGGATAAGCTGGATGCCATTCCAGGTTATCAAACCCAAGTTTCTAATCAAACTTTTCGAAACATGGTTAAAGAGGTAGGCATTGCGATTATTGGTCAGTCTGCCAACCTAGCGCCTGCCGATAAACGCCTATATGCCACACGAGATATTACCGCAACAGTCGAGTCATTAGATCTTGTTACTGCGTCTATCCTCTCAAAAAAATTAGCCTGCGGACTTGATGCCCTCGTCATGGACGTAAAAACCGGCAGTGGTGCTGTGATGAAGGATTTGGAAGGCTCGATCAAATTGGCGAAAAGCATCAGTGCTGTGGCTAATGGCGCAGGTGTTAAAACCAGTTGTTTGATTACGGATATGTCTCAGGTACTTGCCACTAGTGCGGGTAATGGTCTTGAAATTACTGAAACCATTGACTTCTTAACGGGTAAAAATCGAGCGCCTCGTTTGGCTGAAGTGATTTATGCCTTAGCGGATGAAATGTTATTGATTTCAGGGTTAGCCTCAAATGTAGAAGAGGCTGCTAAAAAACGTATGACAGCGCTAGACTCTGGTGCTGCTGCTGAAAAATTTGCACAAATGGTAGCAGGCCTTGGTGGGCCTTCAGACTTGCTTGATAAAGCCGATATTTACTTACCTAGGGCTAAATATATTCGCCCTGTTTATGCTAATCATTCAGGTTATCTCGCTTCTATGGATACCAGAGCCATAGGCATGGCTGTGGTTGATCTTGGCGGTGGCCGTACCCGTGCCAGTGATACCTTGGATTACAGTGTGGGTTTGAATCAAATTGCATCGCTTGGACAAAAACTAGATCAGCAAACCCCACTTTGTTTTGTCCACGCTAGTAATGAGGATGACTTTAAACGCGCTCAGAAAAGTATTCTGACAGCAATACAGCTTAGTGAAAATAAAGTAAAAACGGCTCCTGTTCTGCATCAATTTTAAGCCTCAGTAACAAGAAGGTAGAGTTAAATAAGGCCAATAGGATTTTTGTATTGACCTTATTTATACTATCAATTTCACTGTTTCAATAATTTTTATTAATCTAACTCTATCGAAAAGAACAGAACAAACTGCTTATAGAAAGCGGTTTGGGATTGAATCAGATAGCACTTAATTGATAAAAATATTGGAGCACATTATGACAACTTCTTTAATCAACACCCAGATCAAACCTTTTAACGCCTCTGCTTTTAAAGCCGGTAATTTTATTGATGTTTCAGAAAAAGACATCGAAGGTAAGTGGGCAGTTTTCTTCTTTTACCCAGCTGACTTCACTTTTGTTTGCCCAACGGAGCTTGGTGATATTGCCGATAACTATGCAGAATTCGAAAAACGGGGTGTTGAAGTTTATTCAGTCTCAACCGATACCCACTTCACCCACAAAGCATGGCACGATTCTTCCGATACCATAGGTAAGATCCAATACACCATGATTGGCGATCCAACGGGTGCTATCACGCGTAACTTCCAAGTGATGCGTGAGTCACAAGGGCTTGCAGATCGCGGCACCTTCTTGGTAGATCCAAATGGTATCATCCAATCCATGGAAATTACCGCAGAAGGCATTGGCCGTGATGCACAAGACCTACTTCGCAAAGTGAAAGCCGCACAATACGTTGCAGCACACCCAGGGGAAGTTTGCCCAGCAAAATGGAAAGAAGGGGAAGAAACACTCGCGCCTTCATTGGATCTAGTTGGCAAGATCTAAATCTAATACACAATATACGAAGGCCCGTCTAGACAACTAGATGGGCTTTTTTGTGTGTTTTGAGCAGAGGGTAAGAGGTGTGTTTTATCATTGTGAGTCTTTTGAAATTATGTAAAATCAATGCGTTTTATTAATGCTGAGGCATTAAATTAGCCATTGTGAAATCGCTAGCTTGATAGCCTACAAGTGAGTTTAATCGGCAAGAGCGTTCTGTTAATAAGTGACCTTTATGTCTCAAAGCTTTCTAAAATGAAAACGAATAGTACGGCGTTTTTTTATTAACTGATATTAACTGATATTAACTGATATTAGCTGCTTAACCTGTTATTGGAGAAAATTTTGGACATCACTTTTACATCATCACCAAAAGCTGAAGATATTGACCTTATCTATAATGGCTTAGATGCGTTTAATCAAAAAGAATTACCAAGGTTAGAAGATAACGCATTCGCAATATTTGTAAGGGATGATTCAGGAAATCTTGTTGGTGGACTGACAGGCTCCATGTTTACAAGCTCTGCTCAAATAAGGTTCTTCTGGCTTGCTGAATCGCTTCGACATGAAGGGGTTGGAGGTCAATTGATAAAGCGGCTTGTGCAGCAGAGTAAGTTGAACAAAATCAAGCAAATAGCCGTTGATACCTATAGTTTTCAAGCACCAAAATTCTATGAAAATCATGGTTTTAAAGAGATTGCACGTTACAAAAACTATTTGGATGACGGTATAGACAAAATTTTCTACCTTAAAGAGTTATAAAGAAAAAAAGAGTCATTGCTCTCCTAGTTATTTTTATACTTTGAGAAAAGCATATTTAAAATACCGGGTAAGATTTGGATCTTTCTTATTTTTAGCCTCGCTAATCAGTGGGGCTTTTTTGTTTCTACTTAATACAGACCCAAGTAGACCTTGCAGGTCGAGTCTAGCGCGTTAAATGAATCGGACACTTATTTAACTTAAATAGCCTTTCTCTATTAATAGTATTTAATCTATTGATTTCACGACATTGATTGTTTTATTTAATATCTACCCATGGCTCAAGCAGTTGCAGAGCAAACTTATTTAGACAGTTAAAAGAGGGTATCAAGATGTTAGAGCAATCCATTAAAAGCCAATTAGCCGCTTACCTAACCAAAATCATTCGTCCAGTGACAGTGTCTGTCAATATTGATAACAGTGCGAAATCACGAGAGTTATTGGCGCTTGCAAGTGAAATTGCAGACATGTCATCTCATATTGATTTACAGGTGACGGAGGATACTGCTGAACGAGCACCATTAATGGCGATTAATGCTCAAGAGCATAAAGGTGCAGCGAGAGTGGTGTTTGCGGGTATTCCCATGGGTCATGAGTTCACCTCATTAGTATTGGCGTTACTACAAGCAGGTGGGCATCCTGCTAAAGAAGAGCAGGCCATTTTGGATCAGATTGTCTTATTAGAGGGCGAGATCAAATTAGAGACCTATATCTCCTTGTCTTGTCAGAATTGCCCGGAAGTCGTGCAGGCACTGAACTTGATGGCCGTCTTAAACCCTAACATCAGCCATACCATGATAGATGGCGCCTTGTTCCCGAAAGAAGTAGAGGAACGCAATATTTTGGCTGTGCCTGCTGTCTTTGCTAATGGGGAATTATTCGGCCAAGGCCGTATGACCTTGGCAGAAATCGTCAATAAATTGGATACAGGGTCAGAGCAAAAACAAGCAGCGGCTTTATCGCAAAAAGATGCCTATGAGGTGTTAGTAGTAGGAGGTGGCCCAGCGGGTGCGGCAGCAGCAATTTATTCTGCACGCAAAGGCATTCGCACCGGTGTTGTGGCTGAGCGTTTTGGTGGACAGGTAAGTGATACTCTGGCCATAGAGAATTTTATCTCAGTGAAAGCGACGCAAGGCCCTAAATTGGTAGCGAACCTTGAACAGCACGTTTTAGATTATGATGTTGATTTGCTTAAAACCCAGCGTGCTGCCCATATTATCGCAGCAGACAAAAGTAACAGTGGTTTAATTGAAGTTGAATTGGAAAGTGGCGCAGTGCTAAAGAGTCGTTCTGTGATCTTGGCGACTGGGGCACGCTGGCGTGAAATGAATGTGCCAGGAGAGAGTGAATACAAGGGTAAAGGTGTGGCTTACTGCCCTCATTGTGACGGTCCACTCTTTAAAGGGAAAAAAGTCGCTGTGATAGGGGGTGGTAACTCAGGCATTGAGGCTGCAATCGATCTTGCTGGCATAGTTGAGCATGTCACTGTTTTGGAGTTTTCTGATACCTTGCGTGCTGATGAAGTGCTGATTCAAAAAGCCCGCTCTCTTAACAATGTCACCATTATTAAAAATGCGGCCACCAATGAAGTATTAGGGGATGGGAGTCGGGTTAATGGTCTGACTTATACGGACAGGCTAAGCAATGAATCTCAGACGGTTGAGCTGGCAGGCATCTTTGTTCAGATCGGCTTGCTACCTAATACAAACTTTCTAAAGGGCAGTGTTGAATTGTCCGAGCGTGGCGAAATCGAAATTGACGCTAAAGGTCAGACCTCTATGGCGGGTGTCTTTGGCGCAGGGGATGTTACTACCAGCCCTTATAAACAGATCATTATCGCAATGGGGTCAGGTGCAACAGCGGCTTTGAGTGCATTTGATCACTTGATTCGAACCTCGGTACCTGAGAGTGAAGCAGAGAAAACTGTCGCCTAATACGACTCTTACAATTGGCTTCTCAAATAGAATTAAAGCGTACTGGCGGTACGCTTTTTTTCGGCTTTTTTAAAGGCAGATGAGAGAGTTTGGATCAGTTGACTACTGAGGTTGCTAGAATGAATGATATTGGTGAAGAGGACTTTTTGATCGAGTGATAAGGCGTCAATGACGTGTAAGCGGTTCTCATTAACTAAGGATGCCGGCAGCAGTGAAATGCCTAAACCTGCCTCTGTTGCTGAGACTAGGTTTTCCATCACAGCACTTTCAAAGGTGATTTTAAATTTAAATTTGGCGTTTTTAATCGACAGATTAGCAATGTCTTTCATAATGCAATCTTGCTCAAAGCTGGCTAACGGCACTTCATCGAGAGCGTGAATGTCAAAACCATGAGGAGCCGCCCAAACGAGAGGTTCTATCCAAAGCGGCGTCGCGCCATCATCGTCAAGTTCACCTGTTACAATCGCGATATCAATCTCTTCTTGTTTGATTCTTTTGCGTAAATTACGACTGCTATCACACACTATTTTGGCGTCTAAAAAAGGTAACTCACTTTTTAAAATAGGTAAAAAATGAGTAATAAAATCTTGCGCATAATCACTAGGAATACCAAATACAATATGTCCTGTGTCTTCATTGGCTTTGAGAGCCTGCATGGCTTGATTGTTAAGACTTAACAGTTGCTCGCTATAACTCAATAACTTGATGCCAGCTTGGGTGAGCTTAAGGTCTTGATTATTGCGGATTAAAAGCTGTTGTCCTGTGTGCTCTTCAAGGCGCTTAAGCTGCATGCTGACAGCGCCTTGGGAGCGTGATACTGCTTCTGCCGCCATCTTGAGTTTGCCTGTTTTAACAATAGCAACAAAGGTTCTGAGTAATTCAAGATCAAGCGTGGGTGACATAGTTTTCTCAAGTTTTAAAAATAGTGGTTTAGTTTTTCTAAATCTATTTATTAATATTATTAGTTTGATTTAACTATAGCGAGTTTATATTGTTTAACCAAGGCAATTACTTTTAGGTGAAGCATGACAGGTTTAGAGAGAAAGGTGATGAAAGGGGTTGTATTAACTGGACACGGTGGTTTGGACAAACTCGAATATCGTGAAAACTTAACTATCCCTACACCGGCGAGTAATGAGGTTTTAATCAAGGTTCATGCCGCTGGGGTTAATAATACGGATATTAATACGCGGATTGGCTGGTACTCAAAAACCGTGACCGGTGATACTCAAAAAGCGGCGGAAGAAGGCTTGTCTGAAAAAGCCAATGACGGCAGCTGGTCGGGAGAACCTTTGTCTTTTCCACTGGTTCAAGGGGCGGATTGTTGTGGTGAAATTATTGCAGTAGGCAGCAGTGTCAATGAAAGACGTATCGGTGAACGCATTCTAGTCAGATCCATGCAACAGCATTCAGATGTTGTTGGAAAGGTGCATAGCATTACTTTTGGTTCTGAATGTAATGGCAGTTTTGCACAATATACCACCGCCTTATCTGAAGAATGTTATCCGGTAAATAGCAAGCTGAGTAGTGTTGAATTAGCATCGTTTCCTTGTGCTTATTCTACCGCTGAAAACATGATAGATAGAGCGCGAGTCAGGTCGGGTGATACGGTTCTGATTACCGGTGCTTCTGGTGGCGTGGGCTCTGCAGCCATTCAGCTAGTCAAGCGTCGTGGGGCCAAGGTGATTGCTGTGTCTGCAAAGTCTAAACATGACGCCGTATTAGCCATTGGTGCAGATCAAGTGTTAGCGCGTGAAGCATCGTTATTGAGTCAGATAGATAAAGAGTCAGTCGATGTGGTATTAGATCTCGTTGCAGGTGAGGCCTGGTCTGAATTAATTGATGTGCTAAAAGTGCGTGGTCGTTATGCGGTAGCGGGTGCCATTGCAGGGCCTATTGTTGAAATGGATGTACGCACACTTTATTTAAAAGATTTAACCTTTTATGGCTGCACCTTTCAGCCAGCATTTGTGTTTGAAAACCTGGTGCGTTATATCAATGATGGGGAAATCAAACCACTCGTTTCTAAGGTCTATGACTTAATAGATATCAAAGATGCGCAAACAGACTTTTTAAACAAAACCTACATGGGTAAATTGGTCTTATCTGTCGGTGAGTAGTTAGTAAGGTTTTTGCAGCTCGATATCATCAAAGACCTCGGCGATTGCTTTTAAGAAAAGTTCCTTCGCTCTGTTTTTATTGATGGCCTTTTTACAAATGACGGCGACCCCCAATGGAAAGCTTTTAATGTCTTTTCTGAGTGCTCTAAGTTCGCCTGATTTGAGATGGGGTTTGGCAACCTCTTCAGGTAAAAAGCAGATATAGTGCCCAGATAACACCATAGCAATACGGGACTCATAATTGTATGACGTCCCGGCAAGGCTCATTTTACTTAAGTTTTTATATACCTCTTGGTGGGGTTTTAAACCCGCATGGATTACCCTAGCCTCATTGATCATTAACTCAGATAGATCTTCATCCTTGATTGAATATAAAGGGTGCGTTCGTCCACAGTAGAGGTAATTATAATCGGTAAAAAGGTGAGTATAAGCCAGCCCTTCAAGATGTCTGTGGTAAGGAATAAAGCCTATATCCATTTCATCATTTAATACTTTTCGTTCAATATCATTCATGCTTTCGACAAAGGTAGAGAGCTCAACGCTGGGTGCCCGTAAGCAAAATTGATCAATGATTTGTGGCAGTTTACAGCGAGTATCCAAACTTAAGGTATCACTCAAAGCGACCTTTAATTGTCCTGATGGCGTTTGGCTTAAATTGTTAATGGTATTACGAAGGTCTTCAAATGATTCCAATAACTTTTTGGTTTGTTGATAAACCACAGCCCCTTCTTCTGTAAGTGAAAAGCCGGCTCGTCCTCTTTTACACAGTACTAAATTGATACGTGTTTCTAGATTTGAAATGTGATTACTAATGTTGGGGCGGCTGATATTTAATGTTGTTTCTGCTGCCGCAAATCCTCCACAGTCAACTACCGCTTTAAAAACACGTAATTGTTTTAATTCAATATCACTTATTTGACCGAGAGCCGCATTGTTTGCCGTCATTTTCGTCTCATTGATGGATGCATTGATGGATGCATTGATGGATAAACGTATACCTATTACCTGACGCTCTAAGAGTTAAAAAGGTTTATAAAGCAATTTCTTAGAGGTCTGTACCTGAGTATTTATAAGGGACGAGGATAGAATGAATTGTAATATTAGATACCCCTTAATAGGTATTGAAATCTAAACCTTTACGTGTAATTGGTCAAATTTATCACTGGATTTGCTTATGGGATCATCCTCCTGAAAGCGTTTCATGACGAACGCATCACATGAGGATAAAAACAAATGTTGAGCAATGTGAAAAAAATCAAATCAAAACTAGCAAGCACGACACTCGCGTTAACCCTAGGTTTGGGTGTGATAGCTACGGATCTAGCGGCAGCAGATTACAATTGGCGTTTTAGTAATTTATATAGTCGTGGTACTGCTTTTGGTGAATTGTATGAAGGTCTTGGAAAGGATATCGAAAGGCTTTCAGAGGGCAAAATTAAAGTACAAACCCTTTATTCAGGTGAAGGTGTCGGTACATCAGGTTTGTTAGGTGCGGTTAAATCAGGCTTGATCACAATGGGTGCTCCATTCCAATCTATGCATGCGGGAGAGTTACCCGCTGGTGTGGTTGAAATTGGTTTACCAGGAGGTACCGAAGATGCGAGTGAGCTTTATGCTTTATTCCATAAAAAGGGCTGGGGTGAGGTGCTAGAAAAAGCCTATGGTTCACAGGGAATGGTCTGGTTAGAACCTTATATTCAACCACCTGTTTATATCATTACGAAACAGCCGATTAATTCTGTTGCTGATTTCAAAGGGATGAAAATCAGAGCGCCAGGGGCTTATGGTAAATTCCTAAGGAACCTAGGTGCAGCACCCGTATCCCTTGCTTGGAGTGAGATTTATACCAGTTTGGCGACCGGCGTAATTGACGGTTCTATCGGCAGTAACTTGATTGACCACAGAGATGGTAATCATGTTGAAGTGGCAAAATACATGTATCAACTGCCTTTAGCGGGTGCGCAAGTTTTACCGATTGTGGTGAATCGCAGTGCATGGCGCAAACTTCCTGATGATCTGAAAGCAGCGGTGCGTGAAGCAACTGTTATTCATGCGCAAAAACAGCTAGAAAAATCACGTGAGTGGGAAACGC
>MAAB01001258.1_pt2 | contig 15372 bp, 13 predicted proteins | sample 1115991 | NCBI WGS metagenome assembly MAAB01 (sample SAMN04961124, study PRJNA320927) | seawater metagenome | isolation source: sample BD02T18 sea water enriched with oil for 18 days | place: USA:Gulf of Mexico | collected 2013-07-27
GTGGCCATGGAACAGGTGCCACTTATGCAGAACTGTTTACTACTGAATACCATTTAGCTTCTGGCATATTCGAATTAGCCATGGCAGCGGCAACGCTGGGGTTAGTTCTAGGAGGCCTTATTGGTGGCCCCGTAAGTAAACGTTTGATTAAAATATATAATTTAAAAGCAGACGAATATCGAGAAGATTTAGACGACACCATTACGTATAACCCTGAAGATCATGACCTCGTTACACCAAAAAAAATGATGGAGACTCTATTCATTATTCTTTGTTGTATGGTTGGTGGTCATTTTCTTCATTTAACTTTAAAAGAAGGTGGATTAATATTACCTTCATTTTTGTTACCCTTATTATGTGGTGTTATCACAACCAATATATTCGAATTTTCAAAACGTTATACCGTAAGTCGAGCTTGCATCGATTTGTGGGGCACTATGGCACTTTCAATTTTCTTAGCAATGGCGTTAATGTCACTTAAAATTTGGCAACTCATTAATTTGGCTGGCCCAATGCTAATCATGATCACGATTCAAGCAATGACATTAATGCTTTTTGCTTATTTTATTACCTTTCGAATTATGGGGAAGAATTACAATGCTGCAATTATAGCAGGTGGACATTGTGGCTTTGGTATGGGGGCAACTCCTACAGCGGTAGCAAATATGGAAGCTCTCGTTGCTCGACATGGCCCTTCACCTCAAGCCTTTTTAGTAGTTCCTTTGGTGGGTGCGTTTTTCATAGATATTACTAATGCTTTAGTTATTCAACTGTATTTAAATTTACCATTTGTTTCACCTTAAATAGATAAGTGGCTGTTATATGGTTACTCTACAATCTGTTACTAGTAAGTGATATATAATCGTGCGCAACCAAGCCATTGCCTTTAACCGCTTCACAAATACTATATAAGATTGCACTGGCGCGTGTGCCAGTGCTGACTTTGAAATAAACCACTCCTTTCTTTTTAACTAAGAATAGAGTGTGTTGCACTGACCGTTTGAAATCACAATCAATACTGAGTCTGCCATCATCAAGGTGGCTCAGGAACTCTTCAAGTTGATTGGCGCCATAAATGATCGCTTCACCGAATTCACTTTTAGGTGCAACTTTATCTTCGCAGTCAATTAGCCAATTATTCAGTTATTCAGTTCTTATATGAACGGTTTCGAATGTGACGCATATGGCTGATCCCACGACGTTTTTGAGTGTTTCACTCCGTTTTTCCACCCTGATAATCCCACGAAAAAGCTCAAACCCTCATTAATTTGGCGAGTTCGGGGGTGATATTTCAGGGTACCATTCCCTATAAATGCAGTTTTTTAGCCTAGTTACTTTAAATGGCGAGGCAACAGTTCCCGCGCTTGACTTCAGAAAACCGAAGGATACTGCACTGTAAAGTCGGATAACACCCGGCATCTAGTAAGGTCGGGAAATATACCTGTCATGCGTGCAACTTGTGTCGGTGGTCGAACACATAAGTTTCGTGATTTCAAACCATCGCATCATGAAAGTTATTCTATTCACGCAGCATGAGTTACTATTGAGTAGTAATATTTTTGTAAATAACACCATCTTTCATAACAAAAACAACTTTAAAGAGTGAGTTGATATCATTTAAAGGGTCTCCTTCAACTGCAATAATATCGGCACGTAACCCTGGTTTTATTGCACCAAACTCATTTTCCATTCCCATTGATTTAGCTGCTAGAGATGTAGCTGATATTATGGCTTTCATTGGATCTTGTCCTCCAGTATCAACTCTATAAGCTAGTTCTAGCGCGCTTCGTCCATGTGCACCTGGTCCTGCGTCAGTACCAAATATAACGTTTAAACCATCAACTTTAATTGCTCGCTGAAAGGTGGCTAATTTAACTGGAATTGATTCTTTAGTACGACGAAAGCCATCTTCAGTATAATTTCCAACACCAATGAAGCGTTTTTTATTTTTTAAATAATTTTCCGAAACAAGGTAAACATTAGGGTCTAAATAGGTACCATTTTTCGCCATAAGTTCCAATATAGGCTTAGATAAAAAAGCACCATGTTCAATAACATTACAGCCTGCAATAGAAGCTCGACGGGCTGATTCGTCTGAATGCCCATGAACTAATGTTCGTAGCCCTAATGATTTAGCTTCCTGACATACGGTATTAATCTGTTCTTGACTTAATGTCGGAGTTCCACCTGTTCTTAAACTTTCAGAGCCAAAAACTTTGATCACATCAACCCCCTGATTAGCAAAGTCGTGAACCTGTTTCTTTAATTCTTCAAGTGTTCCTTCACGTATATCACCACCAGAAGTACGTATACGTGAGCCAGGTAAAATACCTCTTTCTATAGCATCTCGTAATTCCAAGTCTTCTTGATCGCCGATACTCTGGACGGTTGTAAAACCAGACATCAATGTTTTATAAGCATTCTCTGCACTATATAACGCTATATCACCAGCCGATTCTTTAATCTCAGGTGTAGCGCGAGGAATACGTCCCGTAGTCGCGTTAAAGTGCTTGTGTATATGTACATGCGTATCAATTAAACCAGGTAATACCGTATATTTTCGTAGGTCGATGAATTTGCCTTTAATTTCCTGCTCATTATCTTCACTCACTTCCTGAATAAGACCATTTGAAATTTTAATTACCGCAGAAGAGCTAGTGTTTCCCACACCATCTAGCAACTTTCCCGTCAAAATAACAATATCTGACCCGTTGGCATAGGCATTAGCGGAAAGGTTTAAACATATACACGCAATAAATATACAAGCTTTACTGAATTTCATAAATTCCTCATTTAATTTTGTTTTAACAATCTTTTTACATTATCTACATAGGTCATCTAAGTAATGTTTAACTACATAGATAATTTTTTTACCAAGCGATACAAGAACTCCCGGCCAGTAAAAAGATCCCGTTTTTTAATTTTCTCATTGAGACCATGCGTCCCAACATTTTTAGGATCAACAAACATACCTGATACACCATAAACAGGAATACCTGCGGCTCTAAAACGTCTGCTATCTGTAGTTGAAACACCTTGAGTAGGAATAACCGGCACACCTTGCCATAGTTGTGCTGATATTTGTTCAATACTATTGATGATATCAAGCCTCAATGGCGAACGAGGAGATGAGGGATCTTGACGAATCCTTTTCACTACAACCTTACTTCCGGCCAATTTTGTCAATTGCGCCATAATCATATCAGGATCGTCATCAGGTAATATCCGGCAATTGATCGTGGCTTCAGACTTCTGAGAAAGGGCATTAGGTGCATGACCCGCTTTTAGCATAGTTGCCACACACGTAGAACGTAAAAGTCCAACCATATGCGGAATTTTTGAAATGCGATTTATAGCTTCATCACTTGGTGATTTAGACGCAAGAGAGCGCATATCCTCAGCTAATATTCCTTTGGCAACCGTAGCACTTTTTGAAAAATAAGCTTTAGCTAAGTCATTTAGGATAACCGGAAACTGATAATCACGTAGCCGTTTCAATGCTTCTGATAAGTCATAAATAGTATTAGCTTGAGTTGGTCTTGCGCTATGACCACCTGGACCTACAGCGGAAAAGATATAATTAGCATAGGTTTTCTCAGCTAACTGGACAATATGAGTGAAAGGCTTATCATTTTTTAAAACACCTCGTGCCCCCTCATTAATAGCAAACTCAGCATCAATTAATTCTCTCTTGTTCTTTATTAACCAAGCAGAACCATTAGCTTTTGATGAACCAATTTCTTCATCTGCTGTTAATGCTAAAATAATATCTCGGTTTGGCATAAAGCCTTCTTGTTTTAATTGAGCCAAAATAGAAACAAAGGAAGCTGCCATGGCTTTATCATCCACAGCCCCTCGAGCAATTAAGTAGCCATTTTTTTCTACCAAGGTAAAAGGATCGGTTTGCCAGTCTTTTGGGTCAGCTTCAACAACGTCAATATGTGCCAATAATAACAAGGGCTTTTTGTTACCTTTACCCTTAAATCGTACGACGAGATTACCTTTTGTTGGAAATGGCTCAATAATCTCGACATCTTTACTTTCAAAACCAGCTGCCACCAGATGCTTCTTCATCGCTTGCGATGCCACCGTAGTACTGCCAACTGAATTAGTAGTATTAATTTCTACTAATTCTTTATAAATGTTAAAAAATGGTTGTTGGAATGTCTTGTGCTCTTTTGCAACGGCATTGCCCCCCGCAAAGTACAGCAATATTCCAAAACATAAAATGTAAGGCATTAATTCATTTCTCCCTTTAAATAAAGTGCTTGCGTATTAAATTTGTACAACGCCTATTCCCCCTTTAATCACAACATTGGTATCAAGTTTCAGACTTCTTTGTTTAACTTCTTCTAATAAGGTCATTGCTCGTTCACCCGTCAAAACAAAGGGCTGATATAAATCTGTTGCTTTTCCTGCAACACCAACAAGCTCAGCTTTAATTGGCTTATTCTTACTTAAGCTCATCTTTAACAATATATTATCTCCCCAATAATCATGATTGTGGCTAAAAATGAAATTACCGAGAGAATAGGCTATTAGCGCACCGTTATAGGACTCGACGCCTTTAGGCACATGAGGGTGGTGCCCAATAATGATGTTCGCTCCAACATCAACAAATTCATGTGCAATATCCCGATAGTCTGGGTGAATGGTGAAGACGTTTTCGTTACCCCAATGCAAGGATAAAATAATAAAATCCACTTGTTTTTTTAATTTTTTGATATCTTCTTTTATTAAAAAAACATCTAAAGGCGCTGCCCCTGATCTATTCGGCGTAGCAAAGCCCATATCTAAGGAGGTGGGATTAACACCATAGGTGTAAGCCAAAAAAGCGACCTTTAGTCCTTTTTTCTGAAAAATATAAGGACGAGTGGCTTCAGCTATGTTTTTTCCAGTACCTACATACTTTATTCCTGCACTGTTTAGTGCCTGTATGGTATCTATTATGCCTTCACCTTCAGCATCAAAAGCATGATTGTTTGCAGTGCTAACAATGTCGATACCACTGCCGGCAATTTTATGAGCAAAAGAAGTTGGAGTTCTGAATTTCCCGCTATTTCTTGCTGTACCTGATAATGGCGTTTCTAAGTTAACAAAGGTTATATCAGCACTTGAAAGCGTAGATGTAAGTTTTATAAAGGGGTTTTTATCTGTGTCTGCTAATTTAATATAATTATTAGCACTTTCAAAATGACAGGTATCTTTTTCTTTGTCGATATACCGTTTATATTTAGTTGCCAGATGCTTTATGTTTGCTTGATTTGCAATTAGCGGGAGCCGCCTTGCGCCGCTATTGGTAGCTCGTGATTTCTTATCTTCAACACCAAAATAATAATCGGTTGGTTTGAGCTGACCGCTCCATTCAACATCACCACCAGCGATAACAGTTAATTCATTGACATTATTGTCGGCAAATGAGGTGTTAAATATTAAACAAGTCAGCACTGTTAATATATTAAATCGAAATTGCATTCTCATATCAAATAGGCCTGATGGGATAGTTAAATTAATTCAGTTTTATAATTTAACTGCAAATATCCTATAACTCACTATTAGGCATATACTGCGCTTAAAACCTATAATTAGCATTTTAATCATTGTGTTCATTCACACAGTTTCAATGAAATGTGTGCTATAGAATTATTATGCTCTGCTCACACTTGGAACTCACTAGGGTACGCAATATCACCAGTATAATCATTAGCTGGAAACAAAATATATTGGTAGAAGCAATTACCATGTTCGTCTTTACTAGACAACCCTTTGACCGAAATAAATCCATTATGATATAAACAATCAATCACCTTCTGTGGGTTTGATACAACAAATATACTTAACTCTTTTACAAGAGTTTGCTGTTCGTCAAATGCATCATTCAAATACCACTTTGTAGTAAAAACTTCTTTTCTATTTTCGGGACGATATGGGATTCCCGTTTTAGGATCATGTTTGATTGGTAGCGAAATGTGCCAATCATCATCATCAGCCAGTGTTTTCATCGCAGTATCAAACTTTACTTTATCTGTAAGTCCATTTTTCAAATGGACATTTTGAACAATTTTTAGTTCTTTATGAATTTTATTAAAAGCATTTGCTAAATTTGCCCCCCTCCCCCTGAGCGAATATAAATCTATAAAATAATCTATTTCACCAGAGAGTGATTTAGGGTAACACTTTTGCTTCTTTACCCTCTTTAACCACCGTCCTAGAAATATTGTTTCATTAAAGACTAACCCTCCAGTTTTTTGCTCTAATGCTAAGGCAATTAACCCCACTAATGTCAAATTATATAGTTCAATTACTTGCTTTAACTTTACTTTGTTCATAAATAAATCAATTTCCTAAATATACTATTCTCTCAAGCAATTCTATAAAACAGCAATAATAGTCACTGATTTAACGTGACACTTTTATCTATAAAATTTACTTGTGCATTACTTAATATGACATAAACTTAGTAGTTGACATCAGAATCAACTACTTTTATTGAAGCTATAAAAACGACCCTATAATATTAGTTATACCCCAGCACAAAACAAAAATACGGTCCATTCTCTGGGTCTCGGTATTTGTCTGTAATATTTTTGCCCTCTTCTGTAGTAATGACTTTGTTATCCGCTGATACACCAGATGATTTGTCTTCATCATTTATGTTGGTATGAGGTGACTCATTAATATCGTTCATTTTGTTACCTTTGTACTTAAAATATTATTCATTTTTAACTATCATTTAGCAATGCAAATTAGATTGGTATATCCCATCTCAAAACAGTAATGCGGTCCATTTCCTGGCTCTTTGTCTGTAACATTTTCTCCCTCTTCAGTAGTAATGATTGTTGTCTCCACTGAGACACCAGAGGATTTTCCTTCTTCATTTATACTGATATGAGGTGATTGGTTAATATTGTTCATTTTCTTACCCGTTGTATTCAAAATATTATTCATTTCTAACTACTAACTAGATTGGTGATGTTAGAACCCTATATACACAGAGATTGCCAATAAAATAATCGCGACTAAAATGTAAACTGCCCATAATGGCAGAATGAACTTAGCCCATTGCGACCAACTGACTCTAGCTATAGCCAAGTACGCCAATAAAGTGCCCGAAGTTGGGGTTAGCATATTGGTGATACCGTTACCAAATAAAAATGCGAGTACTGTTGTTTGTGGTGGGACACCCGATAACTGACCGATAGGTCCTAAAATAGGCATGCTAACTGCTGCTTGTCCTGAAGTAGAAGGGATAAGGAAGTCTAATAGTAATTGTGAAAAAAACATCCCTATTGCAGAAACAGTAGCTCCCTTATCATCAATTATTGACACCAGAGAATATACTATCGTATCTAAGATCATGCCTTTTTCTAATGTCACGGCAACCGCTGTTGCAACACCAATTAAAAAGCTTGCCATCAGTACTTTTTTCATGCCACTTACAAAGGCATCAGCTGCTCCATTAGCACCTAAGCCACTCATAACAGAAAGTAAAATACTTAAACCAATGTAGTAAGCGGATAGTGCATGGTGCTTCCAATGCCATTCGTTTGAAGCATAAACCAAGAAACCAACACCAACAGCTAAGGTTGTTAATAATACAGTATGACGAGTGGGAAGTTTGTCAGCCGTAAAGGCAATTTCTCCATCGTGTTCAAAACCTTCGCGCTTGATCATGATTAAAACAAAACTAATACCAATAGCTAAAAAAACAAGGTAAAACATAAATCTAACGCTTGCACCACTGAATATCTGTAGCCCTAATAAGGGTTGTGCAATCGTTAAGGGCAAAGGGTTGGTAACAGACGCCAAATAACCCGCTTTTACCGAAATAGCCACAATGGCAAAACCAATAATACGCGACATTCCTAAGCGTGTAGCCATTGCTACCATAAGGGGGATGACCAGTAAATACTCTGAGGCTAAACCTAAAAATGTACTACCTGCTGACAGCACTATCATCAGGGTAATAACGAGCACATAAATATTACCGTTAACTAAGCTGAGTAGTCTTTCAAGGCCTAAATCTATTGTGCCCGCTTTGGTCAAAATGCCAAATAAGCCACCAATAATCAATACCATAAAAATAAGACCAGCGCCTCTTTCTAACCCCTCAGGAATAGATAGCAGGACACCCGAAAAACTTACCGGATGAGCAATATCAGAGCTAGCAGGCTGTTTTTGGTGTAAAACACTTTCGAGTGAAATTTCTTTATCAATAACCTGGTAAGTATTTGGTACAACTATTCTGCCATTACGCTCATAACTTCCCGAATCGATAAAATAGGTCATACCCATTGCAAGCATCAATATACCAAGCAGTATGATGATTGGATTCATGGTTTTGTGTTCTTTCTCAGGCTTAATAATATGCGCATGAGAAGTATCTGTTGTGGGATGATTTTCTACTGACATATCATTATCCTTCCAAAGTTATTTTTACAATACATGACGATACTAAACTTCATTTCTAATATATTTTGCAATTTCATTTGCCACGCAAGTGATATCTTTTTGAAAGGAAGAGTAATTATTATTCGGAGTAAACTCTTTTTCATTCATATACAACGACCTGTTTATTTCAACTTGCATACTATGTCTATTGTCTTTAACGTTACCGTAATGAGTCACTAGGTATCCTCCTTTATAGGGATTATTTCGAACAACCTGATAACCTAGCTTGGTAAAAGCATCTTCAACAACTTGAACAAATTCAGCACCTGCGCATTGACCATCATTATCACCAAGAATAATATCAGGGCGACTAGCGCCACTATCGATATTCATTGCATTACCTTTTGATTTCATTGAATGACAATCTATGTGCCAAACCGAGCCAAAATCTTGATGGAGTTTATTAAGCGTTTTATTTAATGCATCATGATAAGGCTGATAACAATTTTTAATTCTTTTTTCAATTTGTATTCTAGTTAATGGTTTTGAATACATAGGCACATCAGGTAAGGCATAGCGACGGATAAGTCCCATGCCTCTTTCACTATACTTTGTTGGTAGACATTCCGGCCAAGGAGTGCCTAACAGTTGAGGGTCTATATCTGTTGAAGCTCTGTTCGGATCAATATACATTCTGGAAAAATTAGCATGTAATAAATGTCCCCCTACCTTTATCACATCTTGCCATAGGTGTTCTATGTAGGCATCCCAACCACTTTTTAATTGTACTAATGATGCATTGCTTTCAAAGTCTTTAGGGAAATCAATACCACTATGTGGAGAGTCAAAGACTAAAGGCAAACGGATATTCGATGGCGGAGACATAAGCTCAAATGGTGATTTCATATCGATAACTACTCATAAAAAATTAATGAAATTGCCTGCCAACTTAGCAGGCAATGGATTCGAGAAAAGATTACATTTTGTAATCTAACTGAAGATAAAGATATCGACCAACAGGGTTATAGGTATTTTGATCGAAGTTAATATTTCTATTAGTTAACGATGATGGTGGTTGTTTATCAGCAAGATTGTTAATGCCTAATTTTACTGATAAACCTGTGTCAAAGTGATAACCAGCAGAAACATTATGATAGGTAATAGAGCTAATATCTCTAGGCTCATTGCTTACCATTTCGGTTGTTCCACCAATATAGCGAGCACTATAGGCGGCAAACCAATCATTCTTTTTCCAATTCGCTGATATAGCTCCACGCCATTCAGGATAAGACTCTCGTGATGCAGCAGTGCCTACCAAGTCTTTTTCTTGAGTGCTACCATCAGTTAACGTTGATATTTCGGTAAGCTCATCCAACTTGGAGAAGTTAGCAGAGAAGTTCCAGTCGCCACTTTGATTTTCCATGCCATATCGCATGACGACATCCATGCCCGAAGTGGCTGTCTTATTTAAGTTAACAGGACCATCTAATATATTGTCGATTTCACCAAAACTATTACGGGTGATTACTTCACAGTTTTGATTTTGAAATGCACATAAATCAAGATTATTTTGTGCACCAAACTCACTAATTGTGTTTGTAATTTCAATGTCGTACCAATCCATTGTGACACTAAAGTTATCCATAAAAGTAGGTATATAGATTAATCCAACAGATGTATTTTCCGATGTTTCTGGTTGTAGTAACATATTACCCCCAGTTGTAACTTGGACATTACTGTCTGATTGTTCGTAATCAGCAGGAACGCCTGTACAACCGGGTAATGTATTATCATCTGCACAAGGATCAGATACGGCGTTAACGGTTAACCGTTGCCCTTCAAATAACTCTAAAATAGATGGCGCTCTGAAACCTTCCGCCCATGTAGCTCTAAATGATAGTCCTTCAACAGGTGTATATAATATTCCTGCTTTACTATTAGTCGTACTACCGAACGTACTATAATCAGAAAACCTTGTTGCTAAACTTAGTTCTAAATATTCAGCAAGAGGCTCACCATCTAGGAGTGGAATACTAAATTCAGCATAAGCTTCTTTTAAGTCATATTCACCAATAGTACCTAAGCGCGGTGATGATGAAGTAGTACGATAAGAATTGATACGCGGAGCAGATGCAATAGTACTATCAGGTATATCTTCTCCTTTTTCTTTACGGTACTCGATACCAACAGCCATTGCTAAATCACCAGCAGGTAGTTCAAAAAGACTACCCGTAGCATTCAAGGTAAAGTCGAGTTGGCTGGCTTTGTTTTTATCATGCCCAGTAAAGTTAATATAATTTACCATTTCAGTAGTTAATGGGTTAAATAAATTGACCGGAACGCAGCCTGCCGCTAAATCTGAAACATCGTTTTCTATACCGGAGGTATCACAAGCGCGTAGCCCTAACGCTAGTTTGTCTAAATGCATTTGATTGTTTGAGGTAAATTCACCTTTATTTTGTGCCCAAGATAAATAGCCATCCCAACTCCAGTTATCATTTAATTCACCATCTACCCCAATGCCTAATCGGGTTGTTTCAACATCTTGGTCGTTAACCCGATAACCATTTTCGATGAAAAATGAGCTATGACGGAAATCATTGCCAGAAAACTCAACGCCAAAAGGGTTTACCGAAGGATCATTTGCAATTAGAAAATCGCGGCTACCTCTTACAGCAGACAGAGCAGGAGAAAATTGTTGATCTGATTCGCGTTTATTATACAAAGCTTCAATTCTAATATTAATATTGTCAAAAGGAACTAAAGCTTGTCCATAAAGTGCTGTTCTTTTACTTGGGCCAACTACATAGTTATTATAATATCGATTATATTTATCATCACTGGTAACACCACGCCAGTTAGCAATATCAGAGCCATCCGCACCAGGATTTCTAGTAATACCACCAGAGGGAACATCGAAATCTAGAATATCTTGTAAGTCACCTTCTCTAAATAAGCCTTCAGGTGTTGCTGAAGTTAAACCATTCAGGGGAACGGCGGTTAACTCTCTGTCTTGTGTATAAATGGGCTTTTGATCAGTATAACTAGCAGCAAACATTAGGTTACTGTCACCAATATCTTTACCCCATAATAAATCAATGTTAGCTGTTTCACGATCACCTTCAGATGACTGGCCATAATAAGTTTTAATACTTGTTCCAACATAATCTGAATGAGTATAAACATTTACCACACCAGCAATAGCATCAGCACCATAAATAGCAGTAGCACCGTCTTGCAGTATTTCTACTCTATTAACAATTGCCTGAGGAATAGTATTCATATCAACAAAGTCACGAAAACCGCGTGACCCAGCTCCATTTACCCAGCGATGACCGTTAACAAGAACAAGAGATCTATTAGCACCGAGGTTTCGTAAATTAAGACTACTCGAGCCATGACTCGAGCCAGCCGAGCCATTACCATTTAAACTAGATCCTACAGAGGGTAGCTCTTGAAGTACTTCACCGAGCGACATTGAACCTGTTTGGTTCAATGCTTCAAAATCTAAATCCTGAACTGGACTAGGCGTTTCACTTTGGCGTTTAATTCTTGAGCCTGTGATTGAAATGACTTCGACTTCTTGTTCTATTTCTGTGTTTTCTTGAGCACCTAATGCGGTGGGGATAAAAATACCACTAGTACTGACTATGGCTATGGCTATGGCTGATTTACGAAACAATTGCGTATTCATCTCTACTCTCCAGACTCTTATAATTTATTAAATGATTTATCAAGTATGCATCCATACTTTACAACCATCACAAGAGTATGCAATATTATTAAAAATAATCATAAGTACATAACAAATTGTTATAGCAATTAATAGGATGACTACTACAAATATCAATATTAAAAGTTTAGAAGCATTTAGAGCAATTATCCACACGGGTTCAGCCACCGCAGCCGCTAAACAACTGGGGTTAACACAACCAGACATAAGTTGCTTACTTGCCTTATTGGAAGAGCACGTTGGTTTCCAGTTGTTTTATCGAGAGAAAGGAAGAGTAATACCAAGTGACGAAGCTTTGGCACTTATTGAAGAAGTTGAGTTAACACTAAGTAGTGTTGAAAGGATCTCCCTTCTAGCACAAAACATTTTCAAATCCAACCTTGCTAAGTGATGTGATGAACGCCCCTCCCCAATGGCGTTAAATGAGCCATACTCAAATTGATTAATTTCAATTTATAGGAGAGTCATCATGAGCATCAATGTTGTTGGTATTGATTTAGCAAAACATTTTTTCCAACTGTGCGTTTTGTCCAATGAAAATAAAGTTACCTCTAACAAAAAAGTACCCGCACAAAGCTTTTAGATGTCATACGTCAATTTCCAGATGGTACACTCGCCATGGAGGCTTATGGGAGCCTTAATTATTGGGCTAGAACACTTGTAAATATGGGGGGGGGGGTTAGTTAAATTAGTTCCGCCTCAACATATTAAACTATTTGTTGGTCACAAGAAAAATGATGCAAATGATCCCCGTGCTATTTGCGAATCAGCCTCACGACCAAACTTACACAGCGTGCCTATTAAAACAATCGAACTACAATATATTAGATCACTACGTTGTGTTAGACAAAGGTTCGTTGAGCAACGAATCGCTATATCCAATCAGTTACGTAGTTTAGCCAGTTAATACGGCGTTGTTATCACTAAAATTTTCAAGTGCCTACAAGAGCAGGCTCCTGAAGTATTAGAAGATTCCGACAATGAGCTTTCAGCTGTGATACGCAAACTAATTTATAGCTTGTGACTAGAAGTCGATGGCCTAACGACAGATATCAAGTCAACATCAATTGAGCTTGAATCATTATGTAAACAACAACCACGATATCAAGTAATACTTGCTATTCCGAGTTTTGGCCCGATAATCACCGCCGCTTTTTTAAGTCAGGTCGGAACAGGTAAACAGTTTTCAAATGGAAGAAAGCTATCTGCTTGATATGATTTAGTTCCTCGACAAGCAAGCTCAGGCGGAAAGGTCGAATTAGGTCATATAACTAAAAATGGTAATAATGAGTTGAGAGCTTTATTAATTCACGGAGCAAGAGCCGTGTCGAAATATACGCCTGACAAAACTGATTTCTTAAGCCGTTGGTTTAATGCACTTGTTATTCGCAGTGGAAAAGCAAAAGCAATTGTTGTCCTTGCCAATAAACTTTCACGAATTACCTAGGTTATCGTAACAACTGGAGATGAATTTAAAATGACTTATGTATTTAAAACGGCATAGTTTAATAATGAAAGAGAAAACAGAGTAAATATTTTAAACCTAGCTTAAGTTTGCAATGCTTGATGAAAAACGGTCACCCGTTCCTGTAAAAACCTGGCTTGGGGCTTGTCATTTTAATGTCGACTTTGTGATTAGGAGACAGAATTCGGATTACATCATAGCACTGGCAATTAACAGCCAATTCAGACATCGGATATGTGACAGCAGACTGTACTTTCATGAAACCTTGCATTAATCGAGGCGTTCATATATGCCCCAATATAACTTCAATTATCTACATAACACTCAATACTATAATGTGTAGACATGCACTCATTTTGTATTTTTATCTAATACCAATAGCTACGACAAAAAAACCAGCGTTTAAGCTGGTTTTTAGATTTCAAAGTTCAAGTGTTAAACAGAATACTTAACTAAATTGAAACTTTCTTACGTCTTGCTGTGTCAACAATAAAGCTTTTCCAACCCTTTGCAGATTTACGTGCACTTGGATCTTTCATAGCTTTTTGAATCGCCGCATACGCTTTCTTATACTTTTCTAAATAGAAGTATGATTCTGCAATGCTCATATGAATACGACCTTGATTAGAAACACCAAGTTCAATAGCCTTATTCAAAGCAACAATTGCTTTAGCAAATTGCTCATCTTGTTTTAACAACATACCTTGTTTACGATAATGCTTTGCATTACTAGTCATTTTGGCTAATTCACCATAATAACTTGCTGCCTTATCAATATGTTGTGCTGAATGCCAAGCATTAGCCAGCGTAGAAATATTTTTATCGTCTCGCTTAACTAAACCAGAAGCAATATACTTTTCTAACAGCTGAGCAGCCTTATAAGGAGCTTCAGCTTGAGAGTATAAACTTGCTAATGTCTTAATTTGACCTTCTTTATCCAAGTGACCAAGTTTATAAGCTAAATCAAGTGTTTGAACTGCTTTATCATAATCCTCTATCAGCAAATAAAACATTGGCAATTGTGTCCACCATTGTTTATTTTCTGGGAAGACTTGTATTACAGTTTCTAAAACATTTACAGCTTCTTTATACTTTTTACGTTCATAGTAAGAAGTGATTTTTAAGATGTATGGGTTTTGATTTGGCTTATCACCAAAAGCAGCAATCGCTTTATCTGCAGGCTCGATAACCTTGTCTAATTGCTTTAATGAGTAATACGCATTTGCAATTTTCACATAGGTTTGACCATCATCTTTACCGGAGAAGTCCATCCAAGCATAAAAACTTTTTAATGCACCTTTATAGTCTTTGGTTTGCATTTGCATGTCACCCAATAACTTTAAAGACTCACTATGATCAACTTCATTCAGAAGATCTGGTTCTATAGCTTTCTTAAGATATTCAATAGTTTTTTGGTCATTGTCACCCAGTGTTGCATACATAACAGCAATCATGCGCGACACATAGGCTTTATCATACGGCTTAGAAGCTTCGATTTCCAACAATATAGCTAAAGCCCCTTTGATATCATCGGCACTATAAGCTTCAAAAGCTTTTTGTACCTTTTTACCAACGCGAGGACCAACTAATTGTGTAGGACGTTTCTTTTTCTTCTCTGCTGCATCTGCACCTGCTGCTTCTGCATGATTTGCAAAAGGTACTTACGCGACAAGTAATGAAGCAACAACAAGTAGAGAAGTTGATAATTTTTTAAGTTCTAAATTTTTAAATACTAATTTATTAAACATAACTATTAACCTCCCATTTTGAAGTCAAGTTGAAC
>MAAB01007556.1_pt1 | contig 15368 bp, 8 predicted proteins | sample 1115991 | NCBI WGS metagenome assembly MAAB01 (sample SAMN04961124, study PRJNA320927) | seawater metagenome | isolation source: sample BD02T18 sea water enriched with oil for 18 days | place: USA:Gulf of Mexico | collected 2013-07-27
CGAACTGTATTTACCGATATTTGCAAATGTTGGGCTGTCGCTGTTAAAGAGCATCCTTGCATTAGCAACAAACAAAGCTGGGATTGCCTGGGTGTAAGACTAAAGTTTTTTTCCAGCCATTCACTTTTCGGCATGTTTTTTCTAGCCATGATCACCACAAGACCACCACTACTATCATTTGGTACTGCAGGTATTATCCAGAAATTTTCCATTTTCAATTCGACACCGAGCGAAATAGTTTCGCTATTCTGAAATACCCCTTCAGCCCCCCCTACTTCTGAACTGGTATATTGTCGGCTAACCTTGCGAACCTTTCCTTGAAGCCTCTTATTTTGAACTCCATCTTTTGTGCAAAGCTTTCCATCCTTACAATAGAAGTATTCGTGCCACCCCATTAATCTATGAGAGGAACGATTATTAAAAATCAATTGCAAGTCTTCATCAACAATCCAAAATGGGCGGCTTAGGTACCTTAAAGAAGTAGAGTCATTTTCAATTTCAAATTGTTTAGCCTGAAATAGACTTGATAGCCTGAAAAACTGGACAAAATGAGGATAAAGGTAATTAAGAAAAAGGAGAGTATTTTCACTAAACATGTTTTGTTTAGCCTGGCGTTTGAATTCAATACTTAAAGTAACGCCACCTATCCCGTTAAATTTTGCTAAAATATTATGACCGTGTTCATTTTCTTCAGAAGTGAAAAAGAACCCTGAAAAAGCTCTATCTGACGAATAAAAACCAGACATTGTGAGACGATTTATTTCACTTTCAATATTAAACAAGCATTGTGACTCACCAGTTACCAAGTATGAATCATGTATTGGCACAGTTGAAATGCACTGATCCATCACGTTGAAATCACCTACTTTAAAACTTGTGAAAGTCGCATTTATCAATATCCCTATGTCATTAAAAACGCTAAAAATATCCTCAGGTTCAAGCACAGCCTGGTATATTCGCCGTATCATTTCTTTTAAATAGCTGGATTCTATATTCTTCGTCACATTAAACCTAAATCTGCGTCCTTGCACATTCGAAGCCTTACTTAATTATATTTTTATTTTTAGTCGTCTAGCAAGCTGGGGTAATGCATGCGGGCTAGAATTGCAGGCATGATATGGCAGATAAAAAAACAAGCAATAGTACAAATTAGGGTTAATTCCGACTACCGATCAGTAAATTTTAATGCAGAGCTGAACTATTTAATTATTAGTGTTAGGACTTATAAATTTAGCTAGCCTAATCAAGAGACGGGAAGTAGTTCCAAATGGAATTTATACCCTATATATTAGTATTGATGACAGAGAAGTAGATTAAACCGATTAAGAAATTACACACGGAAAATTATCAACTCAAGCCGTAGTTTACCCAACTGAACTTGCCATGGCCGAATTTGGTTTTCCGCAAGAACATGGTTGTCATTTATTTCCGCTGAAAAAATAACATATCATAAGGGCCACCTCATTAATGAGGCGGCTCTTATATTGCTCATAGCTTATATTTAGAAAACAACCCAAGCGTTCATCTAGCTCTCAGTTACCTTCAATCGAGATCAAACGAACTACTTTCATTCTTTGGATGATTGTCTTGCTCAGTATTTTTAAAATCATTCAAAATATGACACTTAACTCCCTTTGATTTTATAGCGCGGTATAAAGCAAGCGAATTAGCTCTGACTGGTTTTTTACATTGAGTACACGAAAGCAAGCCGAAATAGTATTGCGCACGGTATTAAGGGATATATTTAACTTTTGCGCTGCCTGCTGGGGCGTCACCCCTTGCATTAATAACAAACAAATTTGAGCTTGGCGTTGAGTTAAATGGTGGTATTGCATGAGCATGTTTATATTGGGCAGCGGTTTTCGGCCGATAATCATCACCAATCCTTTTTTGATTTCTCCTTGGCTCATAAGCGGGGACAACCAAAAACTCTCTAAAGATTCAGCACTGCCTAGAGAAACTCGATCGTATTGATGCATAAGACTGCCTTGGTATTTTAAACTATTGACCATGCTCAACCCACTAAACCGAGCCACACTCTGTTTAAGAATTTTATTTTGCTGATAATCGGGACTCATCAATTGCCCCTCTATACAGGAGAGGTAAGAGCTGTCACGTAACCATTCGTCTGCACAGTGATTGTGAAAAACAAGGTTCATATGCTCATCCACCACCCACACCGGTCTATTCAAATGCAATAGCGGTTGTTGCCAGTTTTCATGTAGCCCTTGCTGGTGTTGAAATATCGATGAGAGCCGCACAAAGTGCTTAAAATGAGGGTGCAACCAGTTTAAAAAAGTTTCTAGCTCTTCATCAAACGGGTCTTGATCGTCATGGCGCTGAAAATTCGCTTTAAATACAAAACCATCATCCAGGGTCAAAGAGGTGCCGATAACGTGGCGCACGCCATGGTGACGCCCCCAGTCTTGATAAAATTCAGACTCTCGGTAAATGTTATCAGCAAGCATTTTGTGACCAGACATAAAGGGTTGATCTACTAATCCTTTTTTTAGTACCTCTACACTCCACGGGTCCTGCGCCACATAATACTGGGTATAGCTCTCGATAGAGGCTTCATCATAGCCAATTAATAAGGCCTGACGAAGCTCAAAGGTATAAAGGCTCTCTACTTGAAATGCACTGTATTCAGCATCCACAACTCCACGTAAATCACTCATTATGCTGGCCATACTTTTGGGCTCAAGCACGGCTTCATATAAGCGATTTATATAGTGTTTTAGTACCTGGGGATCTTTGTAGGGTTTCACATTAAACCTAAATTGGTAACTCAGGCCATACAGCAGCGGTCAATTGAGATTGCTTGTTAATCCCTAGGGTTGCGTACAGCTTTTTAATATAAGAATACACCGTATGGGTGGTGTAGCCGGTTTTCTCAGCGACATCCTCAGCACTTAGACCGATGGCAAACCACGAAGCCACTGACGCTTCAGCCTCACTAATAGCGAAGCGGGATTTTAGCCATTGAGAAGACGGCTGGGTAGAGCTATTGCACAACATTAGGGTAAATTGATGTGTTTTACGCTGCCAGCCAGAGCGAACTTCTCGGCGATAGATTAACAAACATTGCAGCGAGCTCTCCCTATATTGAAGAGTTTTATATGCGGTTTGCTGATCCTCTTTGGCGGCCATCATAGATTTTTGAATGCGATTTAACCAGGAAGGGTCCTGATTAAATTGTAAACGTCCCCCTGCTATGCTAAACACCCCGTCATCTAATAACTCCTTAGGCACGTCATTTTCCACATCTAAAATGCCTCTGGAACTCAAATTCACAAGGCTCACATTCATCTGTTGACTGCATGACTTAACAATTTTCTGCAAGTTTAATTTTTCTTGCCACTGCCAGCCTAGTTGGAAAATTTGGCAAACCTGTTCATTAATTTGTTGCCAAAATTGCTCTCCCTGACATTTATGGTGGTGATCAGAAAAAGTTAACACTAATTTATTACCCGAGGAATCCAAAGGCCATTCGATGTTAGTAAAGGCCAAGTGGGGCTCCTTCCTAGCCTTTATGATATTTATTTTTTTTGTCTTATCAATAATATACAACGCTCCACCACAAGCACCCGCATGCACCATGATAGACAGCAAAAACTGTTGCCAATTCACAGGACTATTTTCTTGTAAACAAAGAGATTGCATGAGTTCAGACAGGCTTGAGCTAATGACTTCCGGTTTCATATCTATATTGATCCATCAATTTTTATTTAAAAAAACACTCACAATTATTGACAAATACCTTTTGTAATATTTATGAGTGAGTGCTTCATGATAATTATAAATAGATAGATACAAATTAGAGTCCGTTTGGGCCCAGACGAACCGAATTTTAGAATAAATAGCCTATTTTTACTAATAAAAGGTCTACATTTAAAAATATGTCGTTAGTATGCACATTTTAGAATTTGAATAATAAGGAGAGTTTTTTGGAATATGTTTATTGGGGACTCACCTTAATTTGTATTATTTTGTCTGTGGCCCTCATGTTCATAGACTGCGACTCTCGGAATTGGCTAGCTGCCTTCATGGCTTTTTTCGCCGCCTATTTAGGTTTGATTTTACTAGATGCCCAAGATTTTTACATTTCTCCAGTGCTTTATTTTTTATTGCTGCCTTTGCTCTTTGTTCCTGGGCCATTGCTACTGGGTTACATAGGTCACATTTCAACTCGTCGCTATATTGGCATCAAAGACTTTTTAATGTGTTTACTGCCTACCATGATCGTTTTAATTTCCCCTGATTTACTAACAGACAAGGACATTTTTGAATACGCGCAAACGGAAGATTACGAGACCAGCAGCTATCTGGCTCTTTTTAACCTGGTCAGTGCCATGGCCGGAATACATATCCTAACCTACGTAATCCTGTCGTTTTGGTTAATATTAAAACTACGCCAGGACTGGATACACTACCAAAGTAAAACCCTGCCCAAGAGCTGGTATAAAATGGCACAAGTGGTAGCGGCTATATTAATTGTGGCTTTATTACAGGTTTTAAGCGCCTTTTTAAACCCAAGTGGTGATGGCATTTCCATAGGAGATATTAGCTTTATATTATTTGTGTTATTTTTTATTCATCAAGCCGTGTCAACCATATGGTGCAATATTTGTGGTGCAGATCACATACAAGCCGATATTATTCTTCAGCAGCCCCAAAGTGACTACATGACCGAAGAACCACTGAACACTCCTACCCCCATAGAAAAAGAACTAATAGAGCTGGGCGAGTTAATTCGCGAAAAAATTATAGAAAAAAAACTGTTCCTGCAACACGATCTATCATTAACCAGCCTTGCAAGCCAATCCAGTATTTCTACACACAAATTGTCGGAAACCATCAACACAGTGTTTGATCAAACTTTTTACGAATATATAAATGACTTTCGAGTAGACTTTGCCGCCCAAGAATTAGTTGGCATTCCTCATCGACCAATTTCCGATATATTTCATGAAGCAGGCTTCACCACAAAATCTACCTTTTATAGCTATTTCAAGAAAAAATTTGATTGTACACCCACCCAGTATCGAGCAAAAAGTACACCGGAAAAATAACACATTAACAGTTTGAAAATTGATAGTAGTAAAAGTTTAATCGGGGATAATAAAAACAATATTATTTAATGAGCACATTGCAGCAGATAATTATCAATTTACTTTATATTTTAGGCGCGCTGGAAAATAGCAATCGAATCAACTCAGATTGATTTTTAATATTTAGTATACGAAAACATGTGGCTAGTGTATTTCGAATAGTATTTACAGATATATTCAATTTCTGTGCAGATGTTTGTAAAGAGTGTCCTTGCATTAGCAATAAGCAAATTTGGGCCTGACGCTGAGTTAAACCATGATATTTAATGAGCATATCAATATTGGGTAATGGTTTGCGCCCGGTGATCATCACCAAGCCATCTGCTGATTTTTCGCTTTCCATAACAGGAGATAACCAAAAGCTTTCACCACTGGCATCATTGCCCAGGCTAATGCGATCATATTGATGAGTACATTCAGCGGCTTCCACCATATCAATGGAAGCCGCCATTTCTTTTAGCTGCCCAATCCTTTTCATTAACAGCTGCTGTTGCTGATGATCGGGTGTCATCAACAAGCCATCTTTACAGAATAAATATTTTCCATCTTCTAGCCATTCATCGGCACACTGATTGTGAAACACCAGCTGTAAATTTTTATTCACCACCCACACGGGTCGATTCAAATGTTTTAATGCCTGCTGCCAACTACCGTTGGCAATGGCGGGCTGCTGAAACATGGGCGATAGGCACACAAAATGACTAAGATGCGGGCGCAATAAATTTAAAAAAACCTCAATGTCTTCATCAAATATTTCTTGGTCTGCATGGCGTTGAAAATTTGCTTTAAAAATAAATCCATCATCAAGGGTAAAAGTTGTTCCTATGGCATGACGAATATCGTATTTTCGCCCCCAATCACGATAAAATTCAGACTCACGATAAATTTTATCAGCCAGTAACCGCTGACTAGGTATAAAAGGGCTATCAAACATTCCCCGCTTCAATCCCTCCAGTGTCCAAGGCTCACAATGAATATAATAGTCGGAATAGCCCTTAAAATAATTTTCATCATAGCCAATTACCGAAGACTGACGCAGTTCGTGGGTATGGATATTCTCCACTTGAAAGCCACCATAGGGTGCTTCCACCACATGGCGAAGATCATCAAATACCCCAGCCATCATTTCAGGCTCAAGTACCGCCTGATAAATACGGTTGATGTAGTGCTTGAGCACCTGTGGATCTTGATAGGGTTTCACATTTCACCTGGGTCTGAGCTTCAAGCCAAACTACTGGATTTATTGGGATTTAGGCCAGAGTGGCCCGAGGGCATACGGTTATTAATTGCTGTTAAGTGATGGAACTAAATAAAACCTGATTTTAACCTATTTCAAAGCACTCAATTATAATCAAAACCACTTAACACTTTCACTGACTTTAAATACCGAATTAAGTTACATCACAAGGCTAAAGGCAGAGCCTCAATTGATCCAAGAGTTTCATAAACCAAAACAGCGGTATTGTATGACAAAATTACTTGATTTTACTAAATGATTTAAGAATCAGAAATTAGCGGGGAAAATGAGGATCAAATAATAGCCCTCGAGATCCTTATCAAGGGGCTATTATTTTGTCAGTTTTACTCAGTCGTGATGAAAATTAGAGCTCCACAATCACCACTACAATAATTTCCACATCTGAGCTGTATTGCTCGGTTTCAGCCACAGAAGCCCGTAAATAAAGGGTACCTGCCCGAGCTGGAGTTAACAGGTCACCACTGACCAAGTCCAGTCCCATGTCAAAGGAGCCATCAGCCGCTATAAACGCTAGGGGCGCATAGCTGAAGGCGCCGTCCGAATTAGACTGTGCATTCAGGGTAATGGCAGGAAAGTCCTTGAATAACATCATGTCACTAAAGTTGGTAATCACCGCCTGACCCTTCTCTATGGTCAGGGTGACAATGGTTGTAGCAGCAGCGTAGCCATCTGTGCTGGCCTGGCTAGCCTGAATTTGCACCGTACCAGTGTGATGCATCTGTACTAGATTACCATTGAGGTCAATGGCACTTTCATCCCCCCCTACAATCGAATAACTGATGCCAGCCGTGCTATTGCTCGTGGCAGACAGGGTAAATAAACCATCACTTAATTTCTTGTGGATATTACTAAAGGCAAGGGTGGTGATGAGTTTTTTCTGATACACATCCACACGCCCAGCTAAAATGCCCTCTGAAGTGTTTTCCCAAAAGCGGCCAGCTAACAAAGAATCATTATGCAGAGTCATGTGATTCACCGGATACTCATAACCGTTGTGCCTGTCGATATAGACCCCCACATAAGGGTATTCAATCTGCGCGCCTTGCACCTGCTGCCATTGCGCATTTACCTCTTCATAAAACCCCAGCTCATTATCCGCCCAAATGGCAAGAGTCTCTCCATCCAAAGCAATACTGGCACCGTCTTTTGAATATCGAGAACTGTGATTGATCATCTGGGTTTCATTCATGTTGCGCCAGCCCATGCCAGGCCTTTTAAACATAAAGGTGCTAATTTCACCACTGTTGCTAAAGTTGCTGTAGCTGCCGCCAATAATCCAGTCATCGTTGGCTTCCAGGTTAGAGAAGCGCGCCAAGATGTCACTGCTCACCAGTAAGGCTTCCTTACTCCAGCTGCCATCATTGTCTGCGTATACAGTGATGAGGTTTGCATCCGAGGACACCACCAAACGTTGACCGTTATCGATCCATTTTAAAGCCCTGCCAAAATTATTTGAGCTATCGCTAAAAACATGAACCTGGTTCGCCTCTGATAGCCCTAGCTCATACACTAAAACCCGACTATCGTTATAGCCATTGCCACCCACCGCCAAACGATCCTCAAATAAAGCCAGTGATTTACCATAATTATCTAAAGCCTGTTCGCCATCGACTAACTCTTCCATCACTTCATAACTGGCTTCCATTGGCTGCCAGCCGGATAACGGTTTTTTATAAATGTAAATTTTTCCGCTAACGCTTGGGTCTTTGCGCATGGGTGCGCCGATGGCAATAGTATCGCCACTGATGGCCACAGTGGCGCCAAAATCAGCCCAGCTATTTAACCCAGGCGGCACCAGTTTCCCTAGTTGCTGCCACTGCTTGTCAATTCTTTGAAAAATATAAGCGGCTCCGCGATAACTGTCTTCACCCGGCGCACCAACCACGGCAATATCCCCTTCCGTGGCAACAGACTGGCCAAAATAGGAGAAATCGTAACTGTCCTTATCTTGCGGATAGACGCTACTGATAACAGAGCCTAAAGCGCCTGAAGAAAGAGTGTACTCATGGAAGGCACCAGCATTTACAGCTTGAGAATCATCTTCAGGAAAGCCCATAAACAGTTGGCCGTTTTGCAACGCCATGCGCTCTCCGCTGGAATTAAAATTTCGACTGCGCTCATTATTCATGGCATGAGTGCCCACTAAGCCCCACTGATTAAGAGAGTTTTTCTCATAGAAATACAGGGTATCACTTTCATCGGAAGGGCCATCTGCTCCGGCAGACAGTATGATTAAACTATTATTTTCTATTACTGCTAGGGCTCCGAATTTTACATCTAATTCATCGCTGCGCTGAATTAATTGTGCTTGGGTAAAGACACTACCGGAACGCTCCATCACCAACACCGCACCGGATTCATCCCAGGAATAAGAAGGGCCGCTTATCACCAGAGCATCACCATCGGTTTCTATATGAAACTTAAATTGATGGGGCAAAGCCCCGCTTAAATCAATAGCCTGACTCTCGGTCATGTCACTCCATTGACCGGCGGATTTTTCATAAACCAATAAGGTACTGGGAGAATTCATCATGGATAGAATCATGTCATCTACGATCTTAACGGTTTGTGCAAAATTTGCCCCCATATAGGAAGTGGATGCCTCTAACACCGCACTGGCGGAATCGGCATTGGCCCAACCAGACAAGGGTTTTTCGTACACATAGATGCCGCCTCCATCCAGGGTGTAATAGATAGAGCCCACCACCACCAACTCATCAGTGATATCGATGGAGCCACCAAATGAGCGTTTGTCATAATAATTTTTACCCTTCAATACTGCGGTGGGTTCAGCATCCTGCCAATCATCACTGGGCTTCTCATAGAGAAAGACCCTGGACTCTCGATAGTTCTGGCCGCTCACCGCACCGATGGCTATGAGGTTATCCGACATAGCTACCTCGATCCCAAAATTGATGGCTTCATCCAGGTTAGGGCGAAAAGTCGCCTTTAATTGCCAACTGCCCGCAACTTTTTTCAACACATAGGCCTGACCATGATGACCACTACCACCACCGCCCCCCTCTGAGTGAGGGCCAGGTAACCCCACCACAGCATATTCTCCATTTACGTCCAGGGCATAACCCATATTAGAATCGGCGGCTGAGATACTAAAGGATTGCGAGCTAATGAATCCTTCAATTTTATCCCACTGATATTCTTGTGCCCCCACCAGACTTGAAAAAAACATAAAACAACAAAACAATATTTTCCGAATTCTAAGTTTATAAAATTGAATTATTTTAAAAAGTCTTTTCTGAATTAAAATTGAAGTTAAATTATATTTTTTCATCACCACTCTCCCTAGTTGTAAAACAAATACTAGTTCGAGTTATATTTTTTTTGCATCACTAATTAGTACCATTCGGTTATTAAATGTAATGGTTTTTTATTCGTATATTATTATGTAAGTAAAAGGCTGTTTTATATGTTAGAAGTTGAATTAAGCTCGTGAAAATTTAATGGAGTTTTCCAGCACATACTGCATAGCAAGTACCAAACATTAAAAAAAACACCAATACTGCAGGGCGCTTAAAATATAAGTAAATTAAGACATCAGCTAATTCTCGGCTAAATAAATGAAATTATTTAACTAAAAATAAGAATGGGGCGGGGTAATATATACTACAAGTATAAAGGCAACACAGATTAATATAATTCGATTGTTTTTAATAAAGCCACAAAAAAATCCACTTTATAATAAAGTGAATTTTTATTATGAAAGCACAGAGGCTAATTTAATCATATTTCGATTTAACCCTGACTGGCTAAACCACTGCGAAAGGTCCATTTTTGCCCGTCTTTAATACTGGAGACAGAAAAACCCACCGAACCACCCACTATTTCACACTGACTGGCAGTAGAGTGAAAGGTATAAGTTGATGTAGCAGAACCATTAACCTGAAGGATTTTACTACTGCCATTACATTTTAATTTAACCACATGGGGTTTAGAGTCACTATTGTATATCCTTACTGATCCAGCCTGAGCTAAGCAAGGCAGTAACAGTATAGTGAACACAACAACAATTAATTTGGACATTTATTTATACCTAGAGTTGATACTCAATCTATTTAAAAAATCACATTTCATCATCAACACGCATATATCCTCTAACATCATCAAGCTAATTACAGCAAGAAACCAAAGGATAAATGGGTACCAATTTCGGGGTTTACTATTTATTAAAGTCATTACCTAGCTAAACATTTTAATTACATACTAGATGCAATCAAAAATGGGGCAATAGTACATTTTAGGGTTTGAGTTAAAACATAAGAAGTGGCGACAGGAAACAATAAAAATTTAATATTCAATAAACTCAAGATACAAAGACAACCCTAAACTGCACCATTGCAAATACTTTTAAGCTATTTAGTATTAAACACCTTTAAATCCAGTAGAGATGGTTAATCACTCATAATTACCATTAACACCATGCTGAATCTAATTTTACATAAGTAGTTATCACTTGACTCATTCCAGAAAAATTTGGGCAAAACCCATTCGTCAAAATAAGTACGAAAGAATTTATGATGGACTTAGGGTTATCGCTAAAAGCGCTATTTCAAATAGATGGCGCTATGTCACCATCATTAGCATTCAAGATTCAGATACACTGCTCTATGGTTTTTCAAAATCGGCTCACAATGCAGCCATATGGAAACCAAAGAAGTTAAAAAGAGCAGATATCGAAAACCATGAAGTTCATAGCATATGCCGTAAAACAAGTTGTGAACTTAAGAAAATGGCCTTGCAACAAGAGAGAACCAAGAGCCAGCATCGGAACTGGCATAATCCAGTTACCTGCCTACCTAAAATAGGTGAACAGATAATAGTAAAACGTGAAAATGCAGAGCATGGCCAATGGGAGGAGGTATCAGCCTGGGGTGGCAGTCTTTTTTTATGTGATTTATATGGTGATTCCAAGGTTATAAAATGGAGAAAGAAAACAGCTTTTGATTAAAATTTTATTTAATTATGACGATTAAAAATTGTCAAAAATATCATGCTTTTTCTCAATTCAGTTGCTCCTTACTTGGTGCTTTACTAAAGATAGAATACATAAGAAACAACACACCTAATAAAGTAGAAATAATACCTACCAGAGCAATAGTATCGTGTACATTATTTTTATACTGATTTAGTAAGCTAAAAGTAATGGGAGACAGGAATACCGCCATATACCAAAAAGAAGCCAGAACGCCCATATAACGCGCTCTTTGCGCAACTGGAACAAGCTGCATAATCCACAGGCTGGAGTTAGGAGAGAACCAGCCAAAGAAAAAACCACCAAGAAACATAGCCGCCAATGCCATATTATAAGTGTTGGCCATACCCAAAATAATACAACAAGCGCCCATGCCCACAAAAATTAGGCCGTAGATAGATTTAAAATGAAACTTTGAACGAATAAAGGCATACATGGCCGAACCCAGTGCCGCAGTGATTAAAAATATATTTAAGGCCAGGGCCATTTGCGATCCGTTAGAATTGAATTTTTCGAAAATAAAGGAGAGCTGAACAAAAGGCATATAAAACATACATTGCGCCACCAATACGGTTAGTAGAATAAAAAATACATTTCCTTTTTTCTCCAGTTTAATATTATCCTCTTCATTAATTTTATGTACTGGCTTAGGCTCACGGTAAGCCAAGAAAATTGGCACTATTAATACGAATCCCAATAAAAAAAGCAAAAAATTATAACGCCAGCTTATATCCAACAAGATGCCTGCAAGAATGGCGTAAAATATATTAATGCCCAAGCCGATGCCATTGGCTAGCCCCATCACTCGATACCTGGCCTCTCCGGTAAAATAATCTCCTATTAGGGTGTTATTCATGGTCAAAATACCGGCTACCGCTAAACCTACAAACGCCCTGCTAATTAAAATTAAATAAATATCATCTAGATAAAATCCTGCCGAGCCAGCTACTGAAAATAAAAACATGGATGCCAGTAAAATATGCGTTTTTTTCAAGTGCTCACTCAATAGACCCACCAGTGGCGCTCCTATTGCCACAAACAAGCCGGTAACACCGAGTATCATCCCCACAAGCTCTTGAATATTTCCCAGATGAGCAAACTCTTGGCTTTTACTTATTTTGGCTAGCGCAGGAATTAATGCCACGCTAGTAAGCGCACCTGAACTGGCCACCAGCAGCATGACTGTGATTAAAAAATATGACTTCTTGTCTTTCACTATTACTTCCTAGTTTTACAACATAAAACAACTAAAACAGAATTCTGCCGCATTATATTGCATATTATCAATCACTCCTAATTCAGAAACTGGACAATGAACGGTAAATTCTACTATTAAAGTATTTTACAGATATAAATAAGAAATAGCTTAATCAAGGTATTTGATAAATAAATGAAGACTTCTCCATGAAATAAAAAAGCCCGGCCCCAAATTATTACCTGCGTATTTACACACAGATGACAACTTGGAGCCGGGCTTTTAGCTAACGTTATGAATTAGACTGCTAGGTCTTTATTTATGCATTCATTTTTAAAAATTAGACGCTTCCAATTCTAATGTGCGTTTACTCACACGGCGCCAGTCATTGATGCCATCATCAGACACCCAAATATCCCCGGTTGTCACATTATAGCGAGTATCGTAACCACCTATGGTCCACACTCGGTTATTAAATTCAGTCACACCAAATGACCTTGAATTATTGTGCCCGGTAAAGTTGGCTCTTATATCTGTAGACCCTGCTTGAATATAATATACATGGCCCAGTTGGTTAGATTGTCCTCCTGGGTAAATGAGTAGTTTGTCCTCTGTTACAGCAACATCATGACCACTACGCGCAACACCGCTACCATTTGCTTTTGTCCAAGTAATACCGTCATCACTGTAAGCAATAATCGTACTGCTTAAGTTAGTGTTGGACGTGCCTCCTGTTACCCACATTTTGCCATCAAATACGGCAGCTCGATGGAATTTAATATCCATCTCGTAGGCCACCAGATCCCAGTTACTGGTTTTCTGTTCCCAATCTATGCCATTGGTAGAGGACCACACATCGGTATACACGGTATTACCGTAATAAGAGGTGCCACCCAGAACCCACAGCTGATTATCATAAGCCAGCAACTGATGGTTTACACGACTGGTAAATGGCAACTCAACCTCAACTTTGTCCCATTGCAAACTGCCATCCACTTGTTGAGCCGTGTAAAACTCCGAGACGTCTTCAGATGTACCCGTTAACATCCAAAGCTTGTTATCAAACTCCACCACATGACTGCGCTTTAATTGTGTCGGTGCTAACTTCTCGCCGCGGTCTAACACCCAGTCTATGCCATTAGTACTTTTCCAAGTTTCATTTACAAAGCTGTAGTTGGAGGAAATCCCACCAATAATCCACATAGCGCCATCAAATTTAACCAACTCATGATCTTTAATGGCACCAAACTCACCTTCTTTGGTTATCTGTTGCCAGTTTTTACCGTCACGAGATACCCAATTATCCAACGAGACATCGACAATTTTATCTTCACTTACAAATCGATCACTTGCTTTGGTGCCGCCCATTAACCAAAGTTGATCTTTAAATACCATAGTAAAATCAGCGTTGGCGCGAGTCGTATATTGAGCTTGATCATTTTCCAATGTCCAATCTAAACCGTCATCCGACGAATACACTTTCTGATAAGCGCCCACCGCCCAAAATTTATTTTTGAAGCTGTACAAGGATAAGCGTCCCAAATTATTTGGGTCTAATACTTTGCTTGGTGTCGTGGTTTGGGTAGTCCAACTGAAACCATCATCGCTGTAATACAAAGCACCATTATAAGAAGCCACTATGATGCGATCACCATTAATGGCCACCTGAGTATCAGACGTTAAATAAAAGTTTCCAGAAAATCCTTCCACCGCCACCCAACTGCCATCTTCATTCAAAATATACAAACGGTTATTAGAGGTTACATTGGCGCCCACCAAGGTATACAAGTTATTTTTGTAAACAAAAGATTTTGTGGAAGTCACACTAACCGCACCTTCACTGGGAAGCTGTTCCGTTTCCCGCACCCAGTTCTCGCCATCATCACTGGAATACACATCTCGGTTATAGTAATTAGATACATACCCACCAATGACATACAGCTTACCGTTGTAGGCCACTGCACTATGACTATTACGAGCTGCAAATGGCTGGGAGCTATATATTCTTTCCCAAGAAAGGCCATCGGCACTGCGCCAAATTTCATTACTGTCACTCACACCGCGAGGACGGCCACCTAGCATCCAGAGGTAGCCATTAAAATAATTCACGGTACTTTGTGTCATGTGCGGGCGAGTATCAAACGCGATCTTAGTGGCGGCATACAGGTTATCCTCTGTTTCAAAGTGATAATAACCCTGGGCATTAAGTGTCGTATTGGTTTCGGTGATGGACGCGGGAAACTCACTAATGGTTTGTAGCGTGCCATCCGGGCAACTAAATAAATTACAACTGTCGTTTGAACTGGTGGCTACATCAAATGCCACACTGGCATTAGTAAAAGTGGTTACCGTATCGGTACGCCCCACTTCGGCTACCAGACTTAGTGCAGGGCCGGAAACATTAACGCTAATATCCACAGAGGCAGCAGAAAAATCATCATCTCCTGCAATACTCACTGTAATTAAAGTACTCCCTTTTGCCAGAGCCACGACCGCGCCATTTTCATCCACAGAAACCACAGACTCGTTATCGCTGCTGTAACTGATATCACCGGTGCTTTCACCTCGGGCGCGAATACTGGTTTGTTCTCCCTGTGTTAAATTTAAAACCGCACCATCTGTAGAAAGAGCAATGTTTTGTGTTTGCCTAACATAAATATCGAAACTAAAACTGCTGGCATTGTGAGTGAGGGTTGCGGCAATATTCACGGTAATGGTCGCGGTACCCGATGCCAGGGCGCTCACATAACCTGTCTGTGCATTTGTGACGGTAATGATACTTTCATCGCTGCTGCTAAAAGTTGCAGCCACTTC
>MAAB01007557.1_pt1 | contig 15359 bp, 17 predicted proteins | sample 1115991 | NCBI WGS metagenome assembly MAAB01 (sample SAMN04961124, study PRJNA320927) | seawater metagenome | isolation source: sample BD02T18 sea water enriched with oil for 18 days | place: USA:Gulf of Mexico | collected 2013-07-27
AGACGCAATTAATCGACTTTTTTAGCCATCGAAACGTTTGCGCAAACGTTTCGATGGCTAAAAATATAATTTAAAACTTTCTTAATTGCACCTTAAAAATTCAATAAAAGACAAAATAATTATTTTATCTATTTCTAGATAGGGGATTTAAAAGAAACGTTAGAGGAGGACGTTATACGCTAGGAGTTGATTATAAAATGATGAAATTTAACATTATTTTTGTATTTAGAGGCAGGACTAATCGCCATAATTACGGCTTATTTAATGCATTATGTTTAATGAAACGTCTCACTTTTGTACGGGTACTTTTCATTGGTGATGAGGTATTGAACTGTATCATACGACCTTGGCTCCATTGTTTGTACCAAGTAGCTTGATACAAAACATCGCCCTCTATTTGATTTACTAGGGCCAGAACGTCAGCGATGACAGACTCAAATTCAAGTAACAAATCAGCGTACTGCCAGTCTTGATACTCTATATAAAAATGATGTGCCAGCTCGCCAAGTTGATTCCATTGAAAACCGGTTTCAGGAAAGTCGACAGCTTGATTACGAGAAATATGATGATGCCACTTTAGCACCAGTCGCCCCCAACCAATTAAATAAGCCAGTGTGTCCGATACACTAATCAGACGACCTTTTTGATTGCCCTCAACCCCTAAAGTACGGCTCATATTCACAGGAACTCTTTGGTAATCTAGCAATAACTTACCTGACGCTTGTGTTATTGCTGACAAAAGTTCCGTTTTATTGTTAGGGATTGAAGACACCTGAACATCCTTATTACAGATAACAGCGTTTAATTAGCCTAGGATAACAGGCACATTATTTTTCACTTTATCAGGCAAGTTAAGTACTAAGGCTGAGCGCGCTTTTTGCCAGAATGCAGACAGTAACAACAAGGCACTTCCAATCAATACACCAGTCAAGGCTAGGCTATAACTCACATCACCGTAAACTTTTAACACATCAAAAATGGCATAGATGACGTACACCAAAGAGGAAACCATAAAGGCACGACGATCGACGATTAATGAAATAAGCGTCATTAAGATATATAAGCTCATGATAATCAGCATGCTCATCATGCTGTCGTTGCCTTTATCTAGGCCAAGTCCTGTAAAAACAGGATGAATGATGAGTGGCGCAGATAATAGGTGCAACCAGAAGGCTACATCGGATTTGTGGCTTATCCTTTGTCTGTCTTTTGTGTCCCAAAACATGGCAAGCGCAAAAGCAACAAAACCGCACGCAAACAGTAAACCCAGAATATAATCTTGCGCAATCTGATAGTTAAACAAGAGCTTAATGACACCATAAACAATCACTCCCGCCGCACCTGCTGCAATAGTAATAGGCACTCTAAATCGTAACCAGTGTAGGTAAGTTAATACCGTCGCCAAAGCAACCGACACCATAGATGCCTTATCAAAGCCCATACCGTCAAATAGGATCATCCCTAAAGAGTACACTCCGCCGGAAAAAGATAATAAAAGCATAATGGCAGGCAGTGCCATCTTACGTTTACGCACAAAAAATTCCGCTAAGCCCCATGCTAACAGGGAAAAAACCACATAACTCAAAGCCGGGTTGACAGAATCAACCATCCAAAGAGATGAGAAAAGCAGCAAAGCACAGGCAATCACTACAAAGATGTCATTAAAGCCACCGACTAAACGAAAGTTCTCGTTATCCCCCTCGTTTGATGACTTATTGGCAGCAACACTTTTCCTAAAGTCGTCAACGGCTGTTTGCGTGAAAATCCCCTTTTTCACGGCATGATTTAAGTCTTCATTAGTGTACATAGCTTGGCTCACAGTTTTCTAGCGTCTTGATTGAATCGGTTTTGAAAGTTTAACATTAATGCGCCCTTCATGATTACTTAGGCGCTAAGCCCATGTCATCAAGTCGCATAAGAATTTCAGATCTTTGTGTACGGGCGACCTCTTGCCAATGAATGTCTTCTCTGGCGCCAATAATGGCATAAATGGAGTTTAAGCCTGTGCCTTTGACCTCTCGTTTGAGCTTGGCATAAAGTTCAAAGGGTTCTGCGGCCATAAAGTCTTCGACATTATGAATATCCACCTTGGCGAAAATTTCTTCACTCTTAGGGCCAAACCCCTTTAGGTCTCTAATTCTTTTGTTCGATTTTTTGTTTGAATTGTCGTTTGTATTTGAAGAGCACATGGTGTGTGAGTTTTGATTCATGATTAGGAATAGCTAGTTTAACAAAAAAATGAAATTAGAGATGAGCAATAGCCATTTAATCCTGTCTCTCTTTAATCCCTGGTATCGGCATTTTCTGCCAAGGCGATAGCGGTAGTTGAACCTCTAATGCTTTTAAGGTTTTCCACATGGATCTCAGGGCGACCTTATTGGCAATCCAAAGCGGCACATTGCCCATGGGATCTGCCACCATGGTATGTTGAATTTTAAGTTTCCCTTTGCCTAATGGGAACAAATACCAGTGTGCTTTGACTATGTTAATACGTACCACACTATCAGGGTTTGCAACCTCATTATTAGCATTCTTCACGGATAATTCGACCGATAAGTCGGCATTTTGCCAATAACGGGAACGTATCACCATTTCCCTTTCTGACACAGGCCAAACCCCTTTAAATAGCGTCATAAATACATTTTCTGTGTCTGATAGTTGGCTAATAAGATAAGACTCTTTGGCATTATCTAGCCAAGCTGGGATCAAGGGGTAATCTTGTAGAAATAATAAGAAGCCGGACAAACTAGATTCAAGTCTGGCATGGGCTTTAATTTCAATCAGCTTGGTATCCTCAAACTGACGATAATACAAACTTAACTTGTCTGATTCACGCCATAGGGTCCAATTCGTTTCTATAACTGCAGCTTTAGTTTCAGTCGTTTTAATAGATGTGGCGGTTAGCGCTTCTGCTTGTAATGGACCAAGAAAGCCAAATATTAGAATTAAACATAGAGAGAAAAGCGTCACACTTGGACGCCCCAAACGTTTATCTCGCCCTCCTTTTCTTGCATTGACATGTCTTGTATTAGATAACGGCATCCGATTCCTTAATAGCTAACATGATAGAAAACATATTAGGACTCAACTTTGATTCATTTGAGTAGCGCTTTTAAGTTGATCTAACTCCTTTCTTAAATCAGCAAGATCACCTTCTAACCGAGCAATATCCACTTTGCTTTTATTCCCATAGGCGAGTGCTGCCAAAGCAAAGATAAACCCCATTATAGCCATGGCTTCCATGCTATTACCTTCCATTGATTAAATAATATGAATATTGATCATATTGATCATATTGATTTTTTTATATGATTGTAAGGTTAAGCATTAAAAAACGTTAACCTGCCATTGAACAAGCTCACGAACATCAGACTTATCATTTTAACCCATTATCAAGCGTCTTTGCGTTGTTATCAGCCCCCCTTGGACGTCAACTTTTTTTAGCTACATATTCAATCACCTCATCTTCAAACGTATCGGGTTTGCAACTAAAGATATAAGATTTTTTATAATCACATCCTAAAATTTTCTTTTCCATATCGGCGGTAATTCCCATACCTAATCGCTCAAACCCTAATACTTGTATCTCTTTAATAATAGTCATTAATAAAAAGTGATAAAGCCTTTCCCCTTTAAAAGCATAATCCATCCCCGATAAAATTGCGTCGCACTTATCCTCTGTACATTTTGAGTAAACGAATCCCACAGGATTATCATTAACCTTATCCCTGACTTCGATAAATAGGGCGCCCTCTAATTCCAGCATGCCTTTAAAAAAGGCATATTCAAGGGCATAAGTTGAATACTCTAAGCTTCGCTCTTGTACATTGAGATAAAGCTTATACCAGACTCGGCACTGCTGATCACTCACCGGTTTTTTTAAATCTATGGTTAAATAATGAAACATTTTCGGGTAGTTTTCTTCTGCATAACGTCTTCGCCAATCATATCGGGCTTTACTCGAAAGGTTTTCTAACCAATTATTTGTGCCGTAATTTTTCAAGTTATCCATATAGTAGGAACGCGGCGTTTCCTGCTTAATAAAAACATCATTCAAAAAGAGCTCATACATTTCATTGTCTTCACCCTGAAAGTCACGAAAACAAATTGCTTTGCATTTTTTTGCATAAGCCATTACTTTCGCATCCAACATCATTTTCATTATGGCCTTCTTCCAGTTTTGTGACTGCCTATCTACCCAGCACTGCTTACCCACCGATATACTTGTCCCCATACAAAGCACCTTATCCGAAAGCGGTAGCTTCAGTGTTTCACGTAGGTACTGTGCTTTTTCAGATAATGCTTTATTCATGTACATTTCGGTTTTGGCTTGAAATACAGTGAAAAGCACCCGCAATATCACCTGACCTTCATCCTCTATACTGTAATAAATAAAATCTGCTTCAGTGGTCTTTTGTGCAAGCTGAAGCCAGTCATAACGCATCGTAATGTTATTGTTAAAACAAAGATTCCATTCATCTTCGCCTATCGCTTCAATACGACTAAATTTTCTGATGAGTAGGTCATTTTTTTGCGTTTTCCAGCGGATCAGCTCCGCATCATTTATTTTTTTATTAAGGTGGGAAAAGGCTTCTATCACACTTCTTCGATTAGCATTATGAATACTCATAACCTCTAGATAAGATTCTTTTAATGTTTTGGCAAAGTGCTCTATGTCCTCTTTTTTTAGCAAATTAGTGATGGTAAAACGTACACCAGATTGCCCCATTGGAACCAAGGGGTAGGAAGATAAGTTGATATAAAACCCTTTACTCATCATGAGTCCGACCATATCTATGGCCGTTTTAACGGAGGCTGTGCCAACAAAAAAAATAGTCGTAATGCCACTTGAAGTGTTAGGCAAACAATATTCATCCAAGAGGTTCTGCATTAAACAAATTTTTTCCTTTAGCCCGTTTCTTTCCGCTTCAAGCTCTCCCGCTATCAGTAACTTCATTACGGTTATGACAGCCCCAAGCTGAGCAGGTTGAATTGGGCCAGAGAAGACGTGAGCACTGCCATTTGTTTTCACAGCATGTCGCATTTGTTCATTGGGATAGACGCTATAGCCCCCACCGCTGGCAAATGCCTTAGCAAATGAATGTGTCAAAATCATTTTTGAATGCATGCCATGGCTTGCCGTGGTGCCTATGCCGTTTTCACCGTACCAACCTGTTCCATGGGCATCATCCACATATAACCATAACTTTTTACATTGATTAAGCAGCTGGTAAAGTTCGGGAATGGGCGCCAGATCACCAAACATGCTGTAAACACCATCAATACAGTACCAGATGCGCTTGATACGACTATCACCTTTATATTGCTTAACCACATCCAGCAACATATCCAGGTTGTTATGGCGAATTATGACACTTTGTGCTCCGTTATCTTTAGCAAAAACGGCCGCATTTTTAATCGATGCGTGAGCTTGATGATCAAGTACAAGCAGATCACCCTCTCCCATTAATACTTGAAAATTTGCCTGATGCCCCAGTGATGTAGTGGGGCTGGTTAAACAGGGTAAACCATATATGCCGCTGATAATGTATTCTAATTCTAAATATTGATCTGATTGTATATAGAGTCTCGATGTAGAAAATTGAGTGCCTATTCTCATGATCGCATCAATGGCCCCTTGCCTCACTCTAGGATCCATTTCCAGCCCCATATAGGAACAATTACCAAAATTAAGCATGCTTTCATTATCGACTATGATATAACGCCCTGTGTAAGACGTCGCATCATGAGTGGCCTGGTAAGCCCCTCTTTCATAACCATAATGTAAAGCTTCGTGGGTTATTTTTCTGGTTTGTTGTGATGGCATAGACTTACCTCATCGATAAACTAAATCACTCGTCTCTTAAAAATAAGAGGCTGCTACTTAGACTCATCCTGAGCCATTCACACAATTAAGTTTGTTGGCCCTATATAAATTTAAAGTCGCTTAAATTTATATAGGGCCAACACTCGTTTTGTGATATCCGGTAAACACTTAGTTTCAACATTCAAATATTGCTCTACTCTCACCTGTAAATTCATTTCCTATTAGATTAAAAATTACTCTCTATTTCGATTCTGTCCAATGCCTAACTTTAAAGTCACACATTTCTCCAAGGTTCAAATAATGGGATTGATAAGTGCTTAATTTTGCTATTTAATCCGAACGATCTACTGATAACTTCAGCTAAAAACGCGTGTTAAGAATATTAAAAGTAACAGTAGAAGACACTTAGAACGCCATTAATTTAGAGACTAATTTCACGTTTTTATCGTCACAAATTACTTTTTTTTATGAGTTAACGTTCTGTTCTTAATATCTATTAAGTAACAATCAAGAATTAGTAATCGGGCATTAGTACCTGCTCATATACAAGCTAATTAGTTGATCGTAATTTTTTTGACGTTTGAATGAGGCTTAACGATTAGAGTCAGGAAAAAGAATTCATCTGACTTAGTTGGAGCGCTATTTTATTAGACTAGTTTAGACATTTTCACGTAATCAAGTGTAAATTTCAAATCGCTAACAGCTAGGCTTGAATAATTTTTTATAAGAAAAAAAGTATATTAAGTCATAAAGGATAGCGTCAAACCTTGTTATAAAGATCTATTATTTAAGTTCGATTTCATTGACTCTTTCGCCTCTAATGGAACCCCACTAGGTGTCCTTGTCGTCGAGCAGTATTCTCATTAATTCTATCCCTACTGCTAAGCCTATTTTATATTTTGATCTAAATGCAGAAAAAGTTTTGCCAAACACCCCTTCACTTTATCAGTTCAGCATTCATGCTATTCCTCATCAATTACGCTGTTAGACAGCTCATCTATAGGTACACCTAGATCACATTTTTTACAATTAAGTAAATGGCCTAACATACCTTCACGACCACTTTGCGTAATAACCCAAGGGCGGTTTATAAAAGGGGGTTTATGGCGTACATGCTGAAAGTGATTACACACTAACACAGCAACCCAGTCACCCTCTTCATCAAGGTGATAACCTTTAATAGCTTGTTTCAAAATTTCTCCTTTACCTTGTGATCTTCAGTGTTAGCTTGCATCGCCAAAACTCTCAATTTCTAAGGGTGTTAAATATCGCCACCTTCCTTCGGGTACATCCAACATGATTGAGCCTATACTCTGTCTGTGCAAGCTAATAACACGATTACCGACAGCGGCAAACATGCGCTTAACCTGATGAAATTTCCCCTGTGTAATACCCAGCAATACATTTTTGTCATCAATAAAACGTAAGTTTGCAGGAAGAGTCCTCTCAGTTTCCCCTTGCAGCTGAATACCTTGCTTAAATTGTTCAATCGTTTCTTGTGCCAATGCTTGAGATAGGCCAACTCGATAGACTTTTTCACATCGCACAGAGGGTCTGGTGATATTAAAAGACCAATGCCCGTCATCGGTAATGAGTACCATGCCAGTTGTATCCACATCGAGACGACCAACTATGTGCAGCTCATCCTTATGCTCAATTTCAAGAAAATTGAACAGACTTGGGTAAGCTTCATCCAGGTTAGAGCAAAGGGTATTGGCAGGTTTATGCAACAATATATAACGAAAGGGCCTGAGGGTGAGCAAGGTTTGGTTAAGCTTAACCTGATTGTTTTTATGTACCTGTGATTTGATATCAAATACCAAGACATGGTTAACCCTGACCTTACCTTGCTGGATACAGGTTTGAGCTTGGGCTCGGTTTAAATCAGTACTTTTACACACAAATTTATCAAGGCGCATAGGGATAAAGTTTCATAAACAATTAAGTAGCCGCATTATCCCTAAAGCGAATGTTATCGCAATAATTTCTTAGTCTATTTGGTTTTAGACGCTTCAGTTTCTAACACTTTGTTAATACTTGATTGCCGTCTTATATCTGAATACTTTTTAGTCACCTTAGATCGGCAGGATTGGTAACTCGTTTTAGATCTTTGCCAACAGTTATCTTCATTCCCTGCCAAACATGATTTTAAATATGCAACGGCAAGCTTGTCACATTGATCGAAATCATGTCGTGTTGCTGAGGCAAATACTGTACCGCTACAGCCAACAACAAGTGCACCGAGTAAAACCCTGTGTAAGCCGGAAATTAAAACGGCGTAAGTGTCTCGATAATTTTTAAGCATTAATTCGCTGATACCATTTTTTGCAATAAACGTATCATTTCTGCCTGCTCCTTTTCATCTAAGCTGCTTAACATTTCTTTGTTTACGGCCATAGGTAAAGGCGAGACCGTTTTTTTCATATCACGGCCTTGCTCAGTGAGATAGATACGAAAGGAACGGCGACTTTTGGGATCCGCTCGCCTTTCAACTAAAGCCAGGGCTTCTAGTTTGTCTAAGGTTCGAGTTGTTGTGGAGTTTTCTACCTTTGATTTTGCTGAAATCTCACTTTGAGTGACTCCTTCTTCTTCCCAGAGACACATAAGAGTTGGCCACAATGCGACCGTCAAATCATGTTTTTTTAACTTTGCTTCAAGTTTTTTAGCCGCTTTACCGGCTAACACATTTATCATCCAGCCAAAGCTCGTTTTACGATCAAATTCCATTCACTTTCCTAAGCTATTGTTGATATAACAACTATTGTCTAACAAGCTAATTTTAAGTGCTCTTCCCTCTAGATTACAACTTACATTTACATCTCCTGTTTCTATTTTATGAAGAACCAATTTAAGCAAAGAGAATTAAAGCTTTACAAACAACAGTTGCATAAGCAACAATTGCGATGTAAATAATCATATTGAGAACTTAACCATGAAAAATACGCTTGTTATCATCCATAAAACATCCGCATTAACGGCTTTCATTCTGATTGCGACTTTTTTTTCTAGTTCACTGTTTGTGGATATGTTTGCTGATCAGCAAGCCGTGGTAATGGTTAAAACGAATATTTTTTACGGAGTTTTCTTGCTTATTCCTTTAATGGTAATAACCGGTATTACAGGGGTAAAAATGGCACCTAAAGTGACATCAGGTCCCATTGCTTCAAAGAAGAAACGTATGCCTTTTGTTGCAGCCAACGGTCTGTTGATATTGCTGCCCGCCGCTTATATTCTCAAAAATCTTGCGCTTGAAGGTGAGTTCAATAGCGTCTTTTACTTTATTCAAACGATTGAATTATTAGCGGGGTTTATTAATTTGAGCCTGATGGCACTGAATATTAGAGATGGCTTTAAGTTAAAAAACCGAGCACTCTCACTGCTAAAAGCGCGTAATTAAAGCTCTCTTTAAGGATTAAAGCGCGCTGATAGATACTCAATAAAAGTACGTATTTGAGTCGGAATAAATTTTGATTGCGCATATTGGGCGACTATCTCACCTTGATATTTTCCCAATATTTGCCAGTCACAAAGGACAGGAACCAAGTCACCTTTATCAATGATGTCTTGAATGGCAAAATCAGGAAAGCTAGCCATTCCCAGCCCTCTCAGCGCGGCATCTCGCCTTACTTGAGTATGATTAACAGAAAATGACTCAGTGACTCTGACTCTAACTTTTTGCTGGCCTTGTTTAAACTGCCAAACATCATCGCCTGCATCTTCACCTAGGGTGATGCAATCATGGTATTTCAGATCATCTGGGACAAGCGGCGTCCCTCGATTAGCAAGGTAACTGGGGCTCGCACATAAAATAATTTTGGAATGAGATAAGTGTTTAGCAATTAGGCCTTCTATCGGCTGATGGGTAAATCGAATAATGACATCGACTTCATCCCCAATTGGATCGATAAAGTGATCAACTGCCATGAGTTTCACTACGACCTTTGGATAGGCTTGTGCGAAGTCGAGAGTTATGGGAGCCAGCACCTTTTTTACAAACGCTTTAGGGGCTGCAATTCGTAATACGCCGGAGATTTCCCCTTCAATCGATTGGGCTGCCATAGCGGCTTGTTTTGCCGATGCTAACATAGTTTGGCAAAGCTCAAACACCTCCCTTCCTTTCGGATTTAAACTGACTCTCCTTGTCGTCCTTTCTAATAGCTTGTTACCAAAGGCAGCCTCTAGCCTAGAAATTGAGCGACTCACAGATGACGGCGCTTGATTCAACTTCTTGCCAGCTTTAGAAAAACTCTCATTTTCTACAACCGCGACAAAAGTTGCCATTTCGGTTAATAGAGAAATCACCTTATTTGTATCCACAGCGCAATTATCCTTTGCTTTAAGAAGGCATTGTTTCGGTTAAGTTATTAATTAATCTATTAGATGTCAAATGCTTCATTTAAAGAGGCGTTACTAACACCAAATTAGATCGCAAGATGATTAATGAGAAGCTTATGAAATCCAATGTTTACCCTCACTCAAGACTCAATTTTTTAGCAAAAGAAGAACTCCTGTTAATGTTAGTCGCCCTCTTTTGGGGTACCAGTTACGGGCTCACAAAGTCGGCATTATTGTTTACTCCCGTTCTGCTATTTATCGCGATTCGATTCTTAGCAACACACCTTTCTTTGCTCTATTTCACGGTACAAGATTTCAAAGCACAACGAAATTTAGACTGGGTCATTGCCTTACCTACTGGCTTTCTTTTATTAGGTATATTTTGCTTTGAAGTGTATGGCGTATCACAAACTAGTGCCGCAAATGCGGCCTTCTTAATTAGCTTATCTATCATAATTACAGGTATGTTAGACATGATTTTATCACCCGATAAAGCTGATAAAAGGCTCTTCTTGCTGGCTATTTTAAGTATATTAGGTGTGATTGGGTTAACCCATGAACACGCATTTAAGGCGTCATTAAATACGGGGGATCTATTAATTTTAGGGGCAGCACTATTAAGGGGTTTAATGGTTGTTCTAACAAAAAGGCTCACCCAAAACAAACAAATCACTAACCTAAGCCTGACATCACTACAGTCGCTAATCGTCGGCTTAGGAGCTTTGTTATTGGCATATTTAACCCTATCGCCTAGCGCTATCGTTTTACCAACCCAGCTAACATTTTGGCTAATCAGTTTATACCTGATTGTATTTTGTACCTTGTTTGCATTTTTTGTTCAAAATTATGCGGTACGTCGTATTTCAGCGACAAAAGTCTCTTTATTAATGGGCAGTGAGCCATTATTTGGCGCTCTTTTTGCCATGATTTGGCTTGGAGAAAGTTTCAGTTTTATTCAAGTTCTGGGTGCTATTACTATCTTCATCAGCATCACCTTAGCCTCTCAAGTAAAGCAGTAGCATTCGATAAAAAGCTAAAAAGTATCTAAATTTGACGTCTGTTGAGCGAGATAAGCTTTTAAATAATCCAATAACAAACGTAATTTTTTGGTCGCCCCTGTACCGGGTGGAAATACGGCATACAGGTCTATATCGGCTAGATTATAAGAGGGTAAAATTTGTTCCAGCTTACCGGCTCTAATTTTAGGGCCGGCATCGTATAAAGGGACTCGCCCTATACCTTGCCCTGCTTCAATGAAAGCGGTACGTGCTGCCGCATTATTTGTACTAATACTGCCTGATACCTTGATACTAAAGCGTCGATGCCCCTTATTTAGCGTCACTAAATGAGATGCTAATTTATAAACCACCCAGTCATGCTGCTCTAATTCATCGGGAGTTAAGGGTCGCCCTTGTCTATTCAAGTATTCTGGTGAGGCACATAGACAGTTTTTTAGACTCGTCAGTTTACTCGCTTGTAACCCTGAATCGGTTAGCTCAGCACCTCGAATAGCCACATCAATCCCTTGTTTCATAATATTAACGACGTCGTCGGTTAACATGAGATCTAACTCAATTTTAGGATAAAGGGCACGAAAGCCATTTAGCGCAGGAACAATAAGCTGCAAACCCACATTCACTGGGCAGGTTATTTTGAGCAAGCCTTCTGGTTCATCTTTGAGGTTTTCAATATCTTGGTTCGCTTCTTGAGCTTGCTGTGCAATCACTCGACATCTTTGATAATAAGCTTCTCCCTCATCGGTTAAAGCAATGCTACGTGTTGTGCGATTGAGCAACTTAACTCCCAGTTGCTGTTCAAGCTTTTTGAGATGATAACTCACCACTGCACGAGAAAGAGACAAGTGTCTAGCGGCACCCACAAGGCTTCCTTGCTCTACTACTTGGGCAAATACCACCATACTTTTAAGCTGTTCAAATGAGACATGCATAACAAGGAGCCCTATATTTCACTCTATATAAAATTCAATTGTATCAATTATTGATCTAATGAAGTCAGTATTACTCATATTGTTTAAATTTTACCATGTCTATAAACTTCAATTATTCCGTTTTGGTGAGCCAATTTATTCTTTGAGCCACCTTTAAATTATTCAGTTTTAAGGTAACAAAATGACAACAAAATCCGTTTTAATGGTAATCACTTCACATTCAGAATTAGGTAATACAGGCAGAAAAACAGGTTTTTGGGTAGAAGAATTTGCAGCACCTTACTATGCCTTTATCGATGCAGGCATAAAGGTAACACTTGCGTCACCTGCTGGCGGTCAACCACCCATTGACCCAAGTAGTGAGTTAGAAGACTTTCAAACAGATGCCACTCGCCGTTTTGATGCTGACTCTGATACACAAACAAAACTGGCCAATAGCCTGATACTTGCAGAGGTTCAACACGATGAGTTTGATGCTGTATTTTATCCAGGTGGACACGGTCCATTATGGGACCTAACCGACAACCTGACCTCAATTACTTTGATTGAAAGTTTCTTAGGGGCGAACAAACCGATTGCAGCCGTATGTCATGCCAGTGCTGCTTTTTTGAATATCAAAGACGCTAACGGTGACTATGTTGTAAAAGGCAAAACGGTGACTGGCTTTAGTAATACCGAAGAAGATGCAGTACAACTTACTGATGTAGTCCCTTTCCTACTGGAAGATGAGTTAGTGGCTCGTGCCGCACGTTATCAAAAAGGTGATGATTGGGGTGTATTCACACTCGAAGATGGTCTTGTGATTACAGGACAAAACCCAGCAAGCTCAGCGCAATCGGCAGAAGTTTTGATTTCTCATATTAACCGCTAAACAATTTAAGTTAATAGTTCATCTCTAGATCAGCATTGCCGCTTCTCTTTTTAGAGCAAGTTTCAATGCTGATATTTATGTCTGTATTAAGCTAATTTTATGAGGAGGTTAAATTAAGGCGAATAGTTTGACGCGTCGAAAGTAATCACTTTAATCACTCCTTTTAATTCAGGACTGACAAGTCAATTTACTCTTCAGGTGTAAAGTTTAAATAGTCGCGATGATACTTTTTTTTCAGCTCTTCAATAGACTCAAGAGTATAAGTATTTTGGTAGAACTGATTTATTTTTGAGATCAACTTTTTAGCATCAGGGTGTTTTTTTGAAACAACGAAGTGCAATGAGTTAGTCGAGAAGTTAGGTCCGCTTGCTACTATATTAATCGACTTATCAATAACACCTTTTTGCTTTAATTTAGTAATCATAGAGTAGGCGTTACCTTCCACACCAGGAAAGTAATGCAATCTATTATTGGCTATCATTCTAATGATATTTTCTTCGTTGTTTAAATATAAAATAGTATTTTTCTTAGCAGCTTGCTGACGTATAAAATCATCCACCTGCTTACCATAAGAGTCACCAAGACGAACGCCTCCTTTGTACGGTTTAAGGTCTTCTAAGCTATCTATGACTAAGTTATTTTCTATCGCAAAGATTCTCGTATAATCATAAACAATAGGGACAGAATATAAGCCCCACTTTTGTCTATCGGGTGTTTTATATGCCCCTAAAACAATATCAATTTCACCTTTTTCTGCTTGTTTTAGACAACGCGCCCAAGCGCCCATTTTTTGATAATGGATAATCAGATCAGAATGCGTTGCAAAGTCATTCAAAACACCCACAAATAAACCATCGATACTATTTTTTGTTTCCCAGGTACTGGGGACCCAATTAGGCGAAGCGCAAGCCGTTAATACTGTTTCAGCGGAAATAGCTTGGCTAACACCTACTAGGTAAAACAGGTTTATTAATAAACGACTCACAGACATAACACATTCTCAATTATTAGGATTAAATGCAGAAACATAGACAATCAAATTTTAATCATAATCTATCGCTTTTATTTATTATGCGTCCTTTTAGAATATACCGTTAACTATGCTAAATTTTATTCAAACTCATGGTTCGCTAACGCAATAATATTAATCACAGGCTCTTCATAAGGGTGGATATTACGAATTTCTCTCAAAGCAGCGGGGACCTTTTCTTTTGTACAACAGACTTCAATACGCACCTCTTCTCCAAAATTAATCTGATTTTTTTTCACCTGTCACCGGGCTTGCTAATTCATTAGGACGCCAGTAGCCAGATATCCTGACAATTGAGATGACACTATCGTAATTACCAAGGATACCCACTCCCACCTCAATTAAAGCATCACGAATGGCAACGACTTCAGTTTCTGGGGTGTAAATTTCTAACTTGTATTGCATGGCGTTTAATTGTCCTTAGTATAATAATGACGAGCCAGTATCTTAATTTTTTATCTTAAAAAAAACAGTCTGCGCCTTTAAACTTATAAACCTGTCTTCATTATTTAATTAGAAGACAAGTCAGCTCATCCCTGTTTGATATCACCTTTCTCCTACCTTTTATAAATATCACAAGATGTATCAAGTCAGCCTTTATTCGCTCAAAAGCGCACATACTGTCAGCTTGTTTCAGTTTTCATTGTCAATAAAGTAAATAATGTCACAACTCTCTGCTTTTACTAAACATCCTTTGTTTAGCTAAGTATTATGGTTAGCTAATACAATTTTGTGCTTTCACATTTAATCTAATCGCCTTGAGATAACACGCTTTATGCTTCTTTTTAGACGTTACAAACACCCGAGTTTTGTTAAAACTTTGGGGATCTGTGTCCTCGCCTTAAGCCTTATTGCTTGCCAAAGTTTGCCTGATACGGATGTCAGCACCTCTCAAGGAAATGCCCTACTCGCAACCGAAGGCCAAGCTGAAAAAGTCAACTGGCAAAACTCAGTACTAGACGGTGAAGCCACCAGCTTGAATGAACTAATTGATGACCCAAACTTAGCCGCTCTGATAACACACGCCATCAAAGCGAATCCAAATTTACAGCAAGTCCTACTCACCCTAAAGATACGTGAGGCCCAGCTTAAGCAAGCTGACTCCAATTTATTACCCACTGTAGAAGGTTCTTTTAAAGCCAACAATGATGGTAACCAGAGCCCCTATTATACCGGCGGCGTGTCAGTCAGTTGGGAAGCCGATTTATGGTCTCAAATAGCAGATGAAAACAAAGCAACAGCCAAAGCATTTTCTAGCCAACAAGCCCTGTATCAAGCGTCTTTAGACAGTCTTGTGGCTCAAGTCATGTCAGCTTGGCTGGCTGTCATTGCACAATCTCGTGCATTA
>MAAB01042825.1_pt1 | contig 15352 bp, 13 predicted proteins | sample 1115991 | NCBI WGS metagenome assembly MAAB01 (sample SAMN04961124, study PRJNA320927) | seawater metagenome | isolation source: sample BD02T18 sea water enriched with oil for 18 days | place: USA:Gulf of Mexico | collected 2013-07-27
ATTTAGCGGTAAAACCCCGTGGTCTAGTATTGGTTACCGGCCCAACGGGTTCGGGTAAGTCAACGACACTTGCCGCCATGGTGGATTATGTAAACGAAAGTCACTACAAGCATATTCTTACCGTGGAAGACCCCATAGAATTTGTACACCAGAGTAAAAAATCGCTGGTTAACCAACGTGAAGTACACCGCGATACCCTCGGCTTTAACGAAGCCTTGCGCTCGGCTTTGCGTGAAGACCCTGACGTTATCTTAGTGGGTGAAATGCGTGATTTGGAAACCATACGTTTAGCGTTAACCGCAGCCGAAACCGGTCACTGTGTATTTGGAACATTGCACACCACCAGCGCGGCTAAAACCGTTGACCGTATTGTGGATGTATTCCCTGCGGAAGAAAAATCCATGGTGCGCTCCATGTTATCTGAGTCTCTACAGGCGGTTATATCTCAGTGTCTGCTTAAGAAAAAAGGCGGCGGGCGCGTAGCGTGTCATGAAATCATGATCGGCACACCTGCCATACGTAACCTAATTCGTGAAAATAAGGTGGCCCAAATGTATTCGGCCATTCAAACCGGTGGCTCTGTGGGTATGGTGACGATGGATCAGAACCTTAAAAACCTCGTTCAAAAGGGCATTATTACTTCGGAAGCGGCTCGCGAAAAAGCGAAGACTCCGGAAAACTTTTAATAATAAAAATAGTGGGTCATGAGTTTAAATTCATGACCCAGCTTGAAGGCAAAAACAATGGAAATTGATAAGTTATTACGTTTGATGGTGGATAAAAACGCATCAGACTTGTTCATTACCACTGGCATGCCGCCGAGCATGAAAGTGCATGGGCGTATTCATGCGGTGACTAAGTCGCCGTTAAGTCCAGAGCAAACCCACGAAATTATTTTTGGTCTGATGAATAATGACCAAGGCGAAGAGTTTAAAAAAATAAAAGAGCTTAACTTTGCCGTCAGTGCCAGTGGTGTGGGGCGTTTTCGTGCCAGTGCATTTTATCAGCGAAACTTACCTGGCATAGTGTTGCGTCGTATTGAAACACGTATTCCGCAAATAGAGCAGTTAGGCCTGCCTGATATTATAAAAGAAATAGCCATGAGCAAGCGGGGCCTTGTGTTATTTGTTGGAGCCACGGGCGCCGGTAAATCTACCTCTCTGGCGTCTATGATAGGTTACCGTAATCAAAACAGCCGGGGCCATATCATCAGCATTGAAGACCCCATTGAATATATTCACCAGCACCAAGGCTGTATTGTAACGCAACGTGAAGTGGGCCTTGATACCGAAAGTTTTGAGATTGCGCTTAAAAATACCCTGCGACAGGCGCCAGATGTGATCATGATTGGCGAAGTACGTTCTAAGGAAACCATGAACCATGCTGTTACGTTCGCCGAAACAGGGCACTTGTGTTTGGCTACTTTGCACGCCAACAATGCTAACCAAGCATTAGACCGCGTGATTCACTTTTTTCCATCTGAGCAACATTCCCAAATTTGGATGGACCTGTCTTTAAACTTAAAAGCGATCGTAGCTCAGCAGTTAATCCCCACACCTGACGGTAAAGGCCGACGTGCAGTAGTGGAAGTGTTGCTTAATACACCACTGGTGGCAGACTTAATTCGCAAGGGTGAGGTGCATGAATTAAAGGCGCTCATGAGTAAATCTGGGGAATTGGGCATGCAAACCTATGATCAGGGTTTATTTAACCTGCATCAGGCCGGTGAAATCACCTATGAAGATGCCCTTACTCATGCGGATAGCGCGAACGATTTACGCATAATGATTAAGATGGCGTCAGAGGACCCTGATCAATTGGCGTCAGCCACTAAGGGTTTAACACTCGAAGATTAAATGCTCGGGCGTGCGCCCGATTCATTGAAACGTCTAAGACTTACTCTTACTTACGCACGATAAACAATGTGGCCATCGTTTATGGTGCAAGTTACTTGCCCCATTAAAGCTGCACCTAGCCAAGGATTATTGTGCCCCTTGGACGCTAAATCTTGGCTGCTAATCTTGTTACTAAGCGCCATATCCACAATACAAAGGTCGGCTCGTCCTTCAGGTACTAATTGTCCCAAGGGTTGGTCCAATACCTTAGCGGGTAACGCACTGACAGCGGTTATGGCTGAACGCAATGTGAGCTTGCCGGTATGTACTAGATTGAATAAAGCCGATGCAAAACTATCTAGTACACTGATCCCTGCGGCACTTGCTGCAAAAGGGGCCATCTTGGCTGCTAACTCATGGGGATAATGATTGGAACATATAGAAATATGGCCGTCATTAACGGCTTGTAACAGCGCTTGTCGATCCGTTTGGCTGCGATAAACCGGACTCACATGCATTAGGCTGTCATAAGATGCACAATCCTCATCGGTGAAGTATAGGTTTCCTAATGCCACATCTGCACTGACGGGCAAACCCTTTTGCTGCGCTTCAATAACCATGTCTAAGGCACGTTTACTGGTAATACGGCTAAGGTGAAGTTTAATGCCCGTTTCTTCACATAATATAATTTGTTGCGCCAAACCAGAGGTTTCGGCACATTCGGGGTTGCCGGCTAACCCCAAGTGAGTGCTAGTGGGCCCTTCATGCATGCAGCCTTCGTGGGCTAACGCCATATCGAGCGGCGTGCTGAATACTGTAATGTCAAAGCCTGCCGCATAATGAAAACACTGCTGAATCACTCGGCTATCTTTGAAAGGCGCATCATTATTACTTAACGCGACACAACCTGCGTCTTTAAGGGCGTACATATTACTGAGCTGTTCACCTTGTAGGCCCGCCGTTAAGGCCCCAACAGGCAGTACTCGGCAAAAACCGGCTTGTTTGGCTTTGTCTTGTATTAACGCGGCTAGGGTTGCACTGTCTACCACCGGACTACTGTTGGGTGTACTGCATAAACTCGTGATGCCCGAGCGGGCCGCCGCGTGGGTTTCACTTTTGATGCTCCCCTTTTGGCTAAAACCGGGCTCACCTAAAAATGCATGAAGGTCAATAAAACCTGGAAAGACCATCTTTCCGTGCGCATCTATGATTTCGCTGGCAACAAACCCTTGCGGTGGCGTAGCTAGCGAGACAATGCTGTCATTCTCAATAAAAACATCCATGACAGCATCGAGATTCTGTTGAGGATCAAAAACGTGACCGCCTTGAATCATGATGGTGTTTTGCGGTTGTACCTTCATGCTGAAACACCTATCTGCTGACGCTCTTGGTTTTGTCCACCCATGGCCATAGCCATAACGGCCATGCGCATGGGGATTCCATTGCTTACTTGTTTTAAAATAACGCTTTGAGGGCCGTCGGCAACGGCACTTTCAATTTCTACGCCACGGTTAATGGGGCCAGGATGCATAACAATGGCACCGGGGTTGGCAAGGGCCAGTTTGTCGGTGCTTAAGCCAAATAGGCGGTAATATTCGGATTCACTGGGTAGCAGGGCCGCTTGCATACGTTCCTTTTGTAGACGTAACATAATGACAACATCCACCCCCTTTAAACCTTGCGTCATATTGTTATAGGCACGTACCCCTAAGCTTTCCATGTCTTTGGGGATAAGTGTATTGGGGCCAATAACACGAATGTCGCTGCAACCCAGGGTTGTTAGTGCGTGAATTTGTGAGCGCGCCACGCGTGAATGCAAAATGTCACCCACAATAGCCACAGTTAAATTTTCAAATTCCCCTTTTTCACGGCGAATGGTAAGCATATCCAGCATGGCTTGTGTGGGGTGTGCATGGCGTCCGTCACCTGCATTAATCACTGCTACATTAGGTGTGACGTGCTGCGCGATAAAGTGTGCGGCTCCTGAATCAGCGTGGCGTACCACAAACATATCGCTGTACATGGATTCTAAATTCCACAGAGTATCCATAAGGGTCTCACCCTTGCTGGTGGCGCTGCGGGCAATATCTAAATTTAAAATGTTGGCTGATAGACGTTTGGCCGCCAACTCAAAGGTGGAGCGTGTTCGAGTGGAGTTTTCAAAAAATAAATTCACTACGGTTTTTCCGCGCAGCAAGGGTACGGTTTTAACACTGCGCTCTTGAGTACTTATAAAACTGTCGGCGGTGTCGAGTATTTCGGTGAGTAAGGCGCGACTTAACCCTTGGGTGGTTAAGAAATGTTTTAAGCGCCCATCTTCGGTTAATTGTACTTGGCTGGGGAGTATCAGGCTCATGCTGGCGTGCCTTGTTTCATTGTCGTTGTATTAGCAAAAGAAAAAATGTGTGAACGTTGGGCTATCAAGCAATGACTCATGCTGGAATGCCTTGTTTATTGATGGTGGCAAAAGACAGTTCTAAAGGCGCGGGGCCACTTAATTTAATACGCTGATTGTCTTCTAGAGTTATTTTTAACCCTACTACGTCCGCTTGGATGGGGAGTTCACGTTTACCGGTATCTAACAGGCAAGCAAGAATGATTTTGTCTGGACGCCCATAATCAAATAGCTCGTTCATTGCTGCGCGAATAGTGCGGCCAGACATAATCACATCGTCCACTAAAATCACGGTCTTGCCTTCAACGTCTTCTAGCTGAGAGCTTTTAATGTGTGGGTGAAGGCCTTTTTGAGTGAAATCGTCACGATAAAAGCTAATGTCGAGTAAACCCAATGCTTGCGATAAATTTAACTGCTGGTGTAAATGTTCGGCTACCCAGGCACCGCCTGTATGAATACCAATCATCACTACATCGTTTGTTTGTTGAGATATTAATGCATTCAACTCACGGGTCATCTTATCGAGCAGTGTAGCGGGGTTGGGTAACGACATGATGGCTCCTATTTCTTTATTTTGACTAAAGGCGTGTATTATAAACGTTAGATTGTATTGATTTATATAACGCTACGATCATCACTGGCATTTAAAGGATTTTCTTCCAGCCAGGTTTGTAAAATAAGCTGCGCCGCTATTTCATCCACAGGGTCTGATTTATAATGCCCCTTGTGCCCTAAATCTTTAGCATGTTGCTTGGCGGCAAAGGTACTTAAGCGCTCATCAATAGTAAAGCTGGGTTTGCCATAACGTCCCTGCAAGCGCTTGCTAAATTTATTGGCCCGCTTAGACATGTCACTTTCACTGCCGTCCATATTAAGCGGCAGACCCACTACAAAAGCATCCGGTTTCCACTCATCAACTATTTTATCAAGCTCATCCCAATTGGGTTTGCCATCTTTGGCTGATATGCAGGTAATGCCATTAGCGGTTTGGGTGATGCGCTGGCCCATGGCAACGCCATGACGTTTTTTGCCGTAATCAAACGACATAATGCTTTTAACTTTGTTGCTCACTGCAAGTGACAAGAGTAAATCCTAATTTGGCGGGTGGGTTAGTTGTTTTTTGCGTTATGCATGGCCCGATTGGCCAGTCATTAACTTAAGATCCACACCGAGTTTCTTAGCCGCTGATTGAGCTAGTTCTTGCAAGGGGGTATGAAACAGCAGCTCTTCATCGGCAGGAATAGTGAGCCAGCTATTAGCTGCAATTTCGGCTTCAAGTTGACCTGCCTCCCAACCCGCATAACCTAGGCATACGATAACGCTTTGCGGTCCGGTGCCATCGGCAATATTTTGCAAAATATCTTTAGAGGTCGTGAGGTGAACGTTGCCTGCGATTTGCATGTTTTGCATATCGGACTCTTCTCCTTTATACAATACAAAACCCTGTTCAGGGCTAACAGGCCCACCTTGTAAAACCGGCAATTTAGGCGCCTTCGAGACGTCAATGTTCAACTCAGATAATATTTCTGCCAAATCCATATTCAAGGGTTTGTTGATCACAAGTCCCATGGAGCCGTGTTCATCGTGGTCACATATGTAACAAACACAGCGAGAAAACCAAGGGTCACTCAATTGGGGCATGGCCAATAAAAAATGATGTTTGAAGTTACTGGTGCTTTCCATAATTAAATATTAGTCGAAAATTGAGTTTGCTTAAATTGCCAAGTGCGAATGATTTCTAGCACATCCGTTTGCTTGCGCATCTCTTCCGAAAACGGGGCAAAAGGAGAGGCCTGGCGGACTATGTGTTTAGCGGCATCATCCAGTATTTTATGGCCCGATGACTCTAATACTTTAATTTCATGAATGGTACCGTCGGCTCTTAAGGCCACCATTAAACGCAGGCTGCCATTAATATTTTTACGTTTGGCTTCGCTGGGGTAATTAAGGTTGCCAATGGATTCAATTTCTCTAAGCCATTGATTCATGTACAAAGCATCGGTGCTTTGACGCGTGGAGCTGGCCGTTAAGCGACGGGTGCGAGGCTTTTTTGATAGGGTTTGCTGTTGATTATCTAATTTGGCCTGCAAGCTGGCAATGGCCAAGCTACGCTCCCAAAAGCTTTTAGTTTGCCCTTCGGGCAGCTCCAGAGCTTGGAGTTTATCTAATTGTTGGCTGTGGATATCTAGATCGGAAAAAATACTGGTAATGCTTTGGCTATCTTGGGGTTTGACTCTGGGGGCACTGGCCAATTGCTCTACCTGCTGGGTGTGCTGAATCTCTTCAGCCGCATAATCGGCTTGCTCGGTGGTGGTCATTTGCGCGCGTTCTTGCAAAGTGCCACTACCCGCTTGATTAGATTGCGCTAAAAAATCGGCCTCATCAGGTGCATCCTGCTGGTGGCTTTGAGCAAGCGTCACATCAAGCGTAGTGGCACTATTTTGTTTTTCGGGTAAAGAAAAGCCAATGCCGAAAATAATAAGCAGGTGTACTAAGGCCGCCATGAAAATGGCAAAACTAAAGCGATCATAATCATTTACGGCAACAGCTTGGTTCATTCTTTAAGGCTCATGGACTCGCGTTTCACATTATCTTTGTATAGTAGCAATTTTGCCTGATAGTGCAGGCAAAGGCTATGGACATTGCATTCAAAGCCCGCGTCTGTGACACGTTAAACTAAGATTATGCTTGTAGGCGCTTTTCAATGGCGTCCATTAGCATCATAGCGATGTCCTGATCACTATCGCGGCTGATTTCACGCACACAGGTGGGGCTAGTGACGTTAATCTCAGTTAGGTAGTCACCAATGACATCTAAGCCTACGAAGATTAACCCTTTTTCTTTTAATACGGGGCCAATTTGGTTGGCGATCCAAAGGTCGCGCTCGCTTAAAGGTTGGGTGACACCGGTACCACCGGCCGCTATGTTGCCGCGGGTTTCGCCTTTAGCTGGAATTCGGGCAAGGCTGTGTGAAACTGCAACCCCGTCAATCATAAGGATACGCTTGTCTCCTTGCTTGATTTCAGGAATGTACTTTTGCGCCATTATGGGCTCGACACCATAATTGGTGAGGGTCTCAATGATAACGCTTACATTGGGGTCGTTTTCCTTAAGGCGGAAAATTGAGGTGCCACCCATGCCATCCAGAGGCTTGAAAATGACATCACCATGCTCTTGATGGAACCCTTTCAGCCTTTTTGCATCCTGGGTAACCAGTACTTCAGGGCAGCACTGGGGGAATTCAGTGGCAAAGATTTTTTCATTGCAGTCGCGCAGGCTACGTGGATTGTTCACTATTAATGTGCCCTCTCGCTCAGCACGTTCCAATATATAGGTACTGTAAATGTACTGGTTATCAAATGGGGGGTCTTTGCGCATAAGGACCACGTCCATGTCGGCTAAGGGTGCCCATACCGCTTCTTCTTTCTCAAACCAATTGTCTGGGTCCATCTTCACCGTTAACGGGGCCATACGGCCGAAGGCGCGACCATTCTCAAGGGCTAGGTCCGCCTGCTCCATGTAGAACAATTGCCAGCCTTTACGTTGAGCGGCATCTAATAAGCCCAGTGTGGTGTCTTTTTTGAAGGCAATTCCTTCAATGGGGTCCATGATAACGGCAACTTTCAAACTCATACTTTTGGCCCTGTATAAATGTAACAATGAATGTTTAATTTGGTCTATTGTACCGTGCAAATCAATAAAAACGAGTGCTATGGCTTATCCGGCCCAAATGACTATAGAATGCAACCCGCTAGTATGTTAAAAAGAACTGCTGTGTGGCTGTTAGGTTTGTCACTAACAATAAATAGGTAAGCTCCTGCAATAGGCTGATTTATGGCGGATAATTTCGAAAACGTAAAGGTAATGGTGATTGATGATAGTAAAACCATTCGCCGTACCGCTGAGACACTCCTTAAAAAAGTGGGTTGTAATGTTATTACAGCCACTGACGGTTTTGATGCGTTAGCAAAAATTGCGGATAATCATCCGCAAATTATTTTTGTGGACATTATGATGCCTCGTTTAGACGGTTATCAGACGTGTGCGCTAATCAAAAATAATAGCAATTTTAAGAATACACCTGTGGTGATGCTGTCGAGTAAAGATGGTTTATTTGACAAGGCTAAAGGGCGTATTGTTGGTTCGGATCAGTACTTGACCAAACCATTTAGTAAAGATGAACTGCTTGGCGCTATTCGCCAGCATGTAAAATAATTAAGTTCGACAGAATTTAAGCAGGGATGACAGCTTAGAGCCATTTGCCGGCAGTGATGTCGGTGAGTGTTGGATGATGCTCATTAATTGTAAACTTGTTTAATTACAAGACTGAATTTATTAGATTGAGGTTTTTATGACGCGCGTGTTAATTGTTGATGACTCACCGACGGAAACATTTACCCTGAAATCCATGCTTGAAGCAAAAGGCTTTGAGGTTTTGGAAGCTGAAAATGGTGCTGACGGTGTGGCTTTGGCGCGTGAAGAACTGCCAGACGTAGTATTGATGGATATCGTTATGCCTGGTTTGAATGGTTTTCAGGCCACTCGCCAGTTAACGAAAGATGCCAAGACCGCGCATATCCCAGTTATTATTGTGACGACTAAAGATCAAGAGACCGATAAGGTTTGGGGTCAGCGTCAAGGTGCAAAAGGGTATTTGGTTAAGCCGGTGACAGAAGATCAGTTGGCTCAAACTATTCAGAGCGTCATTGACGAGGCTTAAAGATGACTCCATTTGCACTGCTGCAAAATATCGCTCAACGATGCCGCTCTCATGCGGCAGATCTGCCTTCTCCTTCTGAGGCGGTTGAATATTGGCGTGGTGTAGGTTTTATTCTGGCGGGCAAGCGTTATGTTGCGACCATGTCGGATATTGGTGAGATTTTAACCTCTCCCAAGTTAACCCCAGTTCCTGGTGTGAAACATTGGGTGCAAGGTGTTGCGAATGTACGTGGGCGCTTGGTGCCAATTATGGACCTAGCGTCTTTTCTGGGTGGGCGCGTGTCCAGCCAGCGAACACAAAGAACCTTAATTATTGAGAAAGGTGATTTGTTAAACGGCTTAGTGGTTGATGCGGTTTTGGGGATGCAGCACTTTCCCATAGACTCTATTCAAGAACCTAACCCTGCCGATATTGCAGATAAGGCTACCCCTTTTATATCGGGCGTTTTTCAGCGTGATGGCGAAAAGTGGCCAGTATTCAGTTTTGATGCTCTGGCTAATAATGAGCATTATATGGATATAGCCGTATAGTGATTGTCCGCCGCTTGATTACCGGCGGGTACTTACAGAGTTTGTAAAAAACAGGCACTATATTTCCTTGTAGTGAATATCCGCGGCATTAATGCTGGTGGTTATACAAAGGTATTAGCAAAAGATGAACACTGTATAGATATTACTGTATAGTGAATATTCGCTACCGGTTGGTGGTTGATAGATTCAAGCAAATTAGAATAATTAGACATAGTTACGGTTGCGGAGAATGCAAAAATGAAAGCGAGTGCAGGCGGTGCAATCCGTTCAACATTATCAAATAACACTGCACGAATAGGCTTTATAGCCGCCTTCGTAGTCTTTATTTTGACCTTCTTGGCGATAACTGTATTCGTACAGTACAAATCTTCCCAAGATAAAGAATATATTTCCCACTCATCTGAATTACGAGTGCTGTCTCAGCAGATCGCAAAAAACGCGGTAGAAGCGGCGGCGGGCAAAGAAGAGGCATTTAAATTATTAGGCGTGGCTCGTAAGAACTTCGAAGTTCGTTGGGGCTATGTTAAAAATGGTGATCCTCAAACAGGTCTACCACCAAGTCAGGTGGAAGGCATCGCTGAGTTGGAAAAACTATGGAAAGAATCCAGTAGTTCTGCCGACCGAATAATTGAAACCCGTGATACGGTATTGTCCCTTCACGAAGTTGCTGCAACCCTTTCTGAAACGATTCCTCAGCTACAAGTAGAATACGACGAAGTTGTAGAAATTTTGCTTGATAACGATGCACCTGCTGAACAGGTAGCGGTAGCACAGCGTCAATCGTGGTTAGCAGAACGTATTGTACGTTCGGTCAACAAAGTATTGTCCGGTGGTGATGATGCGGTAATGGCGGCAGACAGTTTTGGTCGAGATGCTAACCTGTTTGGTCGTGTACTAAACGGTATGATTGAAGGCAACGTGGCGATGCACATCCAGCCTGTTGTAGATGAAGAAGCCATAGATTCATTGGCTGAAATCTCTGAGTTGTTTGAATTCGTAGCGGGCTCGGTTGATGAAATTCTAGAAACTTCCCCTGAACTGTTCCAGGTGCGTGAATCTGCCAACAATATCTTTAACTCTTCTCAGTCGATGCTGTCGCAAACGTCAGAACTTGAAAATCGTCACGAAGAACGTTCTGAATCGTGGACGCTTTTACAGTCAGGTGGTTATTTATTAGCGCTTATCGCTTTAGCGATGTTAGGCGGTGTGGGTTACACCACGTACCAAGATACTCAGGTAACTCTAAAAGAAGAAGAAACGAAAAACGAAGCCAACCAAATGGCGATCTTACGTTTACTTGATGAATTAGCCGACCTTGCTGATGGTGACTTAACCACGCAGGCAACGGTAACGGAAGACTTTACCGGTGCGATTGCTGACTCTATTAACTTCGCGATCGACCAAATGCGTGCACTAGTAACGGCGATTAACGAAACCGCGGTACAGGTAGCATCGGCTGCACAAGAAACACAGTCTACAGCGATGCATCTTGCAGACGCTGCTGAACACCAAGCACAAGAAATTGCCGGAGCATCGGCTGCGATCAACGAGATGGCGGTATCCATCGACCAAGTATCATCAAACGCATCTGAGTCCACTTCGGTGGCAGAGCGATCGGTAACGATCGCCAATAAAGGTGCTGAAGTGGTACAGGCAACGATTAACGGCATGGATAACATCCGTGAGCAGATCCAAGAAACTTCTAAGCGTATTAAACGTCTGGGTGAATCATCTCAGGAAATCGGGGATATTATATCCTTGATCAACGACATCGCCGACCAAACCAACATTCTATCTCTAAACGCTGCAATTCAGGCCTCCATGGCCGGTGATGCAGGTCGAGGCTTTGCGGTAGTTGCGGATGAAGTACAGCGTCTAGCTGAACGTTCAGCAGCGGCAACCAAACAGATTGAAGCTCTAGTTAAAACGATCCAGAACGATACCAACGAAGCGGTAATCTCGATGGAACACACCACCGCGGAAGTGGTGCGTGGTGCACGTCTAGCGCAAGATGCGGGTGTGGCACTGGAAGAGATTGAAATAGTATCCAAAAGCTTGGCAGATTTGATTCAAAACATCTCCAACGCAGCCCGTCAGCAGGCCTCGTCTGCTGGTCACATCTCAAATACGATGAACGTAATCCAAGAGATTACATCGCAAACATCTGCTGGTACGACGGCAACCGCCAAGTCCATCGGTAACCTGGCCGAAATGGCCACGAAGTTGCGTGAATCCGTAGCTGGCTTCAAGCTGCCTGAATCTAACGTCTAGTTAGGTGGGAGCGATGTCAGCAGCAGGGTGGTCCTTAAAGTCCCTGCCGGATATGAGTGAACAGCAATTTTTGCTTTGGCAGCAATTGCTGGAAACTCGCACCGGAATTTTTGTTACTGAACAGCGAAAATCATATTTACAATCTAGCTTAATGCAGCGCATGCGCGAACTGGAATATGATGATTACCAGGCTTTTTATGACCATATTGTTAATTCCCCAATGGGAAAAATTGAATGGTTAAAGCTAGTTGACAGATTAACGGTTCAAGAGACACGCTTTTTTCGTGATCCCGCTGCGTTTGAATATGTCGCGCAGTATATTAAGGATCGACAAGCAAAATTTAATAAGAAAAATCCATTGGATATCTGGAGTGTTGGGTGTTCAAGTGGTGAAGAAGTTTATAGTTTGGCCATGCTCTCGCAAGAGGTATTAAAGCCATTTAATAAAACGAACTTTTGTATGATTACCGGCACGGATATTAGTGTGCCGGTTTTAAATAAAGCAAGGCAGGGTCTCTATTCACAACGACGAATTGATCTGCTGAGTGAACACTATAAAGATAATTATTTTTCCAAGCTCGATACAGGTCAATCTGAAGTTGTAGCTGGAATTAAATATAATACCTGTTTTGCACAGGTAAATATTTTGCAGTTAGATGAAGTCGCGAAATCTCATCGCGACATAATTTACTGTCAAAATGTATTAATTTATTTTCGCCGCTGGCGTCGACAAGAGATCCTTAACCACTTAGTGGAAAGGTTATCTCCTGGTGGATTACTTTTAATTGGCATGGGTGAAATGGTGGATTGGCACCACCCAGATCTCGAGCCAGTTAAAGGACATCAGGTTACGGCGTTCATTAAGCGTGCGGGTCATAAGAACCACTAGGATGCGGAGCCAATATGGCCGATCGCCATGATTACGTTGCCCTTGATTGGGTTAAAGGCGAAATTGAAGAAGTCTTAAAGCAGGCTCAGTATGAACTCGAGGCTTATGCAGAGTCTCCTGATGATACTGCGCGCATGAAATTCTGTTTGACCTATTTGCATCAAGTGCGTGGCACGTTGCAGATGGTTGAGTTTTATGGCGCTGCCATGTTGGCTGAAGAAATGGAATTGGTTGTCCAAGCAATGCTGGACGACAAGGTTAGTCATGCAGCCGAGGCCCGTGAGGTTCTCATGCAGGCGATACTTCAGCTACCCAACTACCTCGATCATATAAAACTGGGTCGCCGCGATTTACCCGTGGTGCTGCTACCTGTATTGAACGATCTTCGCGGTGCCCGCGGTGAAAGTCTGCTATCTGAAACATCATTATTTCAGCCTCGAATAGGCACTATTGAGCCTATAAACGATGCTCTAAAAAGCCAGTTTTCAGATAAACAAGTCATCGACTTAGTTCGTAAACTACGACAAATGTATCAAGTTGCTTTATTAGGTGTACTGAAAGGCAAAGACCTAGATCGCAATATTGAATACCTGCAAAAAGTCACTACGCGTCTTGCAAAATTACTTAAGGGTGCGCCCGCACAATCATTGTGGTCGGTAGCATCGGCTGTATTTGAAGGTATTAGCCAGCAGGGTATCGCGGTAAACAGTGCTATTAAAGAACTGTTAAAGCAGCTAGATGCTGAATTAAAATCATTTGTAAATCATGGACCAACTTCTTTAAATCAGGTGCCACAAGATCTTTTAAAGAATCTATTGTTCTACGTCGCCAAATGCGATGTAGAAACCCCTTTAATTAGCATCATAAAAAATGAATTCAATTTATATGACGCCCTTCCAAGTAGTTCAGATGTAAGCCAAGAACGTAAAGCGTTGGAAGGTCCAGATAAAGCCACAATGGGCTCAGTAGCCAGCGCCCTAATTGAAGAAATTAATAGTCTAAAAGAACAGCTAGATGTATTGGTTCAAGACAAGACTGCACAGCCAGACAAACTAAGCATTCTACTACCTGGCTTTAAGCAAATTAGTGACACTATGGGCATGTTAGGCCTAGGGACTCCGCGTAAAGTTATTCAAGAACAGTATGAAATTTTAAATCAATTTGTGCTGGATAATAAAAGTGCCAACAATACACAGCTGATGGATATTGCCGGTGGTCTGCTTTATGTAGAAGCCTCACTATTAGGATTAAGTGATAAGTTTGGTGCTGGAGAAGTACAGTCACCTTCTAATTTACAGTTAGGCGAAGCTCAACATGTGGTGTTGCGTGAATCTAAACAGCTGATCGAACAAGTAAAAGACTTAGTGGTTGAATACGCGACTAAAAAAGGCGAGCTAAGTTTATTGGGGGATGCTGGTGAGTTAATGATGAACTTACGTGGCACCTTAATTATGGTTCCGCAAATCGAAGCGGCAGATATTGCTCGCATATGCTCAAACATTTTACAAAATCACGCACACCGTCAAGAACGTCCAAAAGAAATGTTATTGGATGCGCTTGCCGAAGCACTTAGTGGTATAGAGTATTTTATTGAGCGTCTCGAAGAAAATAGCCAAGGTGGCGGTGCCGACATTCTCGTCAAGGCACGCAAAGCTATTTTACCTTTTATACCTGCAGGTGATATTGCAGAAACAGATGGCATTTTAGGGCAAGAGGTTTTTGAAGACGACTTAGAAGAAGTCGACATCGTTATAACCTCTGTTGATGAAGACTTCGTGGTTAGCGAAGACGTTATTGATGAAAGTAGCAATATTGAATCGAATCAAGAGCCTGCAGTTAGTCTGGATGTTATTGAAGGCGGGGTCACTGAAGATGTAGAGTCGGCGTTGGCTCAACAACTTAATAATGAGTTAAGTGAGTCCTTACAAGAACTAAATGAAAATGAAGACTTAACACTTGAAGATGACATGCTATCGGCGGCATTGGATGATGCACTAGATGCTCAGCCCATCGAAATAGACATGCCTGAAGTCGTCATAAACCAAGAGTCAGAAACATCCAGCTTAGATGACGATGACGATGACTTAATTGATGACGAGATCATCGAAATATTTTTAGAAGAAGCACAGGAAGTTCTTGAGGCAATTGTAGAATTTTGGCCGATATTTAAAGCAAATAATCAAGATGATGAAGCGTTAGCGAATACACGCAGAGCCTTCCATACCCTGAAAGGCAGTGGCCGTATGGTGGGGGCCCAAGAAATTGGTGAAACCGCTTGGGCAATTGAAAATATGTTCAATCGTCTGTTAGATAAAACAATAGATATGAGCCAGCCGTTTATTGACATCGTTGAATACATGGTTGAGCAAATACCTGCATTGATTAGTGCTTATGAGCAAAGACGCGCAAGCGACGTGGATATTTTAGCCATACAGGAATATGCCAATAATATATCAGCAGGCAACGATGTAGAAGCTTGGCAATCGTTAAGCTCACAGGAGCAGACTGAAACAACTCCAGAACTTCCTACACTCATTGATACACAGAGCAATGTAGTTGAGATAACACCTTCACTGCCTGAAGTAAGTGACAGTGACGAAATGTTACTGGACTCTGCTTTGTTAGAGGTTTTTAGCTCTGAAATTGAAAGCCATATAAAAGTGCTGCAAGAGTTTATTGAAACCGCTCAGCAAGAAGACTACAACACACCTA
>MAAB01007559.1_pt1 | contig 15342 bp, 8 predicted proteins | sample 1115991 | NCBI WGS metagenome assembly MAAB01 (sample SAMN04961124, study PRJNA320927) | seawater metagenome | isolation source: sample BD02T18 sea water enriched with oil for 18 days | place: USA:Gulf of Mexico | collected 2013-07-27
TGTTTTTTAATCATATTCTGTAGCTTTATGAACCAAATTATCTGTCTAGAAAACCGGGGACGTATCAACAGCTCTTTTTATGGAGTGTTGTGCTAGGCAACAAAAGACAGGCGGTCGTTTTTGGGGTTGCAGCTATCCTCAAAACACAAACTGTGTTTAACTCCTAGCACAAGACAAGTACGTTTTAGTCGTGTATGCGTCCAGTCTTAATTGAGAGGTTGATTTTTTCAGCGCATTTTCTTAATAGTGAATGAAATGTTTAATGGAAGCATTCCAGAATGCCAAACCATTGCAAAACCCAAAATATCAAATGATAAAAGCTAACACATTCTAATATATATAATTAACTATTAATATATTCAATTTTTGGATGTCCATTTGTGAAATTAATACTATAGATGCCATTTGTACACTTATATTCTATAATATTCTTTAAATCATAATCATTTTTTTCTATTTGTTCATTAAACCCACTTTTAATCACAAAATCTATAACTAGACCTTTTAAGCTAGCATCTGCACCATGCTTTAAAGATTTAAATGTTCTTCCATCTAATTTAGATTGATTATCTATTCTAACATATTCAAAGTCACCAACATTATTCATGGCTTCTTCAATATATGCATCTTTTTCTTCTAAGGGGATTAAATCATCTTCCAATGTGTGTATAAATACGTATTTTTTATAGTCTATATATTTAGTTTGTGATTTCTGTTCATTCAGATGTTTTAAGTTACTCAAAGATCTAATCTCTTGATGTCTTAAACTAAAATAATTTATATCACCATCAATGTCTGACCAGTAGTTAGTCTCGGCTGAATTATAACGCATGGTTAAAAATTGTTTTTCTATCTCTCGAGGAAGAATATCAAGTTTTCTGGCATTTATCCAACCTGAATTGTTAACTATTATATTGAACGTATTTGGTGCTAGCTTATCACACATAGATGCAATGTATCCTCCATGAGACGTGCCAACTATAGAAAGCTTTGACCAGTTAATATCTAAATATTCATGTTCATTTCGAATATGAGATACAGCAGTTAGTATGTCCATTGCTTGGATAAGACCAAAATCTTGATGTTCACCTTTTGTAGTATTAATAAAGTTCACCATTGCTAATGTGAAACCCATTTCGTACAAACGCTCTAATATGTAATATCCATCACAGGACTTATTCTCAATTTTATATATTAATAGGTCTATAGCTTTGGTATAAGGTCGAAAATCAATATGTGTGATAAATTTTCTGTCTCTTAAAATCTTTATTATATGTTGATTATTCTCCAATAAAGAATGTAACAGTGATAAGAAGTTTTTTTTCTTTTCACCAGGTACTATTTCTAACTTTTGGTCTAAAAAGTCATATGGTTTGATACTTTCGATCGGAAAGTTGACCTTTGTAAATGTGCCTATATAATTAACTGTAATTATTGCAACATCATAATTTGATGTAAGTGTTTTGTGAACTGACTTCATATAATCAGAGTTCGCATATTCTCCATAACCATGTAGCACAACTATTGGAATAGTTTTCTCACTTATGTTTTTTGATGCTGATATTTGAAAACTAAGTGGATTTCTTTTAATATTCACTTCTAATTCATGTGGGTTAGAAATTATATATTCTTTCATCCGTACTTCCTTTAAAACTCTAGTTTAAATTATTAACCATTTCGAAACCTTAGCAAAATCATACGCTTAGAGGACACACGGATATTTCTTGTAATGGACCAGGTAATCAATAAATAAGTTACTATTCCCTACCTTTCAACTACTGAATAGTCTAAAAGTAAATTTTGGGCGTACACATGCTGCCTCGTATTCCGGCAAGCATTAAAGCGATAAAACTTTGCGTCTCTTCTAATGTTGGCAGGCATCGCAGCCAAGTCATATAAAGTCAGATTTAAAGCTAGCCCCATAAATCTAGTTAGCGCTATAACATCATGTCGTTCATTAGTTGCAAAGGGGAGGCTTACCACCTGCGTGCGTTACTGCTAACTCTAGTTGGATTTTTTATCAGCGCTTGAGAGCGTACTATCTCTTTAGCCATTACTATCCACTTGGTCATAGGTCGTAATAAGCTTAATTTTTCTATATATTTCAATTGTTAAAAATATTTATTCTATATATAAAGTCGAAATAATATACTAAATTGCTTATACTGACTCAAGATAATTCCGTATTTTTGTAAAGAGCTTAGTGCTAAACTGAAGATTAATTCAATTCTACTGTTCTGCTGCAACTTGATTTAAGAACTGGCCCAGTAAAAATTAAGATAAGTTATTTATACTCTGTCACATATTCGACACACTAACTCGTAACTCATTGATAGGTCACAAACGATGCAAGGTTCGAAACCCGCCACCGCTACTGAATGAATAAAAGTTTCCAACATATAATTTCGAAAGCTGATCTGCGCATTTTTCAGTATTAATATTGATCCAAGGAAAGATTATCTCATTTCAGATGCATCCTTCCAAAGCTATTACTTCACATAGAATACTTCCATATCATTTTTCATATACCTTATCTTCAACTACACTTTAGTTATGATAAACCTCAATTCAGCAATCAAATTACTCATCACATTTTCCGCACTATTAATCTGTCTCGGTAGCTTCACAGCCGTTAAAAGCTATGCGGATAGTGTGCTCCATATCGCCACAGGAGAGTATCCACCATGGACTGGAAAGGAGCTTAAACAAGGAGGTTTTGTCAATCATGTCATCACTGAAGTATTCAGACGCCAGGGCTATCAAGTTAGGTTCAGCTATTTACCGTGGAAGCGGAGTTATGAAAATGCTAAACAAGGGCAATTTGATGCAGCTTCCTATTGGCATGAAAGCCCCGTGCGGAAACAAGACTTTTTATATAGCGAGCCGCTAAGTTCCGAAAAATTAGTTTTTTTCCATCTAAAATCAAAAAACATACCCAATTGGCAAAACCTAGCGGACTTAAAGAATTACAGTATCGGAGCAACGAGAGGATACACTTATACTCAGGACTTTTGGAATGCAGCCGACTCTAAACTTATCAATGTACAAGTGGTCACAAGTGACTTGCAGAACTTACGTAAATTACTGAAAGGGAGAATCGACTTGTTCCCGACATCAATGGTGAATGGCTACAATTTAATTTATAGTGAGTTTGATCCAAGCACTGCCCAATTATTCACTTTTCATCCAAAGCTTATCGCTGAAACTCGGGGACACTTACTTTTCCCTAAGGACCTGACCAGATCTCCAGAGTTACTCCAGATTTTTAATAGAGGTCTAGCTAAGTTTAAAAGGAGCAAACTGTACACTACCCTAGTTCAAGATTTACTTTCAGGCGCATACAATAAATAGTTTTCCAGTTACAAAACAAACACATGAAGTTATATATTTAGCAGACAAACACCTGTTTCTAGACACTTAGAGTTGCGATAATATTCCTCTAGGATTTACAACAGCAGATAGAACAGCATGAACTTTAATATCAAAAGTTATACCTTGACCGACAATACTTTTCACAAATACGTTTAACTTCCCTGTTGATGTCATGTACGACACAAAGCCATTTATTACTGCCGGTTCGGGCACCCTTGTAAAGACAAATGCGAAAGAGTCTATCCTTCCTTTCTTTGCAGAATGTACTTCGTCACAAAGTAACTAGCCGGTTTTACAGTTAGCATCCCAAAATCTATTGCCCCCTATTTGACTAACATTTTCCTTTTGATTCCAAGGGCCACTACTCCAGGCTTGCCCTATTCGACATCGCCATCACTTCAACGTACTGGTTAGATATTACGACCAGTCCCCAAATTAAAATCGATATACAGCCTAGGCTTAATTACATCAAAATAGATAGTGGCCCATGCTTACACTTTGGGGCTCCCCAAAAGAGTTCTTCAGATACATGGCCGGATTTAAGTTCGTTGAAAAGCACAAAAATACAATTAGAGGATGAATTAATGAACCAGACTACTATCGGCGTAATCGGGGCTGGCCAAATGGGTCAAGGCATAGCCCAAGCCTTTGCTACAGCAGGATTTCAGGTGATTTTGAATGATATAGATAGGAAAGCTATTGATAATGGATTGCAAAATATCCTGAAAAGCCTGACTCAACTTCGTGCAAAAGACATTTTGAGCGAGCCGTGCGACGTAATCCTGGCTCGTATCAAGCCCCACACAAAACTGGCCTCACTGGTAGAAACCCAATTAGTGGTAGAAGCTGTCAGCGAAAATGAATCGCTAAAAACCAAGCTATTTACCGAATTAGATCAGCTTTGCCCAGAACAAACCATCCTGGCCAGTAATACCTCATCAATATCCATAACCCGCTTAGCTGCAGCAACATCTCGTCCTGACCGTGTTGTCGGAATGCACTTTATGAATCCTGTAGCATTAATGAAGTTAGTGGAAATCATCCGAGGTCTGCAGACCTCTAATCAAACCTACCAAACTATCGTTGGGCTGGTTAAGCAGTTGGATAAATCTACTGTAACTTCTAATGACCGCCCCGGTTTTATCGTCAATCGCATTCTGCTTCCAACAATTAATGAGGCTATATTTGCTCTCAGTGAGGGAGTAGCCAGTGCTGAAGAGATTGATACCGCCATGAAGTTAGGTGCCAATCATTCCTTAGGCCCCCTCGCTTTGGCCGATTTAATCGGCCTGGATACTTGCCTTAATATAATGGAAGTATTATTAAAAGGCTTCAACGATCCCAAGTATCGCCCCTGCCCTATGCTAATACAATTAGTAGATGCGGGTTATCTTGGTCGTAAAACTGGTCGCGGCTTTTTTGATTATTGCTAAGAAGTGAGTAGTGCCTATATGCACATAGAATTACCAAACTATAACTGTGAAACTGGTAATATCCGCAAGGGCACAACAAGACGAAATCAAAGCTGACACTCATATCTGTATGGGAAATATCAACTAGCCCATGGTTCGATGCCATTAGCCTTAGAAAGGAATTATACTATGCTAGAGGTGCTTGATTATCCAAACTGCAAACTTTCAAACTTACGCATATATTAGGTATATATATGAGCAGAAAACTACCACCACTGAAGTCGCTTCATGTGTTTGAATCGGTTGCCCGACACCTAAGCTTTCGGCGCGCTGCAGATGAGTTGCATGTAACTCATTCCGCAGTTAGCCATCAAATCAAACTTTTAGAGGAGGAGCTAACTGTTGTATTGTTCAATCGGAACGGACGGAGTATCTCTCTAACAAAAGACGGTATCTATCTCTATCCAGTAGTTCGAGAAAGCCTCTATAGCCTGGAAGAAGCAACGCAACACTTACGCTCTTCCAATAAACACAAAACCCTGACTATTCAGACTTATGTAACCTTCGGTTCAACTTGGTTCATTCCACGTCTAGGCGACTTCCAAAAGAGAAATCCGAATATTAGACTTCGTAATACCATCTCCTTCGTAGATGTCGACTTTGATAAGGATGATGCAGATATAGGCATTATTATGGGAGATAAAAAATGGTCTCACTGGAACTACGACTATTTGTTCAATCTGGAAATCTTTCCGATCTGTTCTCCTTCCCTGCTTAAGTCAGGGCGACTGAATAAGCCAGAAGACCTGAAGAACTTTCCCTTAATACAGATTGATCAGGCTATGGATGACTGGCCCCTTTGGTTGCGAGCTGCCGGAGTCGACCCGATGATTTGTAAGAGTGGGCCTATTGTGGACAATTATCTACAGGCAATTGAGAGAGTATATGACGGAGAAGCCTTGGTGATGGGTAGAGTACCCTTTGTCGCAAGAGACCTTCGTGAAGGTCGATTGGTACGCCCTTTCACATTATCCATACCTGAGTCAGGGGCTTGGTACATGGTTACCCCCAAAGAAAACCGCGCCTGTAAGGAAACAGCCCTGTTTCGAAAATGGTTACTAGAGCAGATCGGTCAGGATGAAAACATACGAATCACATAATCTATTCCTTACAATAAAGCCTGCTCTAGACGCGGGTAGACACACAACCATCCGCTCAAATAAAAACACCTTATTATTGACAATAATTTTTATAACTAGGATGTAAAATCCACATTACTATTGGAAGTGAATAGATTTTATTTCAATTATGAGTACATATTCATTCCTGCTTTTTCCCTACCTGCTGACCAACTTTGATCCGCTATGACTATGAATAACTACACTCCCCTGTGACTGTCCACTGGTGACTGTATTACTGTCTGTAGAAGGACATTCTCTTCAACCAATTAAGGGGCTCACTATGATGAGTCTGGGGGATCTGGAAGCTTTTGTAGGAACTGCTTTGCTTGAAGAAGGATGATCCGACATTTTAAGTTGGTGGGCCAATATCCCATTAAATATGCCCTTAAGCTGACTTCGGATGAAAGTAGCCAAGTTTTTCGTAGTAGCTGTTGACACCATTTATTTAAGTAAAAGCTTGGAGGCTAAACTGCTCAACAAAGAAGGAGGCCACGCGGAGAGAAAACCGAGGGGTCGCGATGCGACGCCCCCTTTGCCCAACGGGCTCCATTTTACATGTTCCGCGTAGCTCCTTGCGTCTGTTCATTACTTTCTTCTACTGGGCTGCCAAACATTTCTTTGAGCAGTGCTACAGTCATAAGAATCATGATGAAGGAGAATGGAAGGGCACCGATTACCATCGCTGTTTTGAGCGCGCCGAGACCTCCTGCCAATAAAAGAGCTGCAATCATTATTGTGAGGAAGGCACCCCATATAGCAATATGCACTTTGCTGTGCCGATCAGTGTTGCCGCCTGCATTAATAGTATTTACGACCAACACTGCCGAATCCGCGGAGGTAATCAGGAATGTTAGCAGTAGTACCACTACTACAACCGACATGAGTTTAGCGGCTAATGGCGAAAGCAGTATGTTCAATACTTGGAATATTTGAGCCGAAATATCAGCATTCAGAATTTGACCATTAGCTTGCCCGCTCAGTTCCAAATCCAACGCTGTACCACCCACAAATGTGAACCAAATAAAGCACACAAGACTGGGCACTAAAATAGAACCAAGAATAAATTCACGAATAGTCCGCCCTTTAGATATACGGGCGAAAAACATTCCGACAAATGGAGCGTAAGCGATCCACCAAGCCCAATAGAAGATAGTCCATCCGCCCTGCCAGTCCCCCAGAGGTGTATCCTTAGCTTCAACATTAACAGCCAAAGAAACAAAGCTGAACAAATAATCGACAATCCCTTTGCCGAGTAATTCCAACGCCAACCACGTTGATCCAAACACAAGGAAGAAAGCCAGCAACGCAAAAGAAAGCGTCATATTTATGTTACTTAGCCACTTAATACCCTTTCCTACCCCACTAATTGCCGATAAGGTAGAAAGTCCCATCACTACGACTAACGCTGCAAGCATGGAGATTGTCGAAGGTTTACCTGACTCGATCATCCACTCTGCACCGAAAACATTGTAAATTCCGGAGGCAAACTGGCTGATGCCGAATCCTATGGTAACGGCGATACCAAGAATGGTAGCTAGCACTGCGGTAATATCAACCACATGACCTAACACGCCATTAAGCGACTTTCCAAACAAGGGGGCAAGCCCGGATCTAATAGTCAGAGGTAGCCCTCGATTATAGCTAAAGTAGGCCAGCGAAAGGCCGACAAGAGAGTACACGCTCCAGGCCGACAGCCCCCAATGCAAAAAAGAGTAACGATACACTGAATCAAGGGTTTCTGCGGACTTCGCAGCTACCGTCCCGGCAATAATGTCCGGATTGTTGGCAAAGTGATATATGGGTTCTCCAGTTGCATAAGTCAGCATACCAATGCCTATGCCTGCGCCAAACATCATAGAAAACCACGAAAAACTCGAAAACTCAGGTTTAGTATCAGCGCTTCCCAATTTGATTTTCCCGATCTGTGGAATAGCAGCAAGGATAAAACATACGAATGCGAACATCGCCATCGCATAAATATAGTAGCTACCGAAATTATCTAATGTCATTCCTTGCACAGCAGACAGCACGCTAACAGCCTTATCAGGAAACACCAAAGCCCATAATGCTAATGCTAAAATTAGCGCTTTGGAACCTAGTGTTACAGTATGATTAAAACCTTTATAAAAACCGACTTTTGCGGTTGCCACTGAAAGGTTTTCAGTTGGATTTGTATTCATAATTTTTCCTTATTTTTATTATTTCTACTTTCTAATGTTTCACGCATTTTGAAGCTTACGGACAATCGAGTTTCAACTTTTTCCAATCACCAGCGCATCCACAGCCACACAGCCTTTGTGATCAACAATCAGAGGGTTAATATCAATCTCTTCAATCACGTCACCAAGTAGCAGTACTAATCGTGAAAATTTGACCAAAGTATCTCTGAGTGTATTTAAATCACAGGGCGTTCGGCCGCGAGTGCCTTCTAGGAGGGGGCGTATCTTCAATTGGTTTAACATGCGCTCGGCCTCTGCTGAATCAAAGGGAGCAAGTGAAAAGCAGCGGTCTTTCAAAATTTCAATATAGATTCCACCAGCACCTACCATTACCATCGGTCCGAATTGAGGATCATTAAGCATGCCAAATGCCATTTCGGTCCCCTCTGCAACCATTGGTTCAACAGTGACTCGTGGGCCTAGACTAGTTTCCATATCTAGATAAACGCTTTCTACTTCTTCAATGCTTACAATGTTTAGCTTTACTCCACCTACATCAGATTTATGATGAATGCCTGGTTCTGCTGTTTTCAACACTAAAGGAAAACCCGTACTTTGAGCTGCAGATATTGTCTGGCTTAGGCTTTCAGTCTCTATCGGTGTCGCCACTGCGAGACCAAATTCACTCAGAAGAGTAAGACTATCGGTTTCACTAAGAGCTTCTCCGGTCCGAATTCTAGATTTCCATTTATCTGCTATAGCTTGCTCATGCTCAGTAAATCTCGTAACTTCATCGCGTTCATATGTCTGTGCCCTCATTCTAAAATCACGTAAATCAAGCATGTTTTTTATAGCTTTAACGCCACTCTCAACGCCGTTAATTAATGGCACTTCATAGTCCATTAGATCATCTGCAATTCCTGAATTGAGTGCACCCGAGAAGCTATTGAGTACAAAGAAGGGCTTGTTGGAATAGTTTTTTACTTCTTTGGCTATTTTTATAAATTCAGGTTCGTAGATAAACTCATCTCGCGCCTCAAATTCAAACACCCCCAAAGCGACATTTGGGTCATCCATAACATGTCGTATACAGTCTCTAAATACATTAGCGAAATCCGGCGTAAAAGACCCTGCCGCATCCAAGGGGTTCACAGGATCTAATCCTAGAGGAAGCCTTTCTTTAAGCTTACTGGCCGTCTCATCTGTAATCTGTGCAAAAGGGACTTGATACTGCTCGCTGGTATCAACAAACAACTCCCGTAGTCCACCGGAATCGGTGATATAACCTAATTCGCCTTTATCTAATTCAATTCCCTGAGACAACAGCAAAGCAGTATTCATAAGGTCGTCTAACGTATCAGTACATATGACACCGTATTTTTTAAAGAGGGCTTCATAGACTGTGTTGTTTCCAGCGATAGCCCCTGAATGGGTTGCCGCCAATTTTGCACTGGCTTCAGTACGCCCAACTTTTGTGACAACTACTGGAATGTTCTTAAGGAGCGCTTTTTCGAGCACTTTAATAAAGCCTTGTGGATTTCTAACCGCCTCCATAAAGACAGCCAGTACTCGTGTAGACTCCTGCTCAAGAGCAAAATCCATATAGTCATCAAGAGAGGTTGATATTTCCTGGCCTGCAGAAACAACCAAATTAAAGCGGAATCTAGGGTCATTGCTGGTCGGTAATACAAAAATAGACCCGGAGTGGGCAATCAAGGAAATGTGTCCTGGCTTTCTCTGCCCAGGTGACTGGAAACTGACATGAGTATCTGTTTCAAAATTGTAATACCCCATGCAGTTACCACCACAAATAGGCATACCGGACAGTTCAGCCTTTACTTTCAACCGCTCCAAAAGAGTACTGTCACGATCTTCCTCATCACTATATTCACCTTCAAGCTTGCAGTAATCGTAGATCGTTAAGCCGCCGACATTAAGTGCAATAGCTTCGTCGACCAGCGCTTCCATTCGCGCACCTGTTACACTCAAAACCGCCATATCAATAGTGCCTGGTATATCGGTCATTGAAGAAAAGCATGTAACCCCTTCGATTTCCTCATAGCGAGGGTTCACTAAGTAGACTTTCCCCGGATACCCTCCGTCATTGAGTACTTTAAGCATATCGTTTCCGACAGTGCCCAGGCGTGGTGAAACTCCTACTAAGGCGATGCTCTTAGGTTTTAATAGACGGTCCAACCTGTGGACAGAGTCTGCTGAAGAAGATGAAGATGTATTATTGTTCTGCATGGCTCAACACCCCTTATACATTGGCTGACGTTTTTCGGAAAAAGCACGAGATCCTTCCAGATAATCATCAGAGCGCAACATCTTCTCGAATAACGGCAGTTTCCCATCATTTTTCCAAGCGCCACGAGTCAATTTAAATGACTCTTCAACACTTAAATCTTCAATGTTAATCATCACCTCTTTTAAAGCTTGCAAAGCCAATGGAGCGCCTTTTGCAATGGTCTGAGCCAACTCTCTGGCACGGGGCAACAGCTCCTTAGCGGGGAAAACGTGTGCAACTAGTCCATAGTGATTGGCTTCTTGCGCAGACATTGCACGCCCTGTAAGCATTAACTCCGCTGCTACGTTGTAAGGCAGTCGCTTAGCCACTCGCTGGATACCCCCCCCATCCGGTAAGAAACCCAACGACACTTCCGGTAATATAAATTCAGCGTGCTCAGCGGCCACAATAATATCAGCCGCTAATAACATCTCGAACCCACCGCCTATAGCCTTGCCGCTAACAGCCGCAATGACTGGTTTTTTAAGCCCCCAAAACTCCGGTAAGCCGCCCAGACCACCTGGTCCCAAATCATAATTACCAGTTTCAAGTAGTGCATCCCCATTAGCTGCAAATTCTTTCAGGTCCCAACCTGCAGAAAATATACTCTCTCCAGCCGCTGTGATAATGCCGACTCGCAACTCATCATCTGTTTGTAATAGATTAAAAGCGTCATAAAGCTCATAGCTAGTATTAAGGTTTATGGCATTAACAGGAGGGCGATTCAGTGTGATTTCTAACACTTGGCCGAATCGCTCCATCGTTATTGATTTATTCATAACTAGTCTTCTTTTTATTGAATTTAAATAAAGAGAACCTGCATTCAAACAATCTGTCGACTGCAACTTTTAATAAATACAGGCCAGATGGCGGCATGCTAATGCAAGCACCAAGCTTGAATTAAATATTGAACTAGTACCTAAACCCTGTAAATTGATTAAAATTCGAGCACTGGTCTAATTAACTAACCTCTGCTATTAACGGTAGGGGGGCCCTTGGTGACTCCATAAGCTGCGGTAAACTCGGGGAACATGTGTTACATAAAAAAAGTTCACAACTGGTCACTAAGGTCACTCTAGAAACTCAAGTCCTGATATCTGTCGTGGGTAGGGTCCTGCAATAAGCCACAAACAAGTGGCTTAGGTAACCTGTTCAAAATAAAAATGGGGTATTTATGAGGGTAAATATTGCAGAATGCTAATTTATACACCTTAAATCAATAAATTGATCGATTTGCTAGGTAGTTCACTACCCACCAAATAAATAGGGATTATTTTGGTACAGCCTCCAAAAGCTGTGGGATTGGTGACGGCGATCAAACCCTATTTAAGAATAAACGATCACATTCAGGGTAAGATTTTCAAGAGCACTTTCGTCCGCCATTCAGTCCCTACTCCTATATGTATGGGCTGCAACTCACTCAGGTACTTTTAAACTTTAGCTTAGACCGACCGAACAATGAGTGAGGGGTGATACTGTAAACCTCTACTCTGTTTTAAGTACCAGTGTCTGGACTTGACACATAGCCGCCATTTTATCTGACCTGATAAATGCTACTTTGAGAAAGAAATAGCCGGGCTCTAGCAGCAGTGGAGTGTTGAGTACTCGACTGGCTATGTGGGTGTGATTTATCATGTTTTACTCTTTGATTGGTAAAATTTAGGCGAAAAAAAACCTGCTCGGTGGTAGGTTTATTTAATGTTACTTATGCCAATAATTTTCAGGTAGTGCCTTAATCCTTTCTGTGAAAAATGGATTAGGGATATCTATACGGGTCCTTTTATTACTGACCATGATGTTAAGTGTTTCGTCTATTACTGGATGATTATAATCTAGGTTGGACGTCACGGGCTGATCCTTGCATTATGGGAAGGATGGGCAATAAAGATGTATTCCAGCCTATTGGAGTTCTATTTACTATAACTTAATAAAAATCCTATAGGTGCTTAAGTGCTTGATCAAAGGGGACAGGGCGACTAAAAAGGTACCCTTGGCCGATATTACATTTTTTGCTTTTAAGTATGTCTAATTGTTGCTGAGTTTCTATTCCTTCCGCCACCACTTCAATTTGTAACGTGTGAGCCATAGCGATAATTGCCCGTACAATTTCTTGATCGCTTTGACTTAATTCTAACGATGAGATAAAGCTTCGATCAATTTTAAGTTTATCAACTGGCAGTTGTTTGAGTTGTGCCAGTGAAGAATAACCAGTACCGAAGTCATCAATCGCCACTTTAATGCCTATTATCCTAAGTTGCTCTAGTATATCGACAACGTCAGTGACATTTGTCATCAATGATGATTCTGTGATCTCTATTTCAAGACAACGGGGATCAATATCAATATCTTTCAATATACTCTGGATATTATCTAACAGGCTGGGATCCAAGAACTGCTTAGGCGACAGGTTCACTGCAATGGTTAGTTGTTGTTGATGTTCAACTGTGCCTTTCTTTATCATCTGACAAGCTTCTCGGATGACCCAGTAGCCGATCTCAACTATCAGGCCACTCTCTTCTGCAATATCGATAAATCGATCGGGAGTGACCAGCCCTTCTGTTGGGTGCTGCCAGCGAATTAGCGCTTCAAAACTTCTTACGTTACCGGTAGTTAAATCAACGAGAGGTTGATAGTGCAATAATAATTCCTGACGTTTGATTGCATTAGAGAGTTCGCTTTCAATACGGTGTTTTTCCATCGCTTGTTGATGAAGCTGTTGGTTGAAGAAACTAAAACCATTTTTACCTTCACTTTTAGCAATATACATCGCCATGTCTGCATTGCGTAATAAAGACTGTACATCCTGGCCATCTGTGGGGATTAAAGTGATGCCAATAGAAGTTGAAATAACAAAACGACGTTTATGTAAAAATACCGGCTTTTTAACTGCTTTGATTAACCTTTCGGCGACTTTTCTGACCTCATTAATGGAGTGGATATTATATAATATTATGGCAAATTCATCGCCGCCAAGACGGGATACCAAATCGCCTTTTTTGACAGTTTTATGGAGTCGTAAAGCGATCTCCACTAAAAAATCATCACCTGAGGCATGCCCCATTGAGTCATTAATGCGTTTGAAATCATCTAAGTCTAAATACAATAGCGATGCTTTATTATTGTCATCTACTGTAGATAAAAATTGCTGAAGCGTTTTACTGAGCAGTCGTCGATTAGCCAAGCCAGTAAGGGGATCATAAAAAGCTAGTCGTTCTAGCTCGGCGGTTTTCTTTCTCACTGTTCTTTGTAATAATTCTGGCTGAAGAAGCATGTAACTAACCAGCCAAGCGATCAATACACCTAAGATAATACTAATACTGTAACTCACACTATCTGACCATGAAGTGGGCACGGGACGGCTGATGGTTAATGTCCAGCTAGCATTAGGTACTTCTATTTTAGTTGACAGAGAAAATGGGGTAAGGTCGAGCTTTGACCGGGCAAATACTTCAACTTTTTTACTTTCAGGATGAATTCGACTTAGTTTGTAACGATATCCTTTGTTTTCTAGTTGATCGAGCTTTGTCACCTCCAACAGCTTATCAAGAAAGATCAACGCTGATGTAAACCCCCAAAAAGTATCCTTACCTTGCACTTGAATAAATACCGGGTTACGACCAATAATCGCGATGCCACCTTGAACGAGTTCAAAGGGGCCTGCTAGGGTTAACTGTCGTTGATCAATTGCCATTTGTGCTTCGACACGACGAAGATCATCACGAAGGATATTGTGTCCAAGTGCTTTTTCGTTGCCTTCCAGAGGATAAATATTTTTGATGATGCCATTAGGAGCTAATTGCAAATTTGAAACGCCACCAATGGCATCGATTACCGCTTCAGCGTAGGTATCAAAGTCGATTAATTCCCCGTTATTTTGTTGAAGTTCAAGAGCAAGTATATAAGTTGTTGACAGAGAGGCGGATAACCGGCGTTCAATGGTGTTGGCCTCTGAGTTGGCAATTTCACTTAGCAAAAATTGTTGCTCATTGATAACCAGTGTTTGGTTCATCTTTTGCCAGAATATACTTATGCTTGTTATCAGCACAAAGCAAGCTATGACAGTCAAATGCCTCCAGGTCATTAATACTCTTCCTTTACATTTACTATTTTTTTCAATAAAAACGTCCTGCTATCAATTCATTCAAATTACTTGTTAAATTTCCACAGAATACAACCGTCTCTAGGCTTAACTTATTGAAGACACCTCTCTTACTTGTTGTTTGAACTAATTCAAGAGTAAGCTTTGCGCTGGAGTAATACAATGAATGCAATAGCATTAAATCTTGAAAAGTGAGTGAGCCAGAGCATAATCCTGCCTTAATGTGGCTATTGTGCGTCTAACCGCCCCTAGTAAGACCCTATATCAATAGTCATTCCGAAAAGTTATTAAACGTTGACCGCTGATGAATGACAAGGGCAGATCAGAGAGAATAAACTTAGAAAATGTCTCCTTTGTCCGATACCGTCGATTATCGATCAGAGATTCAACGCTATCTGATCAGCCTTGCTAAGGGCAGAACCTTGCATTTACATAGCCATACAAGGCCGATGATAATTTAACTTCAAAGTAATTTAACCGCTATTTCACTGAAAACGAGCGGGTTATTAATTGGGGCATAGATCAAAAAACGATATTATATAACTCCAAAAAATCAATGACTTGTTATAGTTATTCAATCGACGCCAGCCCACCAACTTGGAATTGAGAGCTAGTTAGGAAAAACAACTCTCAATCCACTGCTATATCAATAAGCAAGCGGAGCCCGAGAAGGAAGAAGCTTGCTTTTTTTGACCTAATCGCATGCTCTTTATTCACAAGTCCACTTTCAAATTACTCAGTGGATAACTGCAACAAGGTAGGAATTCTCCACTACTGATGTCTTCTTCATCAATCGCTTGTGCTTGAGGCGCTGCGATATTGCCTTCAATAA
>MAAB01038514.1_pt1 | contig 15315 bp, 14 predicted proteins | sample 1115991 | NCBI WGS metagenome assembly MAAB01 (sample SAMN04961124, study PRJNA320927) | seawater metagenome | isolation source: sample BD02T18 sea water enriched with oil for 18 days | place: USA:Gulf of Mexico | collected 2013-07-27
GAGGGCTATATCAGCATCTGGCAGCCCAATACTGGTATCGATGAGGAGACTCATTGGGATTCTATCTGGGACTGGTGTGAAAATGTATGGCTAGCCCAGAGGAGCGGTGCTCCTCTTAGATAGTAACTAATAATAGCTGTTGATATGTGTCTATGTGTAGGCCTGCTGAGAAGATATTTGGCTTGGCTGACCTGCAGATCAAAGTTGTGTGATTTCTGTGGCGGCGTTAATGCTGCCGTTTAAGCTGTACCTTATACCGCTTACTAAACCCGAATATCCGCTGGCGCATCGCCAATATTATCCCCAGAGCCGCGAAGTAATTATCAGCGGCCAGTGTCCCAGTCGTTGATAAGGTGTTAGCCCTTGCAGCGGCTGCACTTTTCCCTCTAAAACTGCCTGAGTATACCTAGGCGCTACTACTACAACCTTCCCCTGAGCATTAACAATCGCGGTAATTCCATTGTTGGCACTGCGTATCAGCCAGCGGCCGTTTTCAATGGCGCGCATTCTGGCCATCTGAAAGTGTTGGTCGGGCCCAATAGAGTGGCTGAACCAAGTGTCATTGGACAACGTTAAGATAACATCGGCATTCTTACTGTATTCACGGACCAGTTCAGGGTAGGCAATTTCATAACAAATAGCGGTGCTGTATTGGTAATTACCCACTTGTAGTAGCGGTTGTTGAGGGTTTTTAGGCAGGCTAAAGGTCATGTCAGGAATGTTTAAAAAGTTGAACAAATCTCTGAACTGATCCTGCCAGGGCACGTATTCACCAAAGGGAACTAAGCGTTGTTTATGGTAACTAGTGTTTTCGGTTAAATTCAATATCGAGTTGTGTATACGTCTGCCCAAAGGGTGTTCTGGATCGTTAACTTTCATCGGTATGCCGCTGATTAATGAGCCCCCTAGGCGTTGCTGCTGTGCAACTAATGGGGCGAAATAGGGCTCGACTTTCGGGTATAAACTGGGAATGGCTGTCTCCGGCCATATGATTACTTTTTTGCCAAGCAGCTTTTCAGTACTGCTGTAGTAGCGATTTAGAATACTTTCCAGATGAAGAGGGTTCCACTTAATTAGCTGGTCTATGTCTGGCTGCACTATAGCGACATCTATTGGCTCACCGGATTTTGTAGTCCAGTGTTGGGGCAGCGAGAAGCTGACTAGCAGAGGCAGAGCGATAGCTGAAAAAGCCACTAGCCATTGTTTGCGCCCTCTGTTGTGGATCAAACTTGCCAGTGCCAGGCTAACGCTGATCACGACCGCGGATAACAGCCATACCCCGCCAATAGCAGCCAGTGGGGAGAGGGGGGTGTCTAGAGTACTGTAACCCAGGTATAGCCAGGGGAAACCGGTAAATAGCCAGCTGCGTAGCCATTCAAATAAGAGCCAAATAACAGCGAACGCTATGGCTGGGAAATCTTTGCTAAAATATTTTTGATAGAGCCATATTTGCAGTAAAAACAGCACTGCTAGGGCAGCACAAAAGCTAGCCGTTAACAGTGCTGCGGGAATAGCGGGAGTATCGCCATAAGTATTGATACTGACGTAAACCCAAGAGACGCCGGTACCAAAGAAGCCTAGCCCGAAAAGCCAGCCGATCCAGCATGCGCGTTTCAAGCTCTGTCGTTTGAGAAGTAGAAACAGTGCAGCCGGGGTGATGAGTGCCAGTACTGAAAAATTGAAGGGAGCAAATGCCAGGGTAGTACTTGCCCCGGCTATTAGGGCTAGGATTGCCGGGAGGAGCATTGTTTAAAGTGTCACTCGCTGTACTTGTAATAATCTGATGCGTCGGTGTTCAGAGGAGAGCACTCTGAAACTGAAACCGTCAATTAAAATTTCTTCGTCTTTGTGTGGTAAGTGGCCGAAACGTTGCGTGACAAGACCGCCAATGGTGTCGAAGTCAGATTCATCGAAGTTAGTATTAAAGTACTCATCGAAGTCTTCCAATTCGGTTAAAGCTTTCACCAGAAAAGCGTTGTTTTCGAAGGGGCGAATGTTACCTTCATCTTCATTTTGGTCGTGCTCGTCTTCGATCTCACCTACTATCTGCTCTAACACATCTTCGATAGTGATCAAGCCGGCAATACCGCCGTATTCATCAACCACAATTGCTAAGTGACTGCGAGTCTCACGAAACTCCCTCAGTAGCTTGTTGAGTCGCTTGCTCTCGGGGATAAATGCTACCGGGCGCAACTTGTCCTGCACGGTAAAGTCTTCATTATCTTTGTTTAGCAGTGATGGAAGAAGGTCTTTGGCAAGTAATACGCCAATGATTTCGTCGGGGTTCTTGCCGACTACTGGGAATCGTGAATGAGCGCTAGAAATAATGGTAGGCAAGAACTCTTTTAAAGTCTGGTCTGCTTCTACAATAATCATCTTGGAGCGCGGTACCATGATGTCGCGAACTTTGAGGTCTGCGACTAGCATGGCTCCTTCAATAATGGTTAGTGCCTCTTGGTCAAGCAGGTTGTCATCAGCAGCTTCCTTGATAACTTCCATTACATCTTGCCGAGTTTTTGGTTCAAACGATAATAACTGGGCGACGCGCCCGAGGATACTTCGTGGTTGTTCCGATCGATCTGCGCTCATTTTTTCCTCTTGCTCCGAAACTGGAAAGTCGTACTTAGCATTTAATTAGTTAATAGGGGTCAGCGATTGAAAGGACAGCCAGGATATCTCGCTCTAACTGTTCCATTTCTAACGCTTCACTGTCCTTTATATGGTCAAAGCCTAAGAGATGCAAGACCCCGTGCACAATCATATGTGCCCAGTGATCAAATAGCGCTTTATTCTGCTCTTTTGCCTCATCCGCTACGATTGATGCGCATACCACTAAGTCGCCTAATATTTCAGTTTCTGCGTCGACACATTCCGGCATATCAAAACTGAACGAAAGCACATTTGTAGGCTTGTCTTTACCGCGGTACTGATTATTTAGATTTTGACTCTCATCACTGTCGACGATGCGGATACAGAGTGAAAACCGCTGCGAATAACGCTGCAACGAGGTCTCTACCCAGTTTTTTATCTGTGCTTCACTGGGTAGTTGCGGTTCTTCTGACGCGTACTGCACTTCAATATCTGTGCTCATTGGTTGATGGCCAGTTTTTGTTTTACACTGTTTTGCAAGGTGTCGTGGCGATCATAAGCTTCAACAATATGTTGTACCAGATGGTGGCGAACGACATCCTTAGGTGAAAAATAGCTAAAACCAATACCTTCAACACCGTCCAGTACCTGGGCGGCGTGGCGCAATCCAGAGGGAGTGCTTTTAGGTAGATCCACCTGGGTAATATCACCGGTAATAACCGCTGTCGAGCCAAAACCGATCCGGGTCAAGAACATTTTCATTTGCTCTCTGGTGGTGTTTTGGCTCTCATCGAGAATGACGAAGGATCCGTTTAAGGTGCGACCGCGCATGTAAGCCAGTGGCGCTATCTCAATGACATGCCGCTCTATGAGTTTAGCGACGCGTTCAAAACCGAGCATTTCAAACAGAGCGTCGTAGAGCGGGCGCAGGTAAGGATCAACTTTTTGCGCTAGATCACCGGGCAGAAACCCGAGCTTTTCACCTGCTTCTACTGCCGGTCTGACCAATAAGATACGTTCTACCTCCTCGCGTTCCAGGGCTTCTACCGCACAGGCGACTGCCAGGTAGGTCTTGCCGGTACCTGCGGGGCCAATGCCGAAGTTGATGTCGTGAGTAAAGATAGAGCGGACATACTTTTGCTGATTAGGGCCGCGGGGTTTAACCAGAACTTTGGGAGTTTTGATGATCAGCTTGCTATCGGCAGATCCTTCAGAAAAACTACGGTCTTGCTCAATACCTGATTGTTGTAAACAGAGGTGGACTTGCTCGAGATCTAATGCTTTACCGTCGCACACTTCGCGGTATAGTTGTTTGAGAAGGGATACAACTTTTTGGACTAAGCTCGGATCGCCAGTCACTTGGAAGTCTGTCGCGCGATTGCTAATGATCACGTTGAGGCGTTTTTCGATAAGCTTTAGATGTTCATTGTACTGCCCACAGAGATTGGCTAGTGCCGCTGTATCGCTGTGTGACAAAGTGAAATGTAACGATTCACTATTGTTCAATAGGTTATCTCCTTTATCAATCACTGTATTTTCTAGTATAGCATAACAGGGGAGCATGCAATCAAGTCAAAACGCCATTGGCGAATAGGCTATATCTGAGGGAGTTATTGCTAAAGCAGATGCAGCATTTATCAGCTGGCCTATCAGCGAGTTAGTGTATGCCTGCAGTATTTCTACATTGGCAAACTTGCCGATTAAATCCGCCTGGTCACAGCGAAAATTAACCACGCGGTTATTTTCAGTGCGCCCAGATAACATGCCCGGATCTTTCTTCGAGTAGCTGTTTACTAGAATGCGTTGCACGGTACCGACCATTTGCCTGCTGATTAGCTGAGCGTTTTGAGTGATGCGATCCTGCAATATTTTTAAGCGCTGTTTTTTAGTTTCTTCAGTGACCGTATCTGGGATGTCCGAGGCGGGAGTACCAGGTCTGCGGCTGTAAATAAAGCTGTAGGAAATGTCAAAACCAATCTGCTCGATCAGCTTCATGGTCTGCTCAAAATCAAACTGAGTCTCCCCAGGGAAACCGATGATGAAATCCGAAGAGAAGCAAATGTCCGGGCGTATTTTTTTGATTTTCCGCAATTTTGATTTGTATTCAAGTACCGTATGACCACGCTTCATTGCCATTAAGATACTGTCTGATCCCGATTGCACTGGCAAGTGTAAATGGCTGACCAGTTCCGGGACTTCAGCGTATACGTCGATTAATGACTGAGTGAACTCCACCGGATGCGAGGTGGTAAAACGTACCCTATCAAGTCCCTCAATTGAGGCGACTAAGCGGATTAATTCGGCGAGATCTGCAAATTCACCGTCGTCTGTCGCGCCCTGATAAGCGTTGACGTTTTGTCCCAGTAAATTAACTTCCCTGACTCCCTGTTCGGCCAGCTCAACACATTCAGCCAGTACGTCATCCAGCGGACGGCTGACTTCCTCGCCTCGGGTGTAGGGAACGACACAGAAAGTACAGTATTTGCTGCAACCTTCCATCACCGAGACAAAAGCTTCTGCGCCAGTGGCTTTAGGTGCAGGTAATACGTCAAATTTCTCAATTTCCGGAAAGCTGACATCAACTACGCCGATTTTACCCTGTTCAGTTAAGTCAATCATCTCCGGGAGACGGTGCAAAGTTTGTGGACCAAAGACCATATCGACAAAAGGGGCACGCTTGAGGATCTTGTCACCTTCCTGACTGGCGACGCAGCCGCCGACACCAATTTTCAAGTCGGGATTTTTCTCTTTTAGCTTGCGCCAGCGACCGAGCTGGTGGAAAACTTTTTCCTGGGCTCTCTCCCTGATAGAACAAGTATTGAGTAGCAGAACATCCGCTTCCTCCTGGTTGTCTGTCAATTCCAGCTCGTGGCTCTCGCCTAATAAATCAGCCATACGTGACGAGTCATACTCGTTCATTTGACAACCGTGAGTTTTAATAAATAGCTTCTTCGCCATCGTGCACCTTGTTCTATAGTTCTGTCATTGTGATTAAAGTATTAGAAAATACTTCCCCAGATAAACACAGTGGCAAGCATTTGCAGCGGCCGTGCTATTTGGGTTGCGTTTTTATAAGTCCTGGCACTAAAAAATATATAACAATTTAGTGTTGTCGCAGCGCTGGCTGGGAAACAGCTAAGGTTGAAAATAGGGAAGTTTGAGCTCGCCTAGGAGGTTTTGCGCGCTATTATACTGCGGCTAATCACTTATAGCTATTTTGCTGCACAAATAGCCAAAAATATCTTTGCTGCCTGCCTGGAAGTATCGAGATAGCGATGACTAAGCGCGTAGTTTGATTGCCTGTGTCGGCCAACAGGGCGTAAGTGTGTTACACAGCAGAGCCCTGTAATTTTATAAGAGGAGGTGACGGAATTATTTACCTGTTAGCGGGTCGCTGCTCTTGTAAAAATAGCGGCTGCCCCAATTTAATATGCTCAACAATAGGCAATAGCGATTGTTCGATTCAGATTATCAGTAATAGTGAATAGGTTGAGAGTAAATCATGGCAGCAGATGAGGCGGTATATCGTGTCTCCTTTATCAATCAAGATAAAGTAGTCGAAGTGTTTGTAAAACATGTTTATCAAAGTGATATCTGGGGTTTTATCCAGTTAGAGGGCTTTATTTTCGGGCAGCGTTCTGAGTTGCTGGTTGACCCTGGAGAGGAAAAAGTTAAGCAGCTGTTTAATGAAGTAAAAAGCTCTTTGATTCCGACTCAGGCTATATTGCGGATAGATGAAGTTGAACGTTCGGGTGTAGCGAAGCTAACAGAAGTAAAAGGCAGTGTCGCTCAGTTTCCGATCAATGTACCCCCTAGAAAACCGTAATAGAGTAGGGTTTAGATAAAGTACCTAAACCCTTACTGTCATTTAGATGCAGATACTGCCAGCTTTTTCGCTGAGCAGTCTTCCCTCTTTAGCGACTTCCACACTGCCGTCCATAAAGATGATTTCTACTTCGTCTAAACTGACACATTGCACATCTTTGTTGGCCCAAGTATTGGTCCAGGTGGTCGTCTTTGATTGCCCTGGGCCGATCGGGCCCGCTAGGCGAACATAGGCGCTCTCCCTAAGCCCTTTTTTTGGTTTCACGCTCTCACCGGCGCTGTTGTACGCAGTCAGCTTAAAACGCGCATAGTTATAGTCATTGCTGGTGATGTTCTTAAAATTAACTTGTACCCCGATAGAGCGCTTTGTCGACGAAATAACGGGGGTGGCATCGGCAATTATGAGTGGAGGATAAACGACTGCCACAGGCTCAACGCCTTTTTTGACACAGCCCGCCAACAGTGTAGCTAGGGTCGCAAGAGCTAAGTATTTCCACATATTCATGTTGTTATCCTTGGTGTTATTTATTCGATAGCGAAGACTGAAGTCGTTCGTTTACAGTTTGTTTTTATAATTTTTACAATCCAAGCTCGATTTACAACAATGCTGAGATTAAGAAATGAACTGATTCTAACCGATTGAGAGATTTTTTACCGCGCTTTTTTGCCATTGCCAGTTACAATTGTTAACCCGTCTAAAATTTGTTGGTTTTTGCATACTTTTTTATCTTATTGTGCCGGCAATAACTAGATGGCCAATAAGGTTTTGTGAGGCTTGCCTGGAATTTCTCTGGCTAACCTAGGCAGTAAATAACCCGGTAGTTCTCGCTGTAGCTCTGCAACCAACTGCTGCGCTTGGCTATCGCTGATATCAAAATGAGCGGCGCCTTGCACTGGGTCTAAAACAAACAAATAGTAGGGTAAGGCACCTGCGGCAAAAGAGGCTGTGTGCAATTTTTTCTGGCTCGCTACTGTATCGTTAATGCCCTTTAATAGTACCGCCTGATTAAGTACAGTGACGTTTGCAGCCTTTAATTTGTCCAGAGCTTCAGTCACCTGAAGATCAAATTCATTGGCGTGATTGGCGTGGATAACCAGTAGCGTCTGTAGATGTGTTTTCTGTAATGTCTGGCACAGTTGATCTGTGATGCGCTGGGGAATCACTACAGGTAACCTGCTGTGAATACGCAGTCGTTGTAAGTGCTTAATTTGCCCCAGTTGAGTGATGAGTTTGTCTAATCGCTGGTCTGAGGTTGCCAATGGGTCACCCCCGGAGAAAATTACTTCTTCGATGCTGCTATCGTTTTCGATGTAGCGCAGAATTTTTTGCCACTGCTGCGAGCCGATTTTGTTGTCATCGTAGGGGAAGTGGCGACGAAAGCAGTAGCGGCAATTGATAGCGCAGGCGCCGCTGAGCATCAGTAGTACCCGGTTTTTATATTTGTGAATCAGACCGCTTAAATGATTTGCGTCTGCTTCTGCTAATGGATCTGTGACAAAGCCAGGGAAATGTTCTAGCTCTCTCGGGTCGGGCAATACTTGTAGTAGCAGCGGATCACGACTGTCACCTTTTTGCATGCGCATAGCATAGGGCAACGGGACTTTTAACGAAAATTCTCCGCTGGCCTGCGCTGAGAAATTTAGCTGCTCAGGCTCTAGTTGCAGGAACTTTGCCAAGCTTACAGGATCGGTAAAACAGTGGCTTAGCAGGTATTGCCAACTGGTTTGCGGTTGCTGAGCAGCGCTGATGTTAGCAGTGTTTATAGCCTTCACAGAAAGAACCTAATATTGAAAGTGGTAATTTGCTAAATGAAGGTGATGAGATTATTTGATCATTATCCATCATCACCCTAGCGTTAAATTTCCCGCATTGTGCGTTCAACTAGATCTGCTGTCAAATATACTCCAGCTCACTGGTCTTAAGCTCGATAGTTTCGTCTCATCTGCATGACAGCAAGCCTACTAGCAGGCCCTTGAGCCAAGAAGTTGCGTTTGTTAGCAAAATTCCTACAGATAGCCGCTATTTTTTGTGCTTTGTAGTAGAATGCTCAGCAAAGTTATTCCACATCTTATTGAAGTAGAGAAATATCATGTCTTATTCAGCGAATCAGCTTAAAAACGGTTTAAAAGTTATGATCGACGGCGATCCTTGTTCTATGCAGCAGGTCGAATTTGTCAAGCCTGGTAAAGGTCAGGCTTTTACCCGAGTAAAAATGCGCAACTTGTTAACCGGGCGTGTTTGGGAGCGTACTTTTAAATCCAATGAATCTCTTGAAGCTGCCGACGTTATGGAAAGAGACATGGAGTATCTGTACACAGACGGCGATATGTTCCATTTTATGGTGCCAGTAACGTTTGAGCAGTATGCTGTTGAAGAAAAAGCAGTCGGTGATGCGATTAAATGGCTGAAAGACAATACGGTTTGCATTATCACTTTATGGAATGACAGAGCGATTGTCGTGACGCCGCCAAATTTTGTTGAACTTGAAGTCACGGAGACTGATCCGGGTCTTAAAGGTGATACAGCACAAGGCGGCTCCAAGCCAGCGACGATGAGTACGGGTGCAGTAGTGCGTGTACCGCTATTTATCGAGCAAGGTGAACTTCTAAGGATTGATACTCGTACAGGCGAGTATGTCAGCCGTGCCGCTAAAGCTTAAAAGCTGAGTTAGTCTGCGAGACCTTTGGCTAGCAAAGGTCTTTTATCTCCCTGCGATAATTAATCAGGTCTTGCCTTGAACAATGATCATTGGCAGCCCAGTGCCACACTCGAAACCCTTAAAAAACGTGCTGCTATGCTGGCACAAATTCGCAATTTTTTCTCATTACGTAATGTTTTAGAGGTCGATGTGCCAGTGCTGTCACAGGCGGCGGTGTGTGATCCCTTTATCGACAGTTTAACCGTTGAGTATCGTAGCTTTCCAGAAGATACAGTACAGCATTACTATTTGCAGAGTTCACCTGAATATGCGATGAAACGCCTACTAGCCGCGGGCAGTGGCTGTATTTATCAAATGTCCAAGGTATTTCGCAACGGTGAGGTCGGCAGTCGGCACAACCCGGAATTCACTATGCTCGAATGGTACAGATTGGGCTTGGATGATCAGGCGCTAATGGATGAAGTTGCCGCTTTAGTAAGGTGTATCACGGGGATTGAGCAGTTTCAGCGTTTCTCTTATCGACAGCTTTTCCTGCATTATTTAGAAATAGATATCAACACTGCCAGTGATGAACAGCTTGCGGCAAAAATGCGCGAGGAAGTTGAAGTTAGCGGTGATTATGACAGGGATGGCTGGCTTAATCTGTTGATGTCGCACTGTATTGAGCCACAGCTGTCAGGTGCAGTGTTTGTCTATCACTACCCCGCCAGCCAGTCGGCGCTGGCAAGACTGACTACTGATGAAGATGGCATTAGTGTGGCGGCTAGGTTTGAACTCTTTATTGATGGTGTAGAGCTGGCGAACGGTTATCACGAACTGACCGATGCTGTAGAACAGGGCAAACGCTTTGCTGCTGACCAGCAGCTGCGAGCTGGGTTGGGTTTACCACAGAGGCCATTGGAACTAAGGCTGGTTAAAGCATTAGAGCAAGGGTTGCCAGATTGTGCAGGGGTAGCGTTGGGAGTTGATCGGCTGTTGATGCTGGCATTGGCTAAAACACAGATCGCTGAGGTACTGCCTTTCGATTTCAGCAGGGCTTAAGATAGTCGGAAGTAGGAAGTCGGTAGTGTTGAGCTCAATAATGTTCCAACTTCCAACTTCCAACTTCCAACTTCCAACTTCCAACTTCCAACTTCCAACTTCCAACTTCCAACTTCCAACTTTCAATTTGTTAGTTTATGCGGGTAGATGGTTTAGCATCGCGCTTTTCATGCGCTTAACTGCCTCTTCAAGTAATCCTCGGGTGCAGCCAAAATTCATCCTCACATAATTATTATCACCAAAATCTCTGCCCGGAGATAAACCGACGCCGGCCTGTTCAAAAAACAGCGCAGGATTTTCCAGTTTTGCCGCTGATACGTCTATCCATGCGAGGTATGTAGCTTGGTTGGGCAGCATTTTTAAGCCGGGGATAGCGTTGATCTCATTAACTAAGTAGTCGTGGTTATCACGGAAGTAATCCAGTTGTTGCTCCAGCCACTGCTCGCCGTGTGTGTATGCTGCAAGGGTGGCGGTATAGCCCAACAAATTGGCATCCGGGACTATGCCTTTTCGCGCCCTATTGAACTTGTTACGCAGTTCCGGGTTAGCGATTATGGCGAAAGCGCAACCTAAACCTGCGATGTTAAATGTTTTACTGGGGGCCATCAGAGTAATACACTGCTCAGCGATTTGTGGGTTAATTGAGGCCACCGGGATATGACGGGCCTCTTTGTCTAGCAGTAAGTCGCAGTGGATTTCATCTGAGCAGAGCACTAAATCATGCTTAGTCACTATCTGTGCTAACTGGGCTAATTCTTCTGCGGTGTAAATGGTGCCACCGGGGTTGTGCGGGTTACAGAACAATAAAATTTTAGATTCGCTAGTGATCGACTGCTCCAGAGCAGTAAAGTCCATTACCCAGCGCAATCCCTGTAGCTTGTGGGGGATTTGGCACACTTGCATTGCATTTAAATGCGGGGCGCTTATAAAAGGAGGGTAGATAGGTTTAGGAGCCAGTGCTACCCCGCCCTCTGGTGCAGCGGCACGACAGGCAATGTTTAAGGCGCAAACCAAGCCTGGAAGCCAGACAATCCACTCGGCCTCAATCTGCCAATCGTACAAGCGCTGCATGCGCTCTATGATAGTTTGGTTTAACTGCGGGGGAACCATAGTGTAGCCGAACACCCCGTGATCGATGCGCTCTTGCAGGGCTTGGGTGATAGCTTTTGGGGCTTTGAAATCTGTATCTGCTACCCACATAGGGAGTGTTTCAGTGTCCGCGTAGCGCTCCCATTTAGTGCTGAAAGTATTCGTTCTGTCTATTTGTTGATCAAAATCAATCGCTGCCATAACTTTAGCATCCCCTATACACAAATTTGAAAAGATTTGGTTGCCTGATTCTACTCCGATCAGCGCGGTCATTGCTATCAACAATACTGCTTAAACTCTCCATCTAGGATATAATTTGCAGATCTAGCGCCCTGGCATTTCGGCAGTGTTCTAAAAGTTTGCTGCCGCACAGAGCTATCCCCTAAAGACGGATCAGAGGTGCAGCATGAGTAACTCCAGAGTTATAATTTTTGATACTACACTGCGTGATGGCGAGCAGAGTCCCGGCGCCTCGATGAGCAAACATGAAAAATTGCGTATCGCCAAAGTGTTAGAGAAAATGCAAGTTGATATAATAGAAGCGGGCTTTGCTGTCGCCAGCCCCGGAGATTATGAAGCGGTAAAATTGGTTGCCGATAACATTAGAAATACTAAGGTTTGCTCTCTGGCCAGGGCACTGGAGTTAGACTTGGACCGAGCGGCCGGAGCCTTAAAAAATGCCGCTGCCGGCCGGATTCATACCTTTATCGCCACATCCCCCATCCACATGAAGTTTAAACTCAAAATGCGCCCTGAAGAAGTCGTAGAACAGGCGGTCAGCTCAGTGCGGTACGCGCGCAATTTAATCGACGATGTAGAGTTCTCGCTGGAAGACGCCAGTCGCTCCGAGCTGGATTTTATGTGTCTCATTATAGAGAAAGTCATTGAGGCTGGGGCTAGCACTATCAATATTCCCGATACAGTTGGTTATGCCTTGCCTCAAGAGTTTGCGTTGAGCATAGAGAATATATTGCAGCGGGTGCCGAATGCGGATAAGGCGGTATTTTCGGTGCATTGTCACAACGACTTGGGGTTGGCCGTTGCTAACTCACTGGCTGCGATCAATGCGGGGGCACGTCAGGTTGAGTGCACTATTAACGGATTGGGAGAGCGAGCTGGCAATGCTTCTCTGGAAGAAGTGGCAATGGCACTGCATACACGCAGGGAATATTTACAGTTATATACAAGTTTAGACCACAGCCAGATTGTGCCCGCCTCTAAGCTGGTCTCAAGTATCACCGGATTTGTGGTGCAGCCTAATAAGGCGATAGTAGGGGCCAATGCATTTGCTCACGAGTCGGGTATTCATCAGGACGGTATTTTAAAGCATCGTGAGACTTATGAAATTATGCGCGCAGAGGATGTCGGCTGGAGTACCAATAGGCTAGTGATGGGTAAGCACTCTGGTCGCGCCGCGTTCAAAGCCAGACTGGAGGAGTTGGGCAGCAGTTTTAATTCTGACGCACAACTGAATGCCGCCTTTGCCAGGTTTAAGGAGTTAGCAGATAAGAAACACGAGATAGTCGATGCTGATCTGATTTCTCTGGTGTCAGTTACGCAGAGCAGCGAAAGCTATGAAAAGTACCATTTGTCTTCCCTGGCGGTGAACTCGCAAACTGGCGAGGTTCCAATGGCTAAAGTTTCTCTGGTGTGTGACGGCTTAGAGCAGCGAGCAGAATCTATCGGTGACGGGCCTGTAGATGCAGCATTGCGCGCGATAGAAAATATCGTGAAATCAGGAACCACTCAGCAGTTGTATTCTGTCAACGCTATAACAAGCGGTACCGACTCTCAGGGAGAAGTGACGGTAAGGCTGGAAAAAAATGGAAGAATTGTTAATGGCATAGGAGCAGATACTGATATTATAATAGCGTCGGCTAAAGCCTATATCCACGCTTTAAATTTGTTGGATGCGCATATCGAAAAGCCCCATCCACAAGTGTAGCGTATAGAATTAATCATATTAAATTAGAGAATGGCAAGGGTAGTTAATTAATGCATCAGCAGCTCAGGCATCAATATTTAGAAACACTAGGTATCAGCAGTTGGCTCTCAAGAGCAACTTTGCCAGGTGCACCTCGTTCTGAACAATGGGTTTCTGAGTTTATTTATGACCCTGACTTTACCCTGGCTGATTCGGTTGCTGAAATTACTGACAACACTGAACAAGTCGCTTCGTCGCCAGCCGAGGTACAGCCAAACGATATCGGGCACGCTAAGTCGCTGGCTGCATCCCTGAGCGTAACTAATACAGTAGTCGAAACTGATTTGGCAGTCAGCAGCCATGGGCAAAACACCGTTGCAGTGGCGCCTGTAATCGAAGCGAGCGTACAAAAGAAAACTGAGCCACAGGCAAGGGGTAGTGTCGAAGACGCTCATTTACCCGCTGCCCAAAGCCCCGCGGCAATTCCCAGACACAGTGCCCTTATTACAGCCAGTAAGAAACAACCTCCGACCATGCGTTTGATGTTTTTACAGTATAGAGATGTATTGGTCGTTGATACTCTGCCAACGCAAAACCGCGGTGCAATCGCTTCTGATCAATACGAGCAACTAGTGGCTAACATCCTTCGGGCCATGGGCTTGGATAACAAGCGCCTAGATGGGGGGGCGGCGCCCTATATTTTAAACTGGCCGACCTTAGCGGGAGACAATATAGATCAGGGCTGGGATCAAGCGGTTTCTGCGGTACAGCATAAACTGGCGAAAATATTCCAGCAACAGACTCCCGCACTGGTCTTGATGTTAGGTGAGGAGGCGGCGCAAATGGTAATGGGTCGCGAAGAAGAATTTGAGGCAATGCGCGGCATAGTATTTTCACTGCGTACGCAAACAAAAGCCATCACTAGCTACAGCTTAACCCAGATGTTAAACGTACCAGGCTGTAAACGTGATGTTTGGCAAGATTTACAAAAAGTACTAGTAGTTAAAGCGCAGTAGCTTTGATGCCAGAGTTGATCGTTTTAGATGAGAAAATTCACCCTGTACTCTGGCAGCAGTTGTGCCAATTGCAGCGAGATTGTTTTATTCCGCCCTGGTCCATCGGGCTACTCAAACAGCAGTTAAACGATCCTAAGGCGCTGAACTTTGGACTGGTCTCAAAAGGACAGCTGCTTGGCTTTGTGTTTTATCAGTTGCTGTTTGAACAGGCGGAAATCCTACAGATAGCCACCGACCCAGCACAGCGCCGCCGCGGCTATGCAGCCAAGCTATTGACGCAATCAAGTGCTTGTTTGTTAGATCGCGATATAGAAAAACTGCTACTGGAAGTTAGAGCCTCCAACCACAGCGCCATTAATCTGTATCAGCAGTTGGGTTTTAGCCTGGATGGAAGGCGTAAAAATTATTACCCCAGCTCCCCTATTGCCCAGCAGTCAACCGCTCATTCAGAGGCTGCTAGTAGCAGGGAAGACGCGCTCCTCTTTACCCTCAATTTACCCGCTGCTAGCCAGACGTAGTAGTGGTTAGTCTGAATACTGATTTACTCTCAGATCTGAGTTGTTACTTGTTTAATGCGCTTTTTTTATCGGTGTTTTTATGTGCTTGCTACAAGTCGCCCTGGCGCTTAATAAAATCAAATAGCCGATTACAGCATTTGTGTTTTGGGGCGAGCGTCGCGCTTATTCTGCTCTGGAGCATTAAGGCAGATATCTCGTCAGGCATTAGTATTCATTTAATCGGCATGACTGCTATGAGTTTAGTGTTGGGTTGGGACCTGGCGATTGTCTGCGCCAGTATTTCCCTGGCACTGGTCACTTTAGCCAGCGGTAGCAGTTGGAGCAGTTTCGCCGCCAACGGTGTGATTACTATATTACTACCGGTGACTGTCACTTATATTACTGCGGCTATAGTTGATAGAAAGTTACCAAAAAATTTCTTTATCTACCTTTTTGTATGCGGATTTTTTTGCGCTGGGTTATGCGCAATGTTGATCGGTCTGTCGGTGTCGTTGACACTTTGGGTCAATGATATTCACCCTTGGGTGACAATTCAACGCGAGATAATGACTATTATTGTGCTGACAATATTTCCAGAGGGACTGTTAAACGGCGTCTTTCTTAGCGCTATCATGGCTTTTTATCCGGATTGGATCCGCAGTTTCGATGCCAGG
>MAAB01034825.1_pt1 | contig 15307 bp, 11 predicted proteins | sample 1115991 | NCBI WGS metagenome assembly MAAB01 (sample SAMN04961124, study PRJNA320927) | seawater metagenome | isolation source: sample BD02T18 sea water enriched with oil for 18 days | place: USA:Gulf of Mexico | collected 2013-07-27
TATCAAAATACGCTGAGAATTCAGCGCCACCGGAGAGGCCAGGGTCTTGTTTTACTTCGTCAGAATCTTCATCGAATAAAATACCGGCTTTATCCCTAGCGCCTAGAATATTGAAGCTTACTTTTTCATGGTCAGAAATAGTGTATTGGTACTTACCTTGATAATCGTAATACTCAGGAACAGTAGTGAGTTCAAAATCTTCATCATCTAAGAAGTTTTCAATATAATATTGGAATAAACTTTGGCGTGCCGATAAGTAAAAAGCCTGCTTCTCATCGATCTGACGCTCTAAGAATATACTGGCTTTTAATACACTTAAATCGATGACGGTTTGAGATTGATCGAGGTAAGGGTCTCGTGTATTGGCGGCAATTACCGCACCCGTTGCATCATGATACTGACTGGCAAAGGCTGCTGAATCGAGCATGAAGTCTTTTAAAGAATTGTCGTTCAAGATGCTTGAACTGTCGGTATGGAAAATATAACCGACGGGCATGAAGTCTATTAAATAGCGGTTATCAGCAGGGGAAGAACCACGGACCGCAGGGGCTGATGTATCACCGCCAGCAAAAGTAACCCCAGGCAAACTGGCAATGGCTTGTAGTGGATCGTTGCCTGCACCAGGCACTTTCAAGAGTTTATCGAGAGTTACTTCGGTAGCAGATTCTTCCTTGTACTGGACTTCAATCGCATCCAACTCAACGATTTCACCGATATTCTCTTGTGCCAAACTCGGCAGAGAAATTATAAGCGAGAGTACGAGTATGGCTGTTTTATGGTATGACATGGAACATCCCTTTATTAAGATCTTAGCGCTGTAGGATAATGCAGCCTTGCTGAACCTAGGCTGAACAAGCTAACACAGGCTTTTAATATCCGATATAATAGCGCGAGACTTTCTCTCTTTATCGATTGTCTTTATAGATTCTTTTTTATGAATAGTCTTTATCGACCGTCTTTTATAGGTAATTATTGTGACTCAGTTTCGCCCGTGCATCGATTTACACCAAGGTCAGGTTAAGCAAATTGTTGGTGGCAGCTTGAATGATCAAGGTGCTGAAACCAATTTTGTTAGCCAGTATGACGCGGCCTATTATGCCGACTTATATCGACAGCATGATTTACAAGGCGGCCATGTCATTGCATTAGGGCCTGGTAATAAAGAAGAAGCCTTAAAAGCGTTAGCGGCTTGGCCGAATGCGCTGCAGTTTGGTGGCGGAGTCAACCAAGGCAACGCGGCTGAGTTTTTACAGGCCGGTGCGAGTCATGTGATTGTGACATCTTATCTGTTTGAAAACGGTCAGTTTTCTTGGGATCGTCTAGAAGCGCTAAAAGCTGAAACGGGTAAAGACCGTTTGGTACTTGATCTAAGTTGCCGACGTACCGATTCTGGTTGGAATATCGCGACTGATCGCTGGCAGACCGTGACTGAAACTGCGATTGATAGTAAGACTTTGTCGGAGCTGGCCAATCATTGTGACGAATTTCTGATTCATGCCGCCGATGTAGAAGGCTTGCAGGCGGGTATTGATGAAGAGCTTGTTACCTTGTTAGGACAAAATGCCAGTATTCCTGTGACCTATGCCGGCGGTGCTCGATCTCTGCAAGATTTAAAGTGTGTCAGCGAATTATCCAATGGCAAGGTCGATCTTACCATTGGCAGTGCACTGGACATCTTTGGTGGTAAAGGTGTGACACTAGAAGAATGTCTTACTTGGAATCGTCGCTAGAAATCTTCTAGCGCGAGTCACCTTAGATACAATAGACCCCTCGTTTTATTCAATAATGGCCGTCTTTTATCCCGTAGTACTTTTTTATTAGCACTAACCGTCTTTACTTTGGTTAGGGCTTTGTGCAAAATAGATGCTAATTGTTATTTTATAACATTTCATTTGTGCTGATCGTATTACTATCAGGTTGTTAGTTGTGACAAGCAAATCACTATTCACTCGTTGGCTGCGCTCTAAGCAGCTACCGATGCTGCTGAGCGTTATGCTGATAGCAGTTGCGGCAATGCAGAGTTTGCATGATCAGTTAGATCATGATGCTTTGGGCACAGCTGCGCATTGTGAATACTGCTTATTGAATCAAAGCGCTGAGGGCGGATTGATTCCCCTAGCAATCAGCTTACCTACTAGTTTGATTGACCAAGCCCCTGAAATTTTTCTGCCACTTGTACTTCCCCTAGCCCGTAATTATTCACAGCCTGCCCGAGCACCTCCTTTCGTTTCTGCACGTTAATCTCTTTATTTAAAAAAGCTTGATATTGCTACGCCTAAAGTTTCCCGTTTGCGGTGAGATTTTTGTGCTGCGGATATCGAAATATTATATTCTGGATGCATTTTAATCCGTTCAGCTAGCTATCTATTCAGTTAACTATCTGTGCGGCTTACAATGTATTCGTATGTGCGAGAAAAATTGAAATGAAAAATGTATCCTTTAAGTTGCCGCCATTGGTTTTGGCTTTGACTTCTGTGTTGGTGATGAGTCAGAGCCAAGCAGAAGAGTTGGAAGCAGACACTAATGTTCAGCTAGATCATGTTGTGATTAGTGCACACAGTTTTGATCAAGGCCAAGATGAAATGGCTCAGCCTGCTACTTTGTTAACCGATGAAGCTTTAGAAAGGCAGCGAGCAACAAGCTTGGGTGAAACACTATCAGCTCAAGCGGGCATCCATAATTCTAGTTATGGCACTTCAGTTGGCCGACCTGTGGTACGCGGTATGTCGGGTGCGCGGGTTAAGGTATTGCAAGATGGCATCGATACTCTGGACGCTTCGACGGTAAGCCCTGATCACGGTGTTAATGCCGATACTTTCAGTGCTAAGAAAATTGAAGTACTGCGCGGCCCAGCGACCTTGATGTATGGCAGTGGAGCCTTTGGTGGCGTAGTGAATGTGGTTGATGAGCGTATTCCAACCGGATTGGCAGAACCAGAGACTAATATCCGTTTGCAATATGATGCGGTAAATCAGGGCAAAACTGTGGGCATTAACCACTCAGATTCACTCGATTTATCCTCAGGCAATGAATTGCATTGGCGTGTAGCAGCAAGCCACTTTCGCAGTGACGTTTATGAGCTCCCTAAGCTTAAAGAAGAGGAGCATGAAGAACATCACGAAGGGGAAAGCGAAGAAGAGCATGAGGAGCATGAGGAGTACGAGTCTGAGGATACGTTAGCCAATTCCGATACGTCTTATAGCAACAATATCACTGTTGGCTCCAGCTATGTTTTTGCTTCTGGCTATGCCGGTATTGCGTTGAGTGAAAGTAAAAGTGAGTACGGTTTACCAGGTCACGTGCATCATGAAGAGCATGATGAAGGTGATATCCTAGGAGAAACGGCAGAAGAGCATGAAGAACACGAAAGCGAGGGTGCTCGAATTGAAATGCGCCAGCGCCGAGTTGACTTAGACAGCCGCTTTGATCAACCCATTGCTGGTATTGATTCAGCTAAGTTTCGCATAGGTTTCAATGATTATCGTCATGATGAGATTGAGGGTGGAAGTGTTGGAACAAAGTTTCGCCGTAAAGGGTTTGAAGGCCGTAGTGAATTATTACTAGCACCGGTGGCCAGTATCCTTGAAACAGAGATATCGCAAGCGGTGGGAATTCAGTTCTCTCAAGATAATTTTAAAGCAGAGGGTCATGATGCCGTTGTCCCAGAAACGGATAGTGCTACGGTGGGTGTTTTTTGGCTAGGAAAAACCCAAGTCTCTGATTGGGGTATCGAGCTAGGTGCGCGGATGGAGCAAGCTAAGCTATCGCCAGATCAGCCTGCCAGTATTAATACAACCTGCGAAGATAATGGCTTAGGTCTAGATCAGTATAAGAACAAAGATTTCAATACTCATAGTTTATCGCTTGGCTTGGTTCGTGATCTTAACTTTACGAATACCAAAGGCTGGCAGGTAACAGGCTCACTGACCTCCGCTCAGCGCGCCCCAGCAACGCAAGAGTTGTTCTCTTGTGGCGCTCATGCAGCGACGCAAACTTATGATGTCGGTAACCCTAACCTAAAAATTGAAGAAGCATTAAATTTAGAATTAGGTTTGCGTAAAACAGAAGGTCGATTGACGACGGCGTTGAACGTTTACCAAAACCAAATTTCAGATTTTATTTATGCCCAAAATACCGGTCGTGAGATTGATGGTTTTGGCGAGTATCAATTTGTTCAGCAAGATACGACTTTTGTTGGTGGGGAATTGAATTTGTCTTATCAGCTAGTTGATGGCCTGATGCTTACAGGTATGGCTGATCGTGTAAGAGCAGATGATTTACCACGCATTCCAGCCGACCGTATTGGCCTGGGTTTTGAGGCTTCTAGTATGGCTCTGTTTTCAATGCAATCTGACTGGATACTTTATGGGCAGTGGCAACAAATCCAAAAGCAAGATCAGGTGGCCACCAATGAAGAAGTGACTCTGGGCTATGACCTATTAACCTTGGGCATGACGTATCAGGCGGTATTAGCCAAGAGTGAGTATCGCATTGATTTAAAAGCGAATAATTTGTTAGATGAAGAAATTCGTCAGCATACTTCGTTTGTTAAAGAACAAGCGCCGCAGCCGGGCAGGAATATTAGCTTAGCGTTAGGGCTTAAATTTTAATCATTCAGTTTTTAATTAAGCATCAATAATATAGGGTCTTGCTTCTTTTAGTTATATAAAGGAAGCAAACCCAAGTACAAATCTATAAGCCATCTGCAGTGCTCAAACTCTCCTATACTCATTAAGCGTAGAATTATTTTAGGGTGTTGAAATGAATTTTCTCAATAATATAAGCATTAAGAATAAGCACTTAATTATCTTAATCTGCGTGATTGTAGGATTGGTATTAACGACGACGGTCAGTTTTTATGAGTTTAGCCGTATTGGCAAATTAAGTGATATATTGCTTATTAAGGAAGGGGTAAGTAGTGATGTATTAATCTTACGTAAGCATGAAAAAGACTTCTTAGCTCGAAAAAATGCAAAATATGGTGACAAATTTTCAAAGTCAGTCGCGCATATGAAAGAGGATGTTATTAGGTTAAAAGCTGCAATGTCAGCTCAGGGTCTAGAAAGTAATGATGTTGAAATTCTTTCTGGGTTAGTGACTAACTATGGGGCTATCTTTGAGCAGCTAGTGGTTCTACAAACAGAAATTGGACTGGATGCTAAAAGTGGTTTATACGGTTCGCTTCGGGCAGCCGTGCATGATCTTGAAACATTGGCTACAGCTGCCGGGGAATATGAACTGTTGTACCATATGCTGATGTTACGCCGTAATGAAAAAGATTTTATGCTTCGACGAGATGAAAAATATATAACCAAGTTCGACACGAATTATTCTAAATTTATTAATACTCTTGATCAATATAAAAATGCTCCAGTCGCTGAAGGTCCTCCTGTTCTAGCGGATAAAAATTCAGAGCTACCGATTAGTGAAATGAGAAATAAAATTGAACGTTATCGTGCTGATTTCAATAACTTAGCCGATAAAGAAATTCAATTAGGACTTAATGCAAGCTCTGGAGTTTTGGGTAAATTACGCGCAACTGTTCATCAAACAGAAGAGTCTTTCAACTCTTTGACTGAATTTGTAAGTGCTGAAATAGAACGGACAACTGCCAATGTTTATACCACTCTGAGCACAATCATTATTTTAATATTTGCTTTGATTTCTGGATTAATGACTTTGATCTCTAGGGCTATTTACCGCCCAGTACAATCCATTACCGAGCGAATTCATACCATTGCAGATGACTTAGACCTTACTCAGCTAGTGAATCATATTTCGAAAGATGAGGTTGGGATATTATCGAAGTCCTTCGACTCTTTAATTGCCAGCTTACGCGATACTGTTAATCAAGTGAAAGATGGCTCTATACAAGTCGCCCAGGCTTCTGAAGAAATGTCATGTATCACCAAAGAAGTAGGCGATGCTAGTGAACAACAGCAGCAAGAAATTGAACAGGCTGTAACCGCTATTAATGAGATGACCGCAACGATTCAAAGTATTGCAGAGAATGCCAATACGGCCGCTTCAGCAGTGAATGATGTGACGGCAGAAATTGGGCGTGGAAAGGTCGTAACGGATGATGCAAGAGGAGAAATTGAACGACTTAATGTCGAGATAGAAGGGGCAACTCATGCGATTGAAGCACTCCAGAAGAATAGTGAAAGCATCGGTGATATTTTATCAACTATCAGTGCTATTGCTGAACAGACCAATTTATTAGCATTAAACGCGGCCATTGAAGCTGCACGAGCAGGGGAACAGGGGCGTGGCTTTGCTGTTGTTGCTGATGAAGTACGTACACTTGCCAGCAGGACCCAAGAGTCAACAGAATCGATTCGTGAAAACATCAGTCAGTTTCAAAAAGGAACCGCTGAAGTTGTAGAAACTGTCACCCGTTCTCGCGACCGCGCTCAATCAGGTATTGCTAAGGTCTCTGAATCAAGTCAGATTTTAGATTCAATTTATGAAAATATTTCGAACATCGGTGATATGAATACACAAGTCGCCACTGCAGCAAAAGAACAGGGATTTGCTTCGGAAGAAATCAATCGCAACGTGGTACGTATTAATGAACTCGCACATGTCTGCCATGAACAGGCAAACCAAGCAGCCACAGCCAGTGGTGATCTTGCTAAATTAGGCGCTGATCTTCAAGGAACCGTTCAGCGCTTCAAAGTTTAGTACCTTCAAAAATCACTCTACTATTGCTTGAATTACATATGGAAAAGCGTATATTCGTTTTTTCCATATGTAATTAGTACAAATAGATATGTCTCCCATTGATTTGTTTAAAGCCCTTAGCGACCTCACCCGTTTGCAGAGCATACTTCTTATTCAGCAAGAGCAGGAATTGTGTGTTTGTGAGCTAATGGCAGCACTTGAGTTAAGTCAGCCCAAAATATCTCGCCATCTAGCGCTATTACGCGAAGCTGAGTTGTTAGAGGCTGAACGTCGTGGTCAGTGGATCTATTACCGATTATCTTCAAAACTTGAAACTTGGGTATTGAGCATCCTTGAGCAAGCTGCACTTAAGCAAGATCTTACCGATTTAAGCCTTCGTTTAAGCAATATGGGCGACCGACCAGAGCGAGTAGCTCAGTGTTGTTAAGCGCTATTAACACTTATTCTTGTATTTCTTCATTATATATAACTGTAAACATCAGGAACAATCATGGGTCTATTTGAACGTTATTTATCGGTTTGGGTTCTACTGAGTATCATTGCTGGGATTCTTTTAGGAACGCAGTTTTCTGAAGTATTTTCTATTATTGCAGGCATTGAATTTGAGCATGTCAATATTGTTGTCGCAATATTGATTTGGTTAATGATTTATCCAATGATGATTCAAGTAGATTTTTCAGCGATAAAAGATGTAGGAAAAAAACCGAAAGGCTTAATATTAACCTTGGTCATTAATTGGCTAGTTAAACCCTTTACGATGGCCGCATTAGGTTGGTTATTTTTTGAAGGTTTATTTGCAGACTGGGTTTCACCGGAAGATGCTCAGCAATATATTGCCGGTATGATTTTATTGGGTGTAGCACCTTGTACCGCGATGGTTTTTGTCTGGAGTCAGCTGACGAAAGGAGATGCTAATTATACCTTGGTTCAGGTCTCTGTGAACGACGTGATTATGATCTTCGCATTTGCTCCGATTGCGGGTTTGTTATTAGGTGTTAGTGATATCGAAGTGCCATGGATGACCTTGCTGCTATCTACGCTGCTATATGTTGTTTTACCCTTAGTGGCTGGCATTCTCACGCGAACGTTAATACTGGCTAATAGTGCGAATAAAGAGAAGAAAAGCCAGCAAGGAGAAGCAGAGCATCAATTAGGCGAGCAGAAATTGGCTGCTTTTGTGGGGATGTTAAAACCTTGGTCTATCATTGGTTTGTTGGCGACGGTTGTTTTATTATTTGGCTTTCAAGCGGAAAGCATTCTTCAAAAACCGCTAGCGATTTTCCTGATTGCTATTCCATTATTGATCCAAACTTATGGTATTTTTGCTATTGCCTATGGCTGGGCTTATTTATGGCGCTTACCTCATTCTATTGCAGCACCTGCTTGCATGATTGGCACATCGAATTTTTTTGAGTTGGCGGTAGCCGTTGCCATCAGTATTTTTGGTTTACATTCTGGTGCAGCATTAGCAACGGTTGTAGGGGTTTTAGTCGAAGTCCCTGTGATGTTGTCATTGGTCGCTCTAGTGAATAAGACTCGTCCGCTATTTGAGCAACGAGTGAAAGGGGTCTGATAATGGAAAAAGTAATATTTGTGTGTGTTGAAAACTCTTGTCGAAGTCAGATGGCTGAAGCGTTTGCTAAGATACATGGTGCTGAATCTCTCGAGGTGTATAGCTCAGGTAGTAAGCCTTCAGGCAAGGTTAACCCTAGGGCGATCGAGTTTATGTCTGAGGTAGGGTATGACTTATCTGTTCATGATTCGAAGCCTCTGTCTGAGTTTGACGGTATGCATTTCGATTATGCAATTACCATGGGTTGTGGTGATGAGTGCCCTATGATCGTCGCTGATAAACGTGAAGACTGGGGCATCCCTGACCCGAAAAATGAAGCGCCTGAGCGCTTCCGTGAAATACGCTCAATTATAGAAGATAAGGTTAAAGTCTTGGTGCAGCGCTGATTCCTTCTGCTTTTCTTCCGCTTACAATTCTTACCGTCAAATCCACTCAGCTGACCTACACTTTAAGTATTGGTCTGCTGAATGTATTGGTGAGAAACCCCTATGAAAAACAAAGTCCTCATTGTTGAAGACAGTTCGGTTATTTTAAGAGTATTAAAACACTTAGCGAAGCAGTCACTCGAGCTAGAACCTCTCTTCGCAACATCTATGGCGCAGGCCAAAGAACTTTATGAAATGCATAAAGATGAACTCTTTGCGGGGATTATCGATCTAGCGTTACCTGATGCACCCAATGGAGAAATGGTTGATTTCTTATTGACGGAAGGCTTCCCAGTAATTGTATTAACCGGAAGCTACGATGAAAAACGACGTGAAACGTTGGTTAAAAAAGGTGTTGTTGATTATGTCGTAAAAGAAAGTCGTTACTCGTATCGATATGCGATCAATATGATCAACCGCTTATTTAAAAACCAAGCTATTCAAGTTCTCGTTGTTGAGGATTCCAAACAGTACCGTAATCATATCGTGCGCTTACTAGTAGCGCATAAATATCAAGTATTGGAAGCTGAAAATGGCATTGAAGCAATGGCTCAGCTACAACAGTATCCAGATATAAAAATGGTTATAACCGATTACAACATGCCTGAAATGGATGGCTTTGAATTGGTACAGGCTATTCGTCGCCAATATGAAAAAGCTGAAATGATTATTATTGGTTTGTCAGGGGAAGATGGAGGCTTGCTATCCATTAAATTTATTAAGAATGGTGCCGATGATTTTCTTAATAAGCCCTTCCAGCAAGAAGAGTTTTATTGCCGCATAACGAACAACATTGAATCGTTAGAGCAAATGAATAGAATTCAAGAATTGGCCAATCGTGATTATTTAACGTCACTATATAACCGTCGCTACTTTTGCGAAGAAGGCGATAAATTACTAAAGCAGGCAATGAAAAATAATACTGAAATATCAGTCGTTGCAATTGATCTCGACTATTTCAAATCGGTTAATGATGAGTATGGTCATGAAGCGGGTGATGAGGTACTTAAGTTTTTCTCTCGTGAGTTAGAAAGTATATTAGGCCGTTTTCTGGTTGCCCGTATTGGAGGAGAGGAATTTTGTATTGTTGTTCCAGGCCTTAGTAATAGTAAAGTAGTAAATTTAATTGATGGCTTCAAACAGCACTTAGCCGCGCAGATTATTGATGTTAATGATGAGGATTTTGTACGTATTGCATTTAGTGCGGGTATCACCAATATTAAGCAAGAGACACTTAATACTATGCTAAATATGGCGGATGAGTATCTGTATCGAGCGAAAGAAGCAGGACGAAATATGGTGATAGGGGATGATTAATTAGCAGAGTCTATTTTATAAAAGACCCTGCTAAAGGTATTTAATCTTCGGCAAGAGTCTCAAATGTTTCAATAACATCAGGGGCCTTGGTTGCTGGAGGTATTACAGTTGCTTCAGACGTTTCGAATCGAGCTTCTAATTCAGTAATTCGCTTCTGAAGTGGTGCAATTAATCGACTTGCTTGAGTTTCGGCATATTGAGCCAATGCAGTCGCTTGGTCTTGTAGAGCCATGTGACGAATATCTTCCGCCTTTAATGTCACCCCTATTTGAGCTAATAAAGACTCGAATGTTAATACAGCATCTTCAGCGCGTTGTCTGCTAAGTCTAAATAATTGCTCAGCATCGCGGGCAACATACAAAGCATGCTGAGATGCCCGTAAGGCGGCTAAGCCTCTTTCGCTGACCAATGCTCGGTTGGAGTATTGAGCTCGAATATCTTTCTCTGCTTGTTCCACAAGATTTTCAGCTTCAGTAAAACTTTTGGGTGCATGCTTGTCTGCACTTTCACGATCCGCTTTAACCAGAGTGTCTTTTGCGGGCTGCCAATGAATTTCAAGCAAGGTATTGAGTTCAAGTCCTTTTAAGCCTGACATCACGAGGCTAATGTCAGAAGCTGGTATGTTGTCAGCACCTTGTTCAATTGTTGTAATCAGTTTTTTAACTTCTTCTAACTGATCTTTAAACTGACTAGGTAGAACTTTGGGACTGTTGAGTTCTTCTAGTATCAGTTTTTGCTGTAGCAGTGGCTGTAACACTAGCTCGACTTTTTTCTTGTTGCCATTGGCAAGTTCTAACAGCGTAATAACTTTTGAGGAGGCAATGATGCTATCGCTTTGCAAGCCTTTAAGTTCTGCTTCACGGGCTAAGGCTAGCGCATCATCGACTTGCTCCATGTGTAGAGGAGCATAGAAAGTCATGCCTGCAGCTACGGCCGATTCATATCTAACTTCTGCTTCGACGAGTGCGCGTTCAGCGTCCCCAGAAAATCCAGCGGCTTTTTCTAACGTAATTTGATCAAATTCATCATTTTGTGTGAGGCGTTTACTCGCACACCCTGCAGTTACTAAGAGTGTGGAAAAAAGCAGGGTCAATATTAAAGGGCGAAACATAGTAGCTCCTAGTGAGACAGCTAAAAAAGGGTATTTAACGAAAGATTAAATACCCGTGTGCTTTTCTAATAATTAGTCTAGCAAACTTAGGTCGCGAACAGCGCCTTTATCGGCACTGGTTGCGAACTTTGCATAGATCTTCAAAGCGGTGCTCACTTTACGTGGGCGTTCATTCACTGGCTTCCAGCCCTTAGCATCTTGAGCTATACGGCGAGTCGCAAGTTCTTCATCCGTTAGCTGAACATTGATGCCACGGTTCGGAATATCAATGATGATCTCATCACCTTCTTCCAATAAACCAATAGCACCACCAGATGCCGCTTCTGGAGAGCAGTGACCAATGGATAGACCAGAAGTACCACCTGAGAAACGACCGTCGGTTAATAGGGCACACGCAGCCCCTAAACCTTTAGACTTCAAATAAGACGTTGGGTATAGCATTTCTTGCATACCTGGGCCGCCTTTAGGGCCTTCGTAGCGAATAATAACGATATCGCCTTCTTTCACTTCATCGGCCAAGATGCCTGCAACGGCGCTATCTTGAGACTCGAAGATCTTTGCTTTACCGTGAAAAACGTGGATAGATTCGTCTACGCCAGCCGTTTTCACTACACAGCCATCAAGGGCGATGTTGCCATAAAGTACGGCTAAACCACCTTCAAGAGAGTAAGCGTTGGCAAGGTTACGGATACAGCCGTTTTCGCGATCGCCATCGACAGTTGGGTAGCGAGTGCTTTGGCTGAATGCAGTTTGTGTTGGAATGCCAGCAGGCCCCGCTTTGTAGAACTCAATCACTTCTGGTGAAGGGTTACGCATGATGTCCCACTTATCCAACGCTTCGGTCATAGACTTACTATGAACCGTAGGTAAATCACTATGCAATAAACCCGCACGGTCGATTTCACCCAGGATACCGAAGATACCGCCAGCGCGATGCACGTCTTCCATATGGTATAGCGGAGAGTTAGGAGCAACTTTACACAACTGAGGCACGTTACGAGAAAGGCGATCGATATCTTTCAAATCGAAATCCAGTTCAGCTTCTTGTGCCGCAGCCAATAGGTGGAGAATGGTATTAGTAGAACCGCCCATCACAATATCAAGGGTCATTGCATTTTCGAACGCTTTAAAATTGGCAATTGAACGTGGCAATACCGACTCGTCATCATCTTCGTAATAACGCTTAGCGTTTTCAACAATTTGACGACCTGCTTTTAAGAAAAGTTGTTCGCGATCACTGTGAGTTGCTAGCTGCGAACCGTTACCTGGAAGAGCAAGACCTAGCGCTTCCATTAAGCAGTTCATTGAGTTTGCAGTAAACATTCCAGAACAAGAGCCACAGGTAGGGCAAGCACTACGCTCATATTCAGCAACTTTCTCGTCACTTGCAGTATCATCAGCGGCGATGACCATGGCATCAACTAGATCCAGTTTATGCTCAGAAAGCTTGGTTTTACCCGCTTCCATTGGGCCGCCAGAAACGAAAATCACAGGGATGTTCAAGCGCAATGACGCTAGTAACATTCCTGGGGTGATTTTGTCGCAGTTAGAAATACATACGATAGCGTCTGCACAATGCGCGTTAACCATGTATTCAACAGAATCAGCAATTAGCTCACGGCTTGGCAAGCTATAAAGCATACCGTCGTGACCCATGGCGATACCGTCATCAACTGCAATAGTATTGAATTCTTTGGCTACGCCGCCGGCTTTTTCGATTTCACGAGCAACAAGCTGGCCCATATCTTTTAGGTGCACGTGGCCTGGAACAAACTGTGTGAAGCTGTTGGCTACGGCGATGATTGGCTTAGAGAAATCATCATCTTTCATGCCTGTGGCACGCCATAGGGCACGAGCGCCGGCCATATTACGGCCGCCAGTAGAGGTTTTACTGCGATATTCTGGCATTTTAAAGTCTCACTTATAGAGAGCTGTTATACGCAGCTCTAATCAATAATAAGGGTGAAGATAGTTTGCAAGAATTGTAGCAGAATTGCGCTCTGTAATCAGTACAAAGCGCAGGGGGGATTATTCGTCGTCGTCAGAGAAGTTGTATGCCATGTCTGTTTGCGGTGTCTGTACGTAATAACCTTGAATGAAGTGGGTACCAAGTTGCCATAATGAGGCAACGGCCGAGGCGGATTCAACGAGTGGGACGATTGTTCTTAGGTCTTGCTCATGTAAGTCAGCGAGCACTTGCTTTAAGGTTTCTAGAGATTCTGGGTTATTCAGTTCATGAGTAAAAGAACCATCGACTTTAATATAATCTAGAGTTAAGTTCTTTAGCGTTTGAAAGGGCTTTAATGAACAACCAAAGCGCGATAAAGAACAAGCGTAATTATTGGCTTTTAGATTGGCAGTAAATTCCTGTGCTTGAGTTAAGAACTTGGTCGCATCTTCTTCATTGAACTGGAATATAACCGAGTCACTTTCGAGCTTGGCGGCATTTAATGCGACGCCAATCCAGCTGACTAAAGTCTTATCCATGAGTGAGGCGGCACTTAAATTAACAAATATTCGAGTTTTTAGGTTCTGTTGGCGGTGTTCACTCAGTAGTTTAGTTGCATGTAAAATTACCCAGCGATCAATCTTTCGTTTTAATTCGTCATTGATAGCGGTACCGTTTAAGAACTCTCCTGCAGAAAGCTCTTCTCCATCGGATTGAGGCAGGCGTAATAACGTTTCATAGTGTTCTTGTTCATCGCCTTTTAGGTTGATCAACGGTTGGAACAGTAAGCTAAATTTACTTGCCTTTAATGCTTCAATAACGACTTCTTCAATACTAATTTCAGTATTTTCAGCGGCAGGCTCTTCCGTAACGTAAAGGTGAATACCATTGCCTTTTTCATGGCCCTCGTCGTGTCGAACGGCATCTGCTGCTTGGTGAGACCGCTGAAGGATATCCCCAGGTTCGCTGCAGCTATCATTAATGAGTGCGACCCCAATACTTGCTGTGATAGTAATAGTTTGAGAGTTGGCATCGATGATCAAACGCTCGATACCCTCTCGGAATTTCTCCGCCACAGACAACGCTTCTTCTGCATTTATATTAGGTCGAATCCAGGCGTATATATCCTCCCCCACACGGGCGAGCGTATCTTCAGGCTTGATTGCGGACTCTAAGTAATCAGCCACGGCAAGCAGAACGGTATCCGCATTGTTAATGCCGACTTGAGATTTAACCTTGCCATAGCGATCGATGTTGATATACATGGCCGCGCCAAAGCTGCCTTTTAAAACGGCACGGTCAACAGCAGATTCTAAGCTCTGCATAAAGTAAGGTTTATTGTAGAGGCCGGTTAATAAATCACGGATGCTAATTTCTTTTAGTTTGGCCTCGAAATCTGAGCTGTCTGATTTGGCACGTATGACAATTTGAGTGCAAGATTCATCAGCATAAGTTGCCGACGATAGAGACATCGTAATTGGAAATTCGGAATTGTCCGTTTTTAAACCGTTATATTTTAGGTCAAGATTGCCACCGGCCATTAAAAAGCTTTTTAACGATTTCTTTAAATCATCCTGATCCGTGCTGGCGACCATGTCCATGACAGGCATTCCTTCAAGGTCATCGACGTTCTCGTACCCAAAAAGTTCTAAATAGGCTTGGTTGGCGTAAATATGCATGCCATCGTGAATGTAAGTTATTGCATCTTTTGAGCTTTCTAATAATGCCTGGCAACGCTTTTCAGCATCTCGTAACTTTACTTGAGTCGTACGAAGGGTACGGCGGCTATTGAGATTGATGAGTTCACGTTGTATGACCATGGAAAGTAAATTACGTTCATCCGCAGGAACTACATCACACGCTCCAAGCTTGAGATAAAACTCAAGTTGCATAGGGTCAACCTCTTCGGCGAGGATGACTACGGGTAAGTCTTTGTCGAGGCGCTTAATTTGCCCAAATAGCTCTTTGGGCTCAATGTCTTGAGCTTTTGGTTCGGCTAGGACTAGGTCCCACGTTTTCTCTTGGATTTGTTCGCTAAAGTCGTCTAATGAAGAGACCATATGAGCACGAGTCGCTCGACCTGAGTTGCGTAATAAGCTGACCAAATCCTCAGCGTCATTTTGACTGTGGGTTAAGAGTAATAAGTGCAGCGTATCTCGACTACTAAAAGGCATGTATTGGGAACTCTGGTACGTTTTGAGTGATTATAACGACACTAGGGTGAAATGACAGGTATCCAAATGTAAACA
>MAAB01007565.1_pt1 | contig 15281 bp, 14 predicted proteins | sample 1115991 | NCBI WGS metagenome assembly MAAB01 (sample SAMN04961124, study PRJNA320927) | seawater metagenome | isolation source: sample BD02T18 sea water enriched with oil for 18 days | place: USA:Gulf of Mexico | collected 2013-07-27
GCATAATAGTTGCTACCGATGATATTGATGGTAATAGTCCTTTGGTTACACCACCGAGAACACAGAGCGCACTGAGAAAATCCTTATCAACGAATCTAACAAACTAAGCTAATTAACCACCAGCCCTGAATTCTATAAATTCGTATAATTCGCGCAATTTGTTGACCCTAAAACTCTGTGTTCTCCGTGTCCTCTGTGGTTAATATCTTTTGACGTTACTACTGATAGAACTCACCACCGATGCCCACAAGGACGTGGGTAAGTAGAGTACCAACAGTAGGCGCTTTAGGCGACGCACAAGGACAGGAGGTCCGCAGGTAGAATAACGCAGGAGCAGTTATCAGCCTTATCAACGAATTTAACAAATTAAGCTAATTAACCACCAGCCCTGAATTTTATAAATTCGTATAATTCGCGCAATTTGTTGACCCTAAAACTCTGTGTTCTCCGTGTCCTCTGTGGTTAATATCTTTTTAAGTCTCAAAATTAGCGAAATTCGTTAATAAAAACTTGCTCAATAGTCGAGAAATCTAATGCCAGTTCCGCTAGAATACCCCGCGGGCAAGATGCCCCAATATTTTTAACAAAACAGGCTGTAAAGGGAAATGAACGTAACTGTATTTGGAATTGGCTATGTAGGCTTAGTACAAGCCGCTGTATTATCAGAAGTAGGCCATCATGTTTGTTGTGTCGATGTGGATGCCGCAAAAATAGAAAAGCTAAAACAAGGCATTATCCCCATTTACGAGCCAGGCTTAACCCCCTTAGTAAAATCAAACTTTGAAGCGGGGCGCATCACCTTCACCACCAATGCGGAAGAAGGCGTTAATTTTGCCGATATTCAATTTATAGCCGTTGGCACACCACCCGATGAAGATGGCGCAGCCGATTTAAAATACGTGCTCGCCGTGGCCAATACCATCGCATCACATATGCAAAGCCCCAAGGTCATTGTGGATAAATCCACCGTACCCGTCGGCACAGCCGATAAAGTAGCGGCCAGCATACAACAAGCCTTAACCGCTAAAAATTCAGAACTAAGCTTTTCAGTGGTATCCAACCCCGAATTTCTAAAAGAAGGCTCAGCCGTAGCCGATTGTATGCGGCCCGATCGCATCGTGGTGGGCATACGCCCCAATGATGCCTCACAAGCCATACAAGAAACCTTCAAGGATTTATACGCACCGTTTAACCGTAATCACGATCGCATTATCTTTATGGATGCCCGCAGTGCCGAGCTAACCAAATACGCCGCTAACTGCATGTTAGCCACCAAAGTTAGCTTTATGAACGAAATGGCCAATATCGCCGAAAAAGTAGGCGCAGATATTGAGCACGTACGTCAAGGGATCGGTTCAGACTCTCGCATCGGTTTTCAGTTTATCTACCCAGGTTGTGGTTATGGCGGCTCATGCTTCCCTAAAGATGTGCAAGCACTGAGCAAAACATCCGAAGTAATCGGTTACCAGCCCGAACTACTCCACGCAGTAGAGGCCATAAACCAACGCCAAAAAAACAAACTGTTTGAATATATTCATAAACACTTTAAGGGCAACATCAAAGGCAAAACCTTCGCGCTATGGGGCTTATCCTTTAAACCCAAAACAGACGACATGCGCGAAGCACCCAGCCGCGTACTCATGGAATCCCTTTGGGCCGCCGGCGCAAAGGTACAAGCCTTTGACCCAGAAGCAATGGAGGAAACCCAGCGTATTTATGGCAGCCGAGATGATTTAGCCTTAATGGGTACAAAAGAAGCCGCCTTAAAAGGTGCGGATGCTTTGGTTATTTGTACCGAATGGCAGAACTTTAAAGCCCCTGATTTTGATTTGATAAAAACAGAGCTTAATCAATCTGTGATTGTTGATGGTAGGAATTTGTTTGATCCTGAGAGGGTTAAAGGGAAGGGGATTGAGTATTATGGGATTGGGCGTGGCTTGTCGGTTGGGTGTTGAATGAAAACCAATAATCAATCGAGTCTGACCCCATTGGTATGACCCCATTGGTAGCCTCATTCTAAAGTAATAAAAGAGTTAGCGCAGTTTAAAGAAATGGCGGATGTGATAGTGGCTAACCGCATGACAGATGTTTTGGATGATGTGGTTGATAAGGTTTATACCCGTGTTTTGTTTGGTAGTGATTAAACGCTAGAAAAATAATAGATATATGGAAATGAATTATTTAGGATTCCGGGTGAAAAATGTCAACTTCTAAAACGGTACCAGAAACATCAACTGCCCATAATAGTGCAAAAAGAGTAGCCAAAAACACAGGTTTTCTTTATCTGCGCATGGCGATAACTGTTTTTATTTCCCTATATGTAACCCGTTTAGTACTGGGGTCGTTAGGAATTGAAGATTTTGGTATTTACAATTTAGTCGCCGGCATGGTTGCTATGTTAGTGTTTTTGAATGCGGCGATGGCCGCTGCATCGCAACGCTTTATGTCTTATGCCCAAGGTGAGGGCAATACAGACAAACAAAAGAATATTTTTAACGTAAGTGTTTTGCTTCACTTCTTTATCGCCATAGCCGTAGTCTTGTTGTTAGAAGTTGTTGGCTATTTTCTATTTGAAAATGTATTAGATATTCCGCAAAACAGAATGCAAGCGGCCAAATACGTATTTCAATTCATGGTGGTTAGTACTTTTTTTACTATTATATCCGTGCCATACGACGCTGTTATAAACGCCCATGAAAACATGCTCTTTGTAGCAATTACCGGTGTACTAGAAGCGTTTATAAAGTTAGCAATTGCTATTTACATCACCTATACCGATTTTGATAAGTTAATAAGCTTTGGTTTGTTAATGGCTGTTTCCGCAATTGTAATGCTTCTAATAAAACGCATTTACTGCCATAAAAACTACTCAGAAGTAGATATAAACGTTAATAAATATTTCGACAAAAAATTATTTAAAGAGATGGGTGGTTTTGCATCCTGGTCATTTTTAGGCTCATCAACCAGTATGTTGTCTTTTTATGGTCAGGGAATTGTCTTGAATATGTTTTTTGGGCCTGTTGTGAATGCCGCTCAGGCTGTGGCAGCTCAAGTAAATGGGCAGCTCAGCGCATTTTCGACAACTATGATGCAAGCATTGAACCCTATGATTGTTAAAAGTGAAGGGCGAGGTGATAGAGGTCTAATGCTTAAAGCTTCTTTACTAGGGGCGAAATTATCTTTTTTTTTACTTATGATGTTCTGTGTACCTGTTTTGGCGGAGATGCCGACTTTATTTAAGTGGTGGCTAGGTGACTATCCTGCCCATGCGATCATATTTTGCCAACTTTTATTGGTAAAGACATTGATATACCAATTGGTGCTTCCTCTTAATACTTCTATTCAAGCGGTAGGGGATATTAAAACTTATGAAATTTCAAAATCATTTTTAGCTTTTTTTCCATTAATTATTGGTTATATGTTTTTTAGTATGGGTTTTCCTGCATATTTCATATATATAGTATTCATAGTTGAGGCACTATTCTCAAGTATCATTACACTGTTTTTTTGTAGGCGATACTGTGATTTAAATATCAGTGAGTTCGTCGTAAATGTCTTTATTAGGTGTGTTCTTTCCTTCATAATAGTCTTACTTTTAGTATTTTCTGTAGGGGGGATTATTGAAAATGATTTTATTAGATTAATTGTCAAAACTAGTTCGAGCATTATGATTTTTGTTTTTACGGTGTACTTTATTGGCTTGAATAAAGAAGAAAAGCACATGAGCATTATGATAATAAAAAAAATATGGACAAAGTGTTCAGGTAAATTGTAAAAGTATTGATTTTACAAATTTAATATCTTATTTATTAGAGAAAACTTAGATGATATCAATCGTAATTCCTCTTTATAACAAAGAAAAATATATCGTCGATACGCTGCAATCTGTAGTGAAGCAAAGCTATAAAGAATTTGAAGTGATAGTTGTTGATGATGGCTCGACCGATAACTCTATTGAAAAAATAATGCCTTTCTTGGACGACCCGAGGTTTAAATTAGTTGAACAAAAAAATGGCGGTGTCAGCTCAGCTAGAAACTTAGGTGTTTTAAAGAGTCGCTTTGAATATATTGCGTTTTTAGATGCTGATGATTTGTGGATGCCTGATTATTTATTAAAAATGCAAGGTGCGATAAAACAATTTCCTTATTGTGTTATGTACAACTGTACAGGTATCGTCCGGCATGCAGATGGTTCCGAATTTGAAAGGGTTATAGATAAATTTAAAGGTAAAATATGCCTGCATGATTTTTTTGAAAATCCTCATGTTTCACTGCACACCAGCGCAACAATTGTTACTAAGAGCGCTTTTAATAAAGTTGGTGGTTTTCCTGTAGGTATGAAAAGAAATGAAGACTATGCACTATTTTTTTCAATCGCATTTTATGGAAAAACAGCATATTGCGGCTTTCCATTGTCCCTTTATAACGGCGCTTGTGAGGGGCAGGCAACCAGAACCCCAATGAAACAAGTGTTATCCCATATTGTTAACCGGTTTAATTTCGTCCATGAGCAATATAACTTAACCAAGAGTGAAGAGAATAAAAAATATTTAGTGTTTCTCCAGTACGAGTTAAGACATACCTTTTTGCTATTAAGAAGAAATAATGATGACAAATCACTTTCTTATTTAGCTAAACACTTAAATAAAGATATTTTGAATTTGTTCTTTTTTTTCGAAAAAGAAAATTATTCATTAAAGATCATAAACAAACTAACCGAAGTTTATACTCTGGCAACGAAACTGCGCTGGAGATTAAGAGGCTACCCAAGATTTAAATGGTAGTAATCAGCATGGGCTGTTAAAAAGTTGGTAATTACTAAGTTAGTTATTAGAGCTGACTATGGATATTTTAAAAAGGTATGTAGTTTGAATTTATTTTATATAAAAGTTTTAAAGGCAATAAGGAAATCTTACCGTGTGGTTTTTAATAAAACACCAGAGCTTAGAAATTGGAAGTTATTTTCTAATAAAGAATATTCCAATAATTTGATTTTTGAATTACTGATTTCTGATGAGCCTTGCATGATTAGCCGAATTGGCTCAACGGAAATGCTGTGCATTAAAAACCACCTAGGTGTTGAAGGTAAAGTTAATAAGTCAGTAAAAAACTATATCACTGGTAATGAAGCGCCTTGGTGGTGGGAAGATTCTACTCTTGTGCAAATGAAACAATGGTCAGGTTTTTTCCCTTCGGAAGTTAAAAAATTACAGCAGTTCAGTGAGTTAATGTTGCAAGATGTTAAAGAAATTGATTTGTTGGGTGCTTGGCTAAATGATGAAATAGATTTGAAATCAGAGTTGATTAACGCTAAGCGTGTTGTGTTAGAAGATTTAGAACCTTTTTTTTCATTGAAGCCCTGGACAAAAGCATTAGCAGGTAAAAAAGTGCTGGTCGTTCATCCATTTTCAGAGGATATTGAATCTCAATATAAGAAACGAGAGTTACTTTTTGAAGATAACCTACTGCCAGAGTTTGAATTAAAAACAATTAAAGCGGTGCAGAGCATTGCAGGTGAGAAAACTCAATTCAATGATTGGTTTGCCGCCCTTGATTCAATGAAAGCGCAGATAGATGTTACTGACTATGATGTGTGTATTATTGGCTGCGGAGCTTACGGTCTACCATTAGCTGCACATGTTAAAAGAGCGGGGAAAAAAGCTGTTCATCTAGGTGGTGTTACCCAGTTATTATTTGGCATAAAAGGTAGTCGTTGGGAAGAGTATATTGTTTGCCCATATATGAACTTGTTTAATGAACATTGGGTAAGGCCAGGTGAAAGCGCAAAACCAAAAAATTCTGAGCAGGTTGAAGGTGGATGCTATTGGTAACAGTAATATAAAGCTATTAGCTAAATATAATAATTGCTATTTATATAGTGCAGAGGTGTTTCTTGTATAATAAAGTATTACGTATTTTGCTCTTGCCATTCGGCCTTATGCTGAAACTATTAGCTTTGGCTAAGGATGGAGCACGAGATATTGATAATAAATATCGCTTTAAAAATTCAACTATAGATGGGTTATGTTGTATAGACAATAAAACAAGTATTGGAAGTAATTGCCATGTACTTGGTAATACCATATTGAATAATTGTACAATTGCAAGTTATAGTTATATAGGAAGGAATTCGCTCGTTCAAAATTCAACTATCGGCGCATATTGTTCTATTGCAAATGATGTTTTTATGGGGTTAGGATCTCACCCTAAAGAACACTTTTCCACTTCGCCGTTGTTTTACCGTGTTAGAAATACCTTTAACCTTTCTATAATTGATTGTGATCTAAATTTTGATGAATGTAGTCCAATCATTATAGGCAATGATGTTTGGATAGGAGCTAGGGCTATTATCATGGATGGTGTTACGGTCGGTGATGGAGCGATTGTTGCTGCTAATGCTGTTGTGACAAAAGATGTGCCACCTTATGCAATCGTTGCAGGCATTCCTGCAAAAGTACTTTCCTATAGATTCCAACAAGAAAAAGTTGATATGTTGTTGTCTTTAAAATGGTGGGACTTGCCAATTGAAGAAATAAATACAGCAATAGAAATAAAGGACCGCAGGTGATAGCTACAATTTACAAGGCACTCAGAAAAATATTTAATATATTTCTGTCAAAGGTATACACACCCATTGCAAAAATAAATTTCCGATTAAATAATATTAGATATGGCGAAGACCTGAAAATCCGAGGATTATTGAAGATATTTATTACTCGGAGAGGTAAGGTGAGTATTGGTGATGATTTCAAAGTAAATAGTGGTGAAAATCATAACGTTATAGGCCGACAACAAAAATTCACCTTATGGGTTGAAGGAAATTTAACCATCAAAAACAATGTCGGCATAAGTGCTAGCGCAATAATATGTAATCATAAAATAACGATTGGTAATAATGTTGTTATTGGTGGTAATACTGTTATTTACGATACTAATTTTCATTCTATAAATCCTGATATTAGGAATAATCCTGAACTTGATAGGAAATCTGCAAAATTTTCCTCTGTAATTATAAACGACAATGTATTTATTGGTGCTCACTCTACTATTTTAAAAGGTGTTGAAATTGGAGAAGGAGCTGTTATAGGTGCATGTTCTGTTGTATCGAAAAGTATTCCTGCTCGTGAAATATGGGCCGGTAATCCAGCGTGTTTCATTCGGAAGGTATAATGACTAAGCAATTATCATTCCCTTTACTAGCGTTGGGTTTTATAACTATTATCTGGAAGTAACTGTTAAAACAAGTGCTGTTTTTGTTTTATCTCTGATTCTTATCTGGTTTGTGAATAGATATATGAAGTTTTTAACAGGTACGCTGCCTGTATTTAGTAGAACTTTGTGATTGTTTTAAACAAAAAATAAATTATTGGCTAGTAAATGAATAAAAAATATTTTGCGTTTTCTGCAATCCTGTTTGCTTTAAATCCTTTCTTCTTTACATTGTTTGTAATGTTGATCACTGTCTTAACTAATGATCGGAGGAGCATTTTAAGTAGGCTATCATTTATATTGATGTTGTTTTATGCTTGCTTAGTTCAAACACAAAGGGTTTGGGGGTATGATCTACCGTCGGATTGGACCTCTAACGTTTATGAGGGACACTTTCTGGAAGTAGGTTTCACAGGTTTTTTTGAATATGTGTTTACTAAAAAGGAACCTCTGTGGAATGTACTTAACTATATCGGTTATTATCTTACAGATGGATCTGCTTTTCACTTTTTTAACGGCATAGCTATTGTTACAATCGTTTTGTTATTGCTGTCTGTCTATATCTATTGGCAAAAAAGTGGCGCTAGTCCAGTTGTACTGATTTCATCTTTAGCTTTTATTGTTTTTTTTGTTGAATTTTCTTCCAATCTGAATAATTTGTTAAGGCAATTTTTTGCACTTAGTATAATAGTATTTGCTTATACAATAGACTTCTCGAAGAAAAAACATTCATTGTATGTTCTGCTTGCAGCAAGCTTAATTCATACTGTCGGGTTTATTTTTTTGATTTTTCATTTGATAAAACCATTGCACCGAAAGCTGGAAGTAGAACAACTATTAAAAATTTTTGGTGTGACGCTGGTTGTTGCAGCAGTGTTAAGTCAGGCGAACGCGCTACACGGTATTTTTTCAGCTGTTCCTTTTTTGGGTTATGCGTTTTATCGACTTACAACAGCATCAAACCCTCACTCTTTTGATGATATAATCGACCCTAGTGTAATATTTGTTAACGGTGCTGTTGTATCAATTTTTGCATTAACGATGATGTTACTTAACAAAAATATCGGAAAGAATATGGTTTTTTATGCCAATATTTTGATGGCTTTAATGCTGCTTTCTATGATAACGGCAGTGCTTGCCCCTATGCTAATGACTCGTCTTTATATATCCAGATTTTTCTTCTTTCCTTTTGTTATTCCTTATATATTTATTAATGCAAGAGGTGGTTTTTTTCAAATGGTAAAGCTACCTTTCTCCTGGGCAATTACCGTGTTCTTTATTTATTGGTTCGTATCAAAGTTTGATTCTATTAGGGGAGGAGGCTTTTTCCCTCCTATAGATGAATTGGTGATGTATTCTCTTTTTGACTTTATTTTTTGATTTTCTATCTCATGAAGATCTAATTGGTGCTTTATATGAAAATTGCTGTACTTTTAACCTGCTTTAATAGGCAGGAAAAAACTTTAGAGTGTTTAACCAATTTATATGCAAATGAGACAGCAGGTTTTGAACTGGATATATTCCTTGTAGATGACGGCTGTACTGACGGTACGACACAAGCTGTGCATGAACATTACCCTCAGGTTAAAGTAATAAAAGGTGATGGCACTCTATTTTGGAATGGTGGAATGCGGTTAGCGTGGCAAACAGCAATGCAGGATCCTTATGATTTTTTTCTTTGGGTTAACGATGATTCATATATATATCTAGATGCAATAAGTAGATTGTTAGGGACTTATCAGACATTAATTAATAGAGGTGAATCCATAGGTGCCGTATTAGGTTCAATGGTAGACCCTATAACTAAGGAGTTAACTTACGGTGGTAGACTTAAGTGTAGTAACCTCAATCCTGTGAAAATTGGACCATTAGTTAAACCAACAATGTCCTCTAAACAATGTGATTTTATAAACGGTAATCTTATTTTAATACCTCATACGACTGTCGATAAAATCGGCATATTAAGCAATGAGTTTACCCATAGTATGGGGGATTTTGATTATGGATTACGAGCGAAAAAAGCTGGGTTGAATTGCTGGGTAGCCCCGAATGTTTATGGAGAGTGTGAGTTAAATAGTATAGAAGGCTCATGGCAAGATAAATCTCTTTCTTTAGATGAGAGAGTAAATATAATGAAAAATATTACTCAATTACCTCCACTACAAGAATGGACGTGTTTCATCAAAAGGCATGGTGGTTGGAAATGGGGCCTTTTATATATAGATGCCTTAGTTAGATGTAGGCTCCCTAAATTTTGGCTTTTTATAAAAAGAAAAATTTAATGGTTATTCTAGATAGTGGAATATCCCTTTATAGAACTCAATTTAATAACCTATTATAATAGGTTTAGTAAGAACTTTAAAATTAGCCTCAGTTTTCCTTTTTATCTGGATGAATTTGCAGCGTGTGCTCGAGTCATTGCGTTTTTAGATGGCACGGTACCTATTCGAACTGTTAAATTTGGCGGTAGTAGTGAATATTATGCAATGGGCCTAAAGGTGAATGACTGATAGATCCTCATCCTAAATTGGACCATATTTACCGTTGTTTTATGTGTAATCCTGAGTTTGGTGTCATTAGATAAATATTGATTGCTGAAATTAATCATTATGAGAAATAAAAATGAAAGAAGTGACAATTGTTCAGCATAGGTTATTGCATTATAGAGTTGAACTTTTTCAGTACATAAAAGCCTTTCTTGAAAAAGAAGATATCAAGTTAAATTTAGTTCACGGCCAAGCATCTGATTTTGAAGCTAAGCGTAAGGATGAAGCTACTTTACCTTGGGCAATAAAGGTACAAAATACGTTTAAAAGAATTGGGGGTGTTGATTTAATTTGGCAACCACTTCCAAAGGAAGTTGATGAGTGTGATTTATTAATTCTAATGCAAGAAAATAGAATTATTTCTAATTACTTTAAAATAATAAAGAGAAATACCTTAGGTAAAAAGGTTGGTTATTGGGGGCATGGGAAAAATTTACAAAGTACCAAACCTAATGGGTTAAAAGAGCTTTGGAAAAAGAAGTGGTTAACTAGTGTTGATTGGTGGTTTGCGTATACAACCTCAACAGTTGATTATTTAATTAATCAAGAGTTTTCTGGAAATAACATTACATGCCTAAATAATGCAATTGATGTTAATGCTTTTAAAGGTGAATTAGCCTCTATTACAATAGAGCAAATAGAAGAAGTTAGGGGTGAATTAGCAATTCCTTCTGATGCTAATATTGGTATTTTCTGCGGTTCCTTATATGCGGAAAAACGCCTCGACTTAATGTTAGATGCTATTGATTTAGTAAAAAGTGAAATCAATGATTTTTATGTCATTGTCATCGGTGATGGGCCAGACGCCAAGTTTTTACATAATGCCGCCTTAACTAGGCCTTGGTTGACCCTTGTTGGAGTTAAAAAAGGAATGGAAAAAGCATTATATTATCGGTTAGCTACAATAATGCTTAACCCTGGCCTTGTTGGTCTACATATCTTAGATTCTTTTTGTGCAGGTGTTCCGATGATCACAACTTCTGATGCATTACATAGCCCAGAATATGATTATCTCGATAATGGAACTAATGGTCTTGTAACCGAAGGAACGTCTCTAGCATATTCAGATGCGATTATAGGTCTTTTATCAAATGACATGAACTTGAATAAAATGAAAGGAGCGGCACTTTTAGATAGTGAAAAATACACTGTTGAAGCAATGGCAATAAACTTTACACAAGGAATTGTTGCTGCTTTAGAAGCAGAGAAAGTCTAATGGCTTTAAGTGTTTTAGCTGTTATACGTAAATTTTTAATATTCATAAGGTTGCTTGGGAAAAGTAAGTTTTTAACTACTGGCCGCAATCTTCATGTAGGTAAAGGTGGAAGGTTATGGGCTCCCGACTTTTTAGATATTGGTAATAATACTTATATAGGTAAATATGTTGCCATTGAAGTTAACGCTATTATTGGCAGTAATGTACTTATTGCAAACTCAGTCAAAATGGCGGGTAGATCTGATCATGATTATTCATCAATAGGCTACCCAATTCGTTTTGCGCCTTGGATAGGGAGTTTAGAGCCAACCCATCCAGTTAGAAAAGAACATATTAATATAGGCAATGACGTTTGGGTTGGTATTGGAGTGATTTTATTGGGACCCGTAAATATAGGTAAAGGGGCCATTGTAGCCGCAGGAGCCGTTGTTACTAAAGATGTTAAACCTTATTCAATTGTAGGGGGTAACCCTGCTCGCTTTATAAAGATGAGGTTTTCACCTGAAGAAATATTAAGTCATGAGCGAAAGATAAAAAATGGTTTGTTTGAATATAATTCAAAAGGACTTAATAGTAGTTTAATTAAGTTAGGTGAGTGAAGTGGATTGTATTGAAATTATTAAAATGAAAGTTCAAATAGCTACTCTTGCTAGAAGCACTGAAAGAATAGAGGAGCTTGCAAAAAATAACTTAGGGGCTTATATCTGCGTTTCTAATGTCCATATGTGCATGGAAGTTTTTGATGACGCTGAGTTTGCGAGTGTGGTTAATAGTGCGGATTTAGTTATTCCAGATGGTAAGCCGCTGTCTATTGCACAAAAAATCTTAGGGTATAAGGGTGCCCAGCAGGTTCGTGGGCAGGATATTATGAATGCACTTTGTGCTTCGAGTGGAGAGAAATCACTTAATGTAGGTTTTTATGGTGGTAGTTCTGAGGCCATTCTCGATTTAGTTAAGTCTAACTTGCTTGCGCAGTACCCTGATATCAAAATCAGTTACGCATTTTCTCCGCCTTTTCGGGCGTTGAGTGATGTTGAGGATGCCGAGGTTGTTGAGCAGATTAACAAGGCTAAGGTAGATGTTTTGTTTGTGGGGATAGGTTGCCCTAAGCAAGAGCGTTGGATGGCCGAGCATAAAGATCAATTAAGTTGTGTGATGTTAGGTGTTGGTGCGGCTTTTGATTTTATTGCGGGCAGTAAAAAACATGCACCTCGCTGGATGCAGAATATAGGACTGGAATGGCTGTATCGTCTATGCTCTGAACCGCGTCGGTTGTGGAAGCGGTATTTAAAACAGAATCCTCGTTTTGTTTGGTATTTTTTACAGCAGTGGTTGTTTAAGAGGGAGTTTTAATAATTATGAACGACCGATGAAACAAAGAGCGGAAGCTTTTGTCAACGAATGACGCCAATCATTCGAGTTTAAAAGAATATTCTTGAGGTTAGCCTCGTCGTTAATTAGTGAAATTCGGCGATTAGCTGATAACTATCTGAGTTGAACCGTTGATGTTTTTTTGCTTTAAGCCGGTGCTATAATTAGGACCTGCTTATGTTTTGGTTAGGAGGCTGTTATGCAAATTAAGTTTTCTCAAGATGTTGTGCCCCTTTCGGAGTTGAAGGTTAATCCTGGAAAGATTGTTAACCGGGCTAAAGATGCGCATAGACCCATTCTGCTAACCAGTAGAGGGAAGGGGATTGCTGTTGTGCAGGGGCTTGCTGAATATGAGGAAAACCAAGAAAGTCGCGAGTTTATGCAAGCGATTACTGAAGGGTTAATTGATATTAAAGAAGGCAATGAATTGGAGTTAGATGCAGTTAAGAAGAAGCTTGGCTTAATTTAGTGAAGGTTTTAATGTCTGAATCGGCCTTTAATGATTTAGACGGTATCAAAGAATATTATGAAAAAGAGGGGGCTTCTAATATTGGAGAACAATACCTCATTTCATTGGTTGGGCATATTCAAAGCTTAAGTGATAACCCTGATATTGGGCGAAAAGTACCTGAGTTTGAGAAAGATAAAATAAGGGAACTTATTCACCCTCCGTTTAGAGTTGTTTATTTGAGAGAAGAGAGTTCTATCCATATCATTAGGGTGTGGCGAAGTGAAAGGCTGTTGGTGCTGCCTGAAAAAGAAGTGTAATGAAAAGCATTTGGTCAACGAATTACGCTAACTATAGGAATAAAAAGAATATCTTGGGTTAAGGCTTCTGTTGATAATTACTGAGGTTCGTGACATTAGCTGATGAGTATTTAAGTCTTTTCTCTGTGGCTCGGTGGTAAGTTTTGGTTTTAAGGTAAAAGGATTACTTTCAAAGAATTGCGCTAACCATACGAATTAAAAGAATGTTTTTGAGTAAGGCCTCCAATGTTAATTAGTGAAATTGGTGTAATTAGCTGAAGAGGTTTATTAAATTTAATAAGTTTATATATTTAAGGAATAGGTTTAAAAAAGGATGACAAGTAAAGTTGCTTTAATTACAGGCGTAACAGGTCAAGATGGATCTTATCTTGCCGAGTTTTTATTAGAAAAAGGTTATGAAGTACATGGTATTAAGCGCCGTGCCTCTTCATTTAACACTGAACGGGTGGATCATATTTATCAAGACCCACATGTGGATAATGCAATGTTTCATTTGCACTATGGGGATTTGACCGATACATCAAATTTAACGCGTATTTTGAAATTGGTTCAGCCCGATGAGGTTTATAACCTGGGTGCGCAAAGCCATGTGGCGGTGTCTTTTGAAGCGCCTGAATATACCGCCGATACCGATGCAATAGGAACGTTACGTTTATTAGAAGCGATTCGTATTTTAGGGCTTGAGAAGAAAACACGTTTTTATCAAGCGTCTACCTCCGAGTTATATGGTGAGGTACAAGAGACCCCTCAAACGGAGACAACGCCTTTTTACCCGCGCTCGCCTTATGCCGTAGCAAAAATGTATGCGTATTGGATTGTGGTGAACTACCGTGAAGCGTATGGCATGTATGCCTGTAATGGTATTTTGTTTAACCATGAATCGCCACGCCGTGGCGAAACCTTTGTAACGCGTAAGATTACTCGTGCGTTGAGTAATATTTCACAAGGGCTTGAGGGCTGTTTGTTTTTAGGCAATATGGATGCCTTACGTGACTGGGGCCATGCAAAAGATTATGTGCGTATGCAGTGGATGATGTTGCAGCAAGAAACAGCGGATGATTTTGTGATTGCTACGGGTAAGCAAATTTCTGTTCGTGATTTTGTACGGTTGTCTGCCGCTGAGTTAGGTATTGAACTGGCGTTTAGTGGTGAGGGTGTTGATGAAACAGGCACGGTTAAAGCGATAACAGGTGAGGGATTACCCGGTGTGACGGTAGGGGATGTGATTGTGAAGGTTGATCCGCGTTATTTCCGCCCGACGGAAGTTGAAACGTTGTTGGGAGACCCTTCAAAAGCTAAAGAAAAGTTAGGTTGGGTACCTGAAATTACCGTAGAGCAGATGTGTGCAGAGATGGTGGGCAATGATTTGGATATTGCTAAGCGCCATGCTTTATTGAAAGCACATGGGCATGATGTTTCTATTTCGGTGGAGTAAGAAATGAGTATTAATAAAGAAAGTAAGATTTATGTTGCAGGCCACCGTGGAATGGTGGGGTCTGCTATTTGTCGCCAATTAAAGGCGTTAGGGGTTACCAATATTGTTACCCGTACGCACAGTGAATTAGACTTATGCAACCAAGCGGATGTTAAAGAATTTATGCAAGCTGAGCGACCCGATTACGTGGTGTTAGCGGCGGCTAAGGTGGGCGGGATTTTTGCCAATAATGAATACCCAGCAGAGTTTATTTATGACAACCTGATGGTTGAGGCGAATGTCATTCATCAGGCTTATAAAGCGGGTTGTGAAAAGCTATTGTTTTTGGGGAGTTCTTGTATTTACCCTAAATTGGCCGAACAGCCCATGGCAGAAGAGGCTTTATTAACGGGCGCATTAGAGCCGACCAATGAGCCTTATGCGGTGGCTAAAATTGCCGGAATAAAAATTTGTGAATCATATAATCGCCAATATGGAACGGATTACCGTTCGGTTATGCCAACAAATTTATACGGCCCTAATGATAATTTTCACCCAGAGAATAGCCACGTTATTCCAGCTATGATGCGTCGTTTCCACGAGGCGGTGTTAAATGGCGATAAAGAGGTGGTTATTTGGGGCAGTGGTAAACCCATGCGCGAGTTTTTACACGTTGATGATATGGCGGCTGCCTGTATACACGTGCTGGGCTTGGGTGTTGAAACCTATCAAGAATTTACCGAGCCGATGATGTCGC
>MAAB01040954.1_pt1 | contig 15281 bp, 14 predicted proteins | sample 1115991 | NCBI WGS metagenome assembly MAAB01 (sample SAMN04961124, study PRJNA320927) | seawater metagenome | isolation source: sample BD02T18 sea water enriched with oil for 18 days | place: USA:Gulf of Mexico | collected 2013-07-27
GTGGCCACACAGGAAGCACCGGTACACGACAATGTGAAACAAGCCATTGTGAACATGAAAGAAACCGACTCTACCTTGATCTTCCGTAAGTTTAAAAATACGGCTCGCGTATTTAAAAACGATATTGCGATAAAGGTACAGGAAATTGAAAAAGAAGGTGGCGAGTTCGCCGATATCCATCACTATGTGTCTGGTAAAAATCAGGATATTGCCTGGACCACGGGTGATGTTAATGCCGGCATGGTGACATTCGGAATGAGTGGCGGCCTAGTAAATAGCGTGCCTACCTGTGAAGAGTTGGTAAAAGAAATTGCAGATGAAGCCAAGGCGGTAATCTCTGAAAGACTGGCGGCTGTATTGGCGTAACTGCTTTAAGTTAAAGAACTGCAATAACAGGCAATTTACAGCCTGCTATTGCAAGTGCGTCGCACCAACATTTTGGTAGACAACTTCGCTACCCTGCGTGCCTGAAAATATAAAACCACAGATCCTTCCTGTACCTCGCAGCCCCATTTGTATTAGCCACCGAAAATGACTCGAGCCTGCGCTTGTTTCTTTCCCCTCAAGTTTATCCTCTTCACGGTACATAACAGCCCCCTGAAAGGATGGGGATAGGAAAAAGCAGCTTCTACGCCGTGATTCCCCTCTGGCGACCTCTTAAAGCGTATTCTACAGAGGGTAATATTCTTTTAGGTGGGAAATCCCTAATTACCAAAAAATGATTGGTATGCTGATTCCAGTGCCCCTGTGAAATGGGCAGCCATACTTAGAGCCCATTAAACTAGGCTTCGGCAGTCTTTGTGCTCCGTTAAAGGGAAACTTCAAAGTGGATTTAAGGATTAAATTCGGCTCAAAAACCCCAAAGAAAATTATATTGCGAGTATGTAACCTAGCCCCTGAATCTCATGACTCACTAGCGAATAAGTAGTACCCTAATTTGGTCAGTATTTAGGCGCTATTTAAGCCCCATACAATAATTAATCAACAAGGTGTCTTATGTCTGTAAGGTATTTAGCCAGGGGAATGGTCGCTAGCATCATTCTGCTATTCGCGGTAAGCGGCCCGATCATGGCCTCTACTCTAGAGTCCGCCATCAATAAAGGGGTTAAACGCTCCGAGCAAGCCCAGGCGGCACAACGAAAAATAGATGATATTGATGCCACTACCCGTGATATCGAACGGGAGTATCGTGGAGCCTTAAAGCAAGTAGAAGGCTTAAACGTCTATATAGAGCAACTAAACAAACAACTTAATGCCCAGGGCACTGAGCTCAATGAGATTGAAGAGAGTATTCGTCAGGTAACCATCATCGAGCGTCAAGTGAGCCCGCTCATGTTAAGAATGATCGAAGCGTTAGAGGTGTTTGTGAAAGCCGATGTGCCTTTTTTATACGATTCTCGTATTCAGCGTGTTAATAAGTTAAATATCATGATGGGGCGCAGTGATGTGACCATCGCCGAAAAATACCGCAAAGTGATGGCGGCCTATCAAACCGAAATGGATTACGGTCGCACCATCGAAGCTTATCGTGGTGAGCTTACCTTGGGTAATGACACTCGCGAAGTGGACTTCCTACGTACCGGTCGGGTGGCTTTTGTGTACCAAACCCTGGACGGAAAAGATATTGGTGTATGGAACAATACCAGCCGCGCTTGGCAAGTATTGGATTCCAAGTATAAAAGTAAAGTGCTTATGGCCATTCGAATTGCCCGTGAACAAGCGGCGCCTAGCCTAATTCAAATGCCGGTAGTTGCAGCATCGGAGCTTACAAAATGAAATTCCTAAATAAAACATTACTCATAACCCTGCTAGCCTGCCTTACCTTTACGGTTCAAGCCGAAAGCCTAAATGTTGACCAGCTACTGGATCTTGTTAAACAAGGTCAAGCCCGTGATAACAAGGAATTTAATACCCGTGTTAAGCGCTTCAATACGCAGAAACATAATCAAGAGAAACTGTTAAAAAAGACCAATCAAGAGCGCATTCGCTTAGAGCAAGAAAGTGAACAAAAAGAAGGTTTGTTTGCTCAAAATGAAGACGCCATTAGTGCCGCGCAAGAGCGTCTTACCAATCGCTTAGGTTCACTAAAAGAAATGTTTGGTGTGTTGCAGCAAGTGGCTGGGGATACCAAGGGTATTTTTGCCGGCTCGGTGATCAGCGCGCAACTGGATCAGCGTGAAGATTTTTTAACGGATCTTATTAAAGTGGCGGGTTCTTCTTCAACCTTACCTTCCATTAATAACCTGGAACAACTGTGGTTTGAAATCCTGCAGGAAATGACCCTGTCCGGTCAGGTGGTTAAGTTTAATAGCGATATCGTATTGCCCAACGGAGATACAATTAATAAAGAGGTGGTTCGAGTAGGCAGTTTCAATCTCATCTCGGAGGGTAATTACCTAGTGTGGGATATTGAATCTAAAAAAGTGATTCAACTGGATCAACAACCGGGCAGCCTTTATAACAACCCAGCCCAGGATCTGCAGAATGCAAACGGCAGTGATCTAAACCCGTTTTGGATCGATCCAAGCCGTGGCCAGCTGCTTAAAATAATGGGGCAAACAGCCGGCCTAAGTGAACGTATACAACAAGGTGGTGTAGTGGGTTACATCATTCTTAGCCTGGCCATTATCGGTGTCTTGTTAGCCCTGTGGCGCATGATTGCCTTGAACGCAGAATCGCGCCGCATTAAAAAGCAAATGACACAAGACGTGGCAAACCATAACAATGCCCTTGGCCGCGTGATGGCGGTTTACGAAAAAAATAAAGATACCGACACAGAAACCCTGGAGCTGCATCTTGGGGAAGCGATTATTTCCGAAGTACCGCGCCTCACCAACAGCATTAACTGGATCAAAATAATCTCGGTGGTAGCACCGCTATTGGGTTTGTTGGGCACAGTAACCGGCATGATTGACGTGTTTGAAACCATGTCGTTATTTGGCACCGGCGACCCTAAACTCATGGCCGGTGGTATTTCCCAAGCTCTAATCACCACAGTATTAGGCTTGGTAGCCGCCATACCCTGTGTGTTCTTACATACCATGACCAACAATAAAAGCCGTTCTTTAATTCAAATACTTGAAGAGCGTGCCACGGGCATTTTGGCCCGCAAGGCAGAACAACAACTTAAAAATAGAGCAGCTTAATCATGTTCATGCAGGCTTACGAACAGGTTTACCTTTTCACTGAGCGTGGCGGTGATGTGGTGCTGGCTATTTTAGGCATCATATTATTATTGTGGTTGTTCATCTTAGAGCGCATTGCGTATTTCGCTTTCACTCATAAACAGGTACTGCAAGTGGCAGTAACTGAATGGGAAAATCGAAGTGAACGCACCAGCTGGTATGCCCACCAAATTCGTTATGACTTGGTGGCCACCGTGGAAATGGCTCTGGATGACAACATGCGCATTATCAAAATGTTAGTGGGTTTATGCCCGCTGTTTGGGCTGCTGGGTACGGTGACCGGCATGATAGAAGTATTCGATGTGATGGCGTTTTTGGGCAACGGTAGCCCCAGCGCCATGGCATCCGGTATTTCAAAGGCCACCATTCCTACCATGGCAGGCATGGTGGGTGCGTTAACCGGTGTCTTTGCCCAAAGCTTTTTACAGCGCCATATCCAGCGTGAACGCGTTCACCTGGAAGATAAACTAACCTTTGACCATTAGATCGTTTCAAATTGAACTAATGGTGTTATTGAGGAAAATAATATGAGACGCGGATTTTCAAATCTAAACGCAGAAGCAGAAGAGGGTGAAATTGATATCACCCCAATGTTAGACGTTGTATTTATCATGCTGATTTTTTTTATTGTCACGGCTTCTTTTGTCAAAGAATCCGGCATCGAAGTGAATCGCCCGGACGCCAGTACTTCTGCCGCCAAACCTAAAGCCAGTATTTTAATTGCCATTAATGAGCAGGGTGAGGTGTGGATTAACAAACGCAAGGTAGAAGAAAGCCAAATTCGTGCAAACATTGAGCGTCTACATGCAGAAAACCCGCAAGGGACTGTGGTGGTGCAAGCGGATGAAGAAGCCAGAACCAAAGTCCTAGTATTGGTGATGGATGCGGCACGCCAGGCAGGGGTTTACGACGTGTCTTTGGCCACCGAGGAGCCTTAATATGTTGTCTGGTATACCAAGATACATCTTAGCCTTGTTGGCCGCTTTACTGGTGACCTTTTTAGTGGCGCTGATGATGCAATCACTCATCAGTTCCGGTGGCTCGGTGATCCAGGAAGATGGCGTGGGCAAGCTGGAAAGCTTTGTTCATGTTGAACAAGATGATGAAATTCAAACCAAGAGCCGGAACGTTAAAAAACCACCGGCGCCGCCCAAAGAGCCGCCTAAACCTGAAATGGCCAAGCCGGACTTTGATCGCACAGCGGATGCCGCCATTGATATGGGTGGCATGGATATGAATACCAATCTATCGGTTGATAATGGCTTGGCCGGTGCCAGTGGTGACGGTGAATACTTGCCAATTATTCGTATCGCTGCGCAATATCCAAGGCGTGCACTGCAAAAAGGCATTGAAGGCTTTGTGGATTTGGAGTTCACCGTGACCAAGTTGGGCACCACTAAAAATGTGGTGGTAATTCATGCCGAGCCGGCCAATGTATTTAACCGAGCCGCCATTAATTCGGTTAAGAAATATAAATACAAACCCACCATAGAAGACGGTAAAGCCATTGACGTGCCTGGTGTTCAAATACGAGTCTCGTTTGCAATGAATAAAAGCAATAAGAAAGGTAGATAATATGGCTAACACACTAGCGAGAGTTTTGCTGATGTTGGTTGTGGCAGGCTCTATCTTGATGAACCCTACGGGCAATCAAGTATTGGCCGCGCAAGATGGCGCCAGCAATAATAGCAAGTCAGAACCCAAAAAGCGCAAAACCAGAAAGGCCATGATCATACGCCAGAAGGTTTCCAAAAAACTAAACGCGGCGCAAAAACTGACCGAGCAAAAGCAATATCAAGATGCGTTAGACACGCTTGATGATATTGTGCAAGCCAAGCGCAGCGATTATGAGAAAGCATTGGCTCATAATATGAAAGCGTATGTGTATTTTCTATTGGAAGATTATAAAAAGGCGCAGGGAGAATATGGCAAAGTATTGAGCTTGGAAAAGGTGCCAGACACGCTAGTGCAAACCGCTCAATTGAGTCTAACCAAAGCACACATGATTCAGGAGCAGTATGCTTTAGCCTTAACCGCTTTAGAGCGTTGGTTTGCTCTGGTTGAAAAGCCGGCCGCTGATCAATATGTATTACGTGCTCAATTAAAGTTTCAACTAAAAGATTATAAAGGCGCCTTGCCAGACGTTAAACATGCCATCAACTCTGTTAAGAAAAAGGGCAAAAAGCCCAAGGAGAGTTGGTTGTTGGTTGAACGGGCGGTGTACTTTCAAAATAATGATTTTGTGGCCCTGGAACGCTGTTTATCAGACCTAATTACCTATTATCCCAAACAACAGTACTGGACGCAGCTGTCGTATATTTACAGTGAACTGGGCAAGCAGAATAAAAGCCTAGTGGCATTGGAAACCGCTTACGAGCAAGATCTTCTGGCTAAGGAATCCCAATATATTAGTCTTGCCCAATACATGTTGTCTGAGGACACCCCTTATAAAGCGGCCCAGGTGATCCTTACCGGCATTAAATCTGGAAAAGTTGAAAGCACAGGCAAAAACCTATCGCTATTAGGGGATGCATTAATGATGGCCAAGGAATACAAACAAGCCATTAAGGTGTTAACCCAGGCAGCGAGCAAAACCCAGGACAACAAAGACTACTACAAGCTTTCGCAAATACATGCCGAGCGCCAGGAATGGCAAGACGCTAATATCAACATTAAAAAAGCATTAACCTCTAAGCAATTTAAATACTATGACGACGCTATGATCCTGCACGGCCTAGTGTTGTTTAATCTAAATGAGTTGGTTGAGGCAAAAGCGGTGTTTGAAAAGGCCAGCCTTTCCAAGGATAAAAGTGAAACTGCACAAAAGTGGATTACTTTTATTGAAAGTGAACAAAAGCGCCAAGTTTATATGGCGCAATAATAAACGGTTTATTACATCTATAAATTAACCTACAGAGCGGCCTAGCTAATGACTATTAGCTAGGCCGCTTTTTTTGGTTACTCTGTTGCTACTGGCCCCACTTCGTAATCGTAAATTCAATCTCCCGGCACATCTAAATCAAACAACTTATGGTTAAACTGTATGATATTTTGTTAATACTGGATAGCATAAGACGAATAAAATTATTAGAAGGTCTTAATATGGAAGTGGTTGCCGGCTTAATCGAACTCAAACCCGATTTTAATATAGCGCGCAATAAATGGAAGAGTTACCTTCAAAGCAATATTGAAGAGGCGCTAGAGTCTATTAAAAATGAAGGGATAGAAATTGAGAGCTGGTTTCACTTGGAACTGGATTGTAAAAATTACCTGCTTACCTATACCAGGTGTGAAGATTTTGAACGTTCACAAAACATAACCGCGCAAAGCACGCTAAATATCGATCAGGTACATAAGACCTTTAAAAAATGTTGGGGGCGAGGAATAAAAGCAGAAGCAATTTTTGAACTAAATAATAAACACTTTAATGACTAACGTCTTAGCAAGGTATGAAGGATTGTGAATGGTTGTTTTATATGTCAAATAATAGGGATAAAAAAAGGCCCCTAAAAAGGGGCAAAAGCACTCAATGGAGATCACAAATTAGCTTAAACTAAAATTAAAAAGAACCTATAGTGCTGTCAGCCTCCACAGCTATAACAACAGCAAAGCATCCCGCTTCATTTTACTATAGGTAAGGACCGTAGTATTTCATCCATGAAATACAAAGTGTGAAATGAGGGGTAGTTAGGCGCTACAGCCCCATTGCACTTTTTAGTAAAGTATCCACCTCATCTGCAGGTAAAAGTCCTTCCTCAATCACCAAGGACTTAATAGATTTACCTTGGGCAACGGCCTTTTGAGCCAGTGCCGAGGTAACCTCATAACCTAACACCGGATTAAGTGCGGTTACGATACCTACTGATTTATCCAGGTATTCGTTGCAGCGATCACTGTTAGCCGTGATGCCTTCAATACATTTTTCTCGTAATATCTTTGAGCCACGGGTCAGCATACCCAGTGACAGGAATAAACAGTTGGCGATAACCGGTTCAAAGGCATTCAATTGCAGTTGGCCACTTTCAGAGGCAATAGAAACAGTTACGTCTTTACCAATCACGTCATAGGCTATTTGGTTCATCACTTCTGGAATAACCGGGTTAACCTTGCCGGGCATAATGGACGAACCGGGCTGCATCTTGGGTAAATTAATTTCACCAAATCCGCACAACGGACCCGAGCTTAATAAACGCAAGTCATTACAAATTTTGCTGATTTTAGTGGCATAACGCTTTAGGGTTCCGGAAAGCTGTACAAAGTCACCGGTATCCCAGGTGGCTTCAACCAGATTTTCTGCACTGCGTACCGGCACACCACTTACTTCGCGAAGATGGTCATTTACTTTCTGGCTGTAACCCTTGGGGGTGTTAATGCCGGTGCCAATGGCGGTGGCGCCCAGGTTATTATCCAATAGTAATTGCGCCGTTAAGCCAATTTGATGAATGTCTTCTTTAATGGCGGTAGAGAAGGCACCAAATTCTAATCCAAGCGTCATGGGCACAGCGTCTTGCATTTGCGTGCGACCAATTTTATAGATGTCTTTGAACTCTACCGATTTTTCATGAAAGGCTATACGCAGCTGTTCCATGACAGCCATTAGGCCTTGGGACTTATTGTAAAGTGCCAATCGCAATGCTGATGGGTAAACATCGTTGGTAGACTGAGAGCAATTCACATCGTTGTTGGGGTGTAAAAATTGATACTCACCTTTTTCACGGCCCAGAATTTCCAAAGCACGGTTGGCAATCACTTCATTGGCATTCATGTTGGCTGAGGTGCCAGCGCCACCCTGAATCACATCCACCACAAACTGATCATGCAGGTAACCGGAAATAATATTGTCACAGGCAGCCGTAATGGCGTCGGTTTTGTCTTGTGACAGCACTCCCAGGTCATTATTTGCCAAGGCACAGGCTTTTTTTACCATGGCCAATGCATTAATCATTTCAGGATCGATACTCAGGGGAATATCGGTAATGGAAAAGTTCTCCACCGCCCTTTGAGTTTGAATGCCAAAGTAGTTCTGGCTGGGTATTTCTTTAGTTCCCAGTGAATCAGATTCTATGCGTACGGTCACTTTCAATGTCCTCGTTAAGCTGCAAACAAAAACGCTTGCAGCATAGTTTGTTATTTTTGAGTTTGAAAATCGTAAAAGTTGTTTATGCCAATGACTTCGGTTAAGGCATTAAGTGCTGTCTGGCATTCCTTCATGAAATTTGGGTCCCGCAGGTTCTGTGGGCTTAGTTCTTCACGGTAGTGTTTATCAACACAGGCCTTAAGCGCATCAATCTTTTCATCATCTAAAATAAAGGCCGGGTTAACAGCCGCCAGTTCAGACTCGGTTAATGCTACTCGTAAACGCAAACAAGCCGGGCCGCCGCCGTTACTCATGCTTTGGCGTACATCTACATATTCCACATGACGAATAGGCTGGCTTCTATCTTCAACCAGTTGCGCCAGGTAGCTGCGAACCGCCTCATTATCAAAGCATTCTGATGGCGCGATTAAACACATTTTATCCATATCGCCATTAGGGCCGGCTAATAACTGACTGTTAAACAGGTAGCTGGTAATTGCGTCATTTAGGCTCACTTTATCGGCCGGTACTTCAATGGCTTTGAAGGGCATAAGTTCTTTAAGCTTGCCAAACGCCAATGTTAGAGACTTGGTTTCATAGGCGTGCTGGTGATAGAACAATACCGGACCATTGCCCACCGCCACTACATCGTTATGAAAAGCACCTGCATTTATTGCTCGGCTACTTTGTTGTAAGTAGATGGCGTGGCCGTCTAGCAGGTTATGTTGGCGCGCAATGGCTTGGCTTGCTTCCAAGGTTTGACGGGCAGGAAAGCTAAATTTCAATAAATCCGATTCGCGGTCACGGCCATAAACAAATAGGCCAACCCCATTACTGTCATAATTTCGGCATAAACGGGTGTGATTAGCTGCCCCTTCATCGGCGAAGCGCTCCATGGAGGGCAGGGCACTGTGTACCTTAAAATAGTCAGTATTATTAAAAATAGTAAACAGCGACTTTTGAGTTTCCTTGTGTTCCATGGCGCGATGACTGGTGGTCACCAGGTTAGCAGGCGTAAAGTGCACTTTTGAATCACTGCTGTCCAAGCTTGGAGTCACGGTGGCTGCATTGGCGGCCCACATGCTGGAGGCGCTGTAAACCATGGACAATAATTCCGGTTTACAGGTGGCCACATTTTTTATAACGTCTTGGTCAGATCCAGCGAACCCCAGGGCACGTAAACAATCTACATTGGGTCGCTGTTGCGGCAGCATAAATCCTTGTTTGTATCCCAATTTAATTAGGGTTCGCATTTTTTCCAAGCCCTGTAGCGCTGCTTGTTTAGGGCTTGAGGTATTTTTAGCGTTGCGCGATGAGGCTAGGTTGCCAAACGCTAAACCACTGTAGTTATGGTTAGGTCCAATTAATCCATCGAAGTTGATTTCAATTGCGCTCATTGTTTAACGCCTCTTGTTAATTCTGTGGTGTTTTCATTGGTGGCCACACCCTTGGATAAGGCTTGCGGCCAGGCACAATAATCAGCCGCGTAGGTGGCGCTGGGTCTATGGTTGCCACTGGCACCTACTCCGCCAAAAGGTAATTCACTGCTGGCACCGGCGGTGGGCTGATTAATGCTAATCACCCCGGCTTTAATTCTGGTGTGACTCGTTGTCGCTTATTAAGCCAGCGGCTAACCCGTATTGAGTGTTGTTGGCCATTTTCATGGCGTCTTCAAAACTGTCTACGATGAACAATTGCAATAGGGGGCCAAACCATTCTTCATCCGGTGCGTTTTGCGCCTGGCTCATATCGATAAGACCTGGGTTTAATAAATTGCTGCTGTCGTCAATGAGACTCATGGTATTCAATGCAACTCCGCCTAAATCCAGTAACCTCTGCTGTGAATCCAGTAGCAGCTGCACAGTGGGGCGATTAATTACCGGTCCCATGAAGGGTTCTGGTTTATCATCTGGACGGCCGGCAATCAATTGGCCAATTTTTTCACTTAGTTGATTAACTAACGCTTGGCTGTTGCTGTCTTTCACCAAAATTAGGCGACGTGCACAGGTACAACGTTGGCCTGCACTTAAGTAAGAGCTTTGTAGAATAATATTAATGGCGGTTTTTAAATCAACCTGGCTATCCACAATCAGTGGGTTGTTGCCACCCATTTCAAGGGCCAGTAGCACTTCAGGTTTACCTGAAAATTGGCGATGCAAAATACGCCCGGTGGTAGAGGACCCGGTAAATAACAAACCGTCTAATTCTTCATTGGCAAGCGCAACACCAACTTCTTTGGCCCCTTGTAATAAATTAATAACACCATTGGGCAAGCCAGCCAGTTGCCACAGTTCAACGGTTTTTTCAGCGGTTAACGGCGTCTCTTCACTGGGTTTAAATACAATGCTATTGCCTGCCAGTAATGCCGGAACAATATGCCCATTAGGTAAATGGCCTGGAAAGTTATAAGGGCCATAAACCGCCATTACACCGTGGGCTCTATGGCTTAAACTTAAGTTACTGGCTTGTCCCTGATAACCGTTATCACTGTTGGCTCGGGTATGTTGTGCGGTGATACTAATGTTTACCTTGTTGGCCATGGCATTAACTTCGGTTAACGCTTCCCAGGCGGGTTTGCCGGTTTCAAGGCTAATAATGCTCGCCAATTCCTGTGCATGTTCTCGAATAAGATCAGAAAATCTTTTTAAGATTTCAATACGATCTTCAACCGCAGTATTAGCCCAGCCAGCTTGCGCGGCCTTGGCAGCATTGACGGCCATGGAAACTTGCTCGGCACTGGCGGCCTGTTTTTTCCAAACTACAGATTGATCACTTGGGTTAATAGATTCAAATTCTAACCCTTGGCCAGCTTGCCAATTTCCATCGATAAAAATACTCATCATGCTGCCTCCTAAGACCTTAGTATTGAATATAATAGTTCACCAGGCGTCACGTTTAATGCTGCTAGGCTGTCCTCAGACAATTTGTAAAAACCGGTACCGGTACGCACCACAGGGGCATTAATCACCCGGAAATTTTCTAATTGTCCGTTTGAAACCATGCACTTGCTGGTGGTCATCTTTTCGTCAGTGATGGTGGCAAGCCCTTGATCCATTCGGCGAATGGAGCGCAGTGACTTAATACGGGCGCGCATAATGGGGCCAGCATCAAAAATATCCACCACGTTGTCGTATTCAAATCCTTCTTCTTCCAACAATTCTTTAGCACGCAGGCCAGCTCGATTAGGTTTACCAATCACATCTTGTGCGTCTTGCGGTAATAATTTTGTGTAAATAGGGTACTTGGGCATAAGCTCAGTGATAAACTGGTTAGAGCCAACGCCACATAAGTTATCGGCTTTCTCAAAATCCATTTCAAAGAAATTGCGACCAATGGCGTTCCAAAACGGGCTAACACCCTGGATGTCGATGTAGCCTCGTAATTCTGCAATCACATGGCTGGAAAAACGTTCAGGAAACTGGGCCATTAACATATAGCGTGACTTGGCTAACCAGTGGCCATTGCCGCGGTATTGCGGGCTTAAAAATAAGGTGCCCACTTCAGAGCAACCCGTGTAGTCATTGGTCAGTTGCAAAATGTCATTGTTCACTTGTTTATCTAAACTATGACTGTGGTGGTTAGTGCTCATTAAGCGGTAGGCATAAAAAGCCTGGCGTGCACCCACTTGCGAGTAAACCCCGGCTGTGCCCACTACTTTTTCACGCTCGGTATCTTCCATTACCAGTAAAAAATAATCCTCATCTCTGCCCTTATTACTGGCAAAACTGTCAATTGATCTTTGAATATTATGGCCCATCGCTTCCGAGTCATTTGGCAAAGAGGTCATTCCCTTGCCTGCTTCAATTGAAAGCTCTAGCAAGTCATGTAGGTCGGTCATGGATACCGGACGAATTAATAGCATCGTAATTTCCTAAGCTTCTAACTAAATAGGGGTGATGATTTAAACTGAATTAAATAGGTAATAAGCAGTGCTGATAGTTGAGCACGCTCTACAAAACTGTCTATACAGGCATATTCAGCATCACTGTGTATGTGGGCACCGCGCACACCCAAGGTATCAATGTTAATTAATCCCGCGGCCGCCAGATTGTTGCCTTCGCAGCAGCCACCCGTGGCTTTCCATTTAATATCCAATCCCATCTGGGCGCCGCATGCTTTTAATAGCTCAAACATGGCTAATTGTTTTTCGGTCATGGGTTTTGGTGGGCGGTTGAATTTTCCATGCAGGATAAGTTGGCAGTCCGTTTCCCGTTCAATATTGGAAATAATTATGTTTATGGCTTGTTCTACATTACGTTGGTCGTCTGTATTTAAAACACGCACATTAAAATGTAAGGTGCATAAATCAGGTACCACGTTCACGGCCCCTCCGCCGCTAATCTTGCCAACGTTTACGGTAATGCCCGCTTCTTCATCGCTTAAGTTGGCCAGTGCAACCCCGGCCTTGGCGATGGCCACCACCGCATTTTTACCGTTAAAAAATTCTCGACCGGCATGGGTGCTGACACCCTTGGCCACAATTGAAAAGTTACCACTGCCTTTGCGTGCACCGGCCAGGGTGCCGTCGCTAAAGGAGGGCTCAAACGTCAAACCAAAGTCTTTGTCTTTAGCCAGCTCCATCAGTATGTCACCGGAACTGGGGGAACCAATTTCCTCATCCGGGCTAATGGCCACTGTGAATCCAAATTGATCTTTAAAGGGGCTGGCATTAAGGGCGCGCAATGCACTGGCTAGTACCACTAAGCCTCCTTTCATGTCGGCGGTGCCTGGGCCCCTTAGTAGGTTGCCCTCCACCCAGCAGCTCTGGAATTCACAATCGCTGGGAAACACGGTATCAATGTGGCCAGTACATAAAATCTGTAATGGGGCCTCAGGACGCGCTTTAAAAACCTGCATGGGATTAATAGGCAGTTCAATGACATTACCAAGGGCATCGACTTTTTTTACCGGCGCTAACGCTTTGGTAAATGCCTCGTCCGATAGTGCTGCAAACAATTCAGTGACGTGCTGTTGGGATGCGGCCACACCATTAAAATTTTCGGTGCCACTGTTGTTGTCACACATTTCAATTGTTTTATTCAGCATAAAGCTTTCTTGATCTTTAAGACTGTCAAGTAAGGCTAGTTGTTGCTGGCTTAATGGCTTTTTCATAAAAACCTCGTGAAATTCAATGGGCTTATTGTTGCGTATTTATTGCCGCAGTAGATTTCGTTGTGACTGGCACCTTGAGGATTTAATTCTGAGGGCTTTATTTCACCTAGGGTTGCGCAGTGAAGATCTTTGCTTGTGAATTATCTCTTTCTAAAGGGGGATCTTAAGGATTTAATTTTGCGGCTAACCTATACAATGTTGATGGTGATTAATTTTCAAGGTGCACGGCATGAATGAAGAAGTAATTGGTAAAGAGCAAAAAGATGAGAATCATCTTTTGTACCCAGCATCATCCATTACAGCATTGTTAGCGCAAGGCCCTAACATGGTGGTATCTGCCAAGGGGTCCACCATAGTTGAAGCCGATGGCACTAAGCTGTTAGACGCAGTGGGCGGTTTGTGGTGTGTTAACGCCGGTTACGGTCGCACCGAATTGGCAACCGTAATGAAAGAATCCGCCGAACAGTTGTCTTATTACCATACCTTTAACAACACCACTAACCCCTGGCAAGATGAGTTGGCTGAAAAGCTAGTGAAGATTGCCCCTAACAATTTAACCAAGGTTTTTTTTGGCTCGGGCGGAAGTGACGCCAACGATACGTTGATTAAGATCGCCTGGCACTACAATGCCTTACGCGACAAACCAAACAAAATAAAGTTAATCGCGCGTCAGCAGGCTTACCATGGCACCTCTATTTCTACCGCCAGCCTTACCGGGTTGGGTGGCTTTCACCGTGAATTCCCGCTGCCACTGGATTTTGTTTTAAGAGTGGACTGCCCGCATTTTTATACCCGTGGCAAAGCGGGTGAGAGCGAAGCCCAATTTTGTGATCGTTTAATCGACGAGGTGGCACAGCTCATTGAAACCGAAGGGGCCGATAACATTGCCGCGTTTTTTGCCGAGCCCATCCATGCTGCCGGCGGTATTATTGAGCCGCCAAAAGGCTACTACCGCAAACTAAAAGCGCTGCTGGTTGAGCATGATATCTTGCTGGTGATTGATGAAGTTGTATGTGGTTATGGCCGACTGGGAACCTGGTTTGGCAGTGAGCTGTTAGAAATTGAACCAGATATGATGAGCACCGCCAAGGGTTTAACCAGTGGTTATTTCCCCATGTCGGCGGCCTTCATGAGCGACGAAATTTGGCAGGTGCTTAAGCAGGGTTCCGAAAAGTTAGGGGCCTTTAGTCACGGTTATACTTTTTCCGGACACCCGGTGGGCGCGGCAGTGGCCCTGGCCAACTTGCAAATCATGGAAAACGAACGGCTGGTTGAGCGTGCGCAAGAAAACGGCGCTTACTTGCATGCCAAGCTGCGCAGAGTATTTGCCGAGCACCCAAGGGTGGGCGAAATACGTGGCCAGGGCTTACTGGCGGGTGTACAGCTGGTGGAGGATAAGGCCACTAAGACCTTGCCCGACCCTGCCCAGAAATGGCCCGCCAAGGTGGCATTGGCCATGCGTAAAATGGGCGTAGTGGTACGCCCATTACCAAGCGTTGCCAGTATTGCCATTTCGCCTCCCTTGGTGATTACCCGTGATGAGATTGATACCCTAGTAGATACTTTGCACCAGGTAATCTCTGAAGAGCTGTAAAAGTTCCCAAGACCATTTAGATCTAATTCATCTAGATGGGCTTGATTATCTTTTAAATATACATAAGTATTAGACGGTGACAGACTAGAAGTTCATCAGTAACCAGGCGGCTTTCAGGGTTAAGTTTGAGTATTTAACCTAGATTTTAAGGGGCCGCCAGTGAGTGTAATCGTAAAATATTACGCTCTGGTTAGTTTGACAGGACAATCTGGCTGTAATAAATTCCACCGTGTAATTGTGTTCAAACCAAAAAGAAGACGCTGCCATGCATCATATGCAACCTCAAAGCAGCTCATCCAACTTCAAGTTGAGT
>MAAB01029284.1_pt1 | contig 15265 bp, 14 predicted proteins | sample 1115991 | NCBI WGS metagenome assembly MAAB01 (sample SAMN04961124, study PRJNA320927) | seawater metagenome | isolation source: sample BD02T18 sea water enriched with oil for 18 days | place: USA:Gulf of Mexico | collected 2013-07-27
CAATGGTTAAGTTGTCTGGGGCATTTAGCTGTGATGAGTGAACAGTGGTCAATGGCGGAAAAAGCTTTTGGAAGTTTAATAAAACTTGAAGCTAATCAACAAGAAAATCAATACGACAAAGAAGACTTACGAGCTCTTGCAACAGCGCTAACAGAAGAAGGACAGCACCAAGCAGCAAATGAAGTGTGGGTTAAAATCAATGCTTGGTAGGTAATAAAGAAAGACGCCAGACAATAAACATCAGGCGTCCATAATTACATAAACATTGCTTGTTCTGTCAGTGGCATAATCTATTTTCATTCAAAGTCTAGCCACAGAAAAGTAGTTTAAATGAAAGCAAACGCATCAGCATACATATGCTCTAATAATGCACCATGCTCAACAAAGTCACTTCGTATAGCTCCAACCATTTCAAAGCGTCCTGCTAGATATATGTCATAAGGCTCTAAGCTAACAATATCATGCATTACCGCTTGGTGAACTAATCCTGTTTTACCTTGCCAGGTTTCGTTTTTATTCTCGTGGGTGCTCTCGTTCACGTTTTCAATTACGTTTTCAATAACTGGAATAAAATTAGCGTGTGGTAATTTAGCAATAATTGCTGCGGTTTCTTCCAAGTCATAAGCAGCAGATAATTCACGTAAACCCCAATACACCATAATATGGCGTGAAGAGTTTTGTTCAGCTAAATAGGTAAACATTGACTTAATATAAGAAAATCCGGTGCCACCTGCTAACAATAATAAAGGACGGTCACTACCTGTACGTAATTGGGCATTACCTAGTGGTATTTCAATAGTAACGCTCTTATTGTCGGCTAGCGAAGATTCAATACGCTCAATCACTTGCATTGGATAACTATCAGCAATAAAAGCACCAATTTGCAATTCTATCAAATCACTATTAGGTGAACTTGCAATAGAAAATGGGCGTTTATCTTCATCACTCATTACAAAATTTAAATACTGACCAGCAATAAAATCTACTTTTTCACTTGGCTTTAATAGCACTTTAAAAACATGTGGCGTTAGCGATGTTAACGACACTATTTGACAATTAACTGTCTTCATTCATTAAACCTTACTTTGTTCATCTGGTTGCGTTGAGAAAATATTGAGGTCATCCCAAATATCATCAACTTGCTGTTTTGTAGTTTCATCCATCACTATGGGCTCACCCCATTCTCTATCAGTTTCACCTGGCCATTTATTAGTAGCGTCTAAACCCATTTTAGAACCTAAACCCGATACTGGCGAGGCAAAATCTAAATAATCTATGGGTGTATTTTCAATTAACACGGTATCTCGGCTTGGATCCATTCGTGTGGTCATCGCCCAAATAACATCTTCCCAATTTCTGGCATCAACGTCATCATCACAAACAATAACAAATTTAGTGTACATAAATTGACGTAAAAATGACCAAACGCCCATCATTACTCGCTTGGCATGACCTGCATATTGCTTTTTAATTGTCACAACAGCTAAGCGATAAGAACACCCTTCGGGAGGCAAATAGAAATCTTGAATTTCAGGGTACTGTTTTTGCAAAATAGGCACAAATACTTCATTCAACGCCACCCCTAAAATAGCAGGTTCATCAGGTGGCCTACCTGTATATGTACTGTGGTAAATGGGGTCTTTACGCATGGTGATATGCGTTACTGTAAAAACGGGAAAGTCATCAACCTCATTATAATAACCAGTATGATCGCCATAGGGTCCTTCTGGTGCAGTTTCATCAGGATCTAAATAACCTTCTAAAATAATTTCTGCTGTAGCAGGTACTTCCAAATCATTGCTGACTGATTTAGTAACTTCAGTTTTAGCGCCGCGTAATAAACCCGCAAAAGCATATTCTGATAAAGTATCTGGTACTGGCGTTACCGCGCCCAAAATTGTTGCCGGATCAGCACCTAAAGCAACAGACACTGGATATTTTTCACCCGGATTAGTTTTTTTAAATTCTTGAAAATCTAGTGCGCCACCCCGGTGAGATAACCAACGCATAATAACTTTATTTTTAGATAAAACCTGTTGGCGATAAATACCTAAGTTTTGTCTTTCTTTATGAGGTCCTTTAGTAATAGTTAAACCCCAAGTAATTAATGGAGCGACATCACCCGGCCAACAAGTTTGAATCGGTAATTTGGTTAAATCGACTTCATCGCCACTAAGTATGATTTGCTGACAAAGTGCTTTTTTAACCACTTTAGTCGGCATATTGAGTACTTGCTTATAAATAGGAATTTTACCTAAAGCATCTCGAAAGCCTGTTGGCGGTTCCGGCTCTTTAAGCATAGCAAGTAACTTACCAACATCACGCAAAGCCTTTACGTCTGTTTGCCCCATAGCCAACGCAACTCGTTCGGGTGTACCAAAAAGGTTAGTTAACACTGGAACATTATAAGGCTTACCATCTTCATCAACAGCATTTTCAAATAATAATGCAGGTCCTTTTGCGCGTAAAGTCCGATCGCTAATTTCAGTCATGGTTAGATGAGTAGAAACAGGCGCACTGATACGTTTTAACTGACCTATTTTTTCTAACTGGCTGATAAAATCTCTTAAATCGTTATATTTCATAATTTTTCCAGTATAGAGCAAGAGAATAGCTTAGTTCCATGTAGTGGAATGCTCGTTACTTATTACAGATTAGACGATATTATGTACAAAAAAACCAGCCATAAAGACTGGTTTCAATAACACTAATAATACTTTATTTACGTTTCATTGAATCAAAAAATTCATTATTAGTTTTGGTCATGGCGAGCTTATCAATAAGGAATTCAATCGCTCCGACTTCATCCATTTCATGAACAATTTTTCGTAAAATCCACATTTTTTGTAATTCATCCGGTTTAGTAATGAGCTCTTCACGACGGGTACCACTGCGATTAATGTTAATCGCTGGGAATACGCGCTTTTCAGAAATTTTACGAGACAGGTGTAATTCCATATTACCCGTGCCTTTAAATTCTTCGTAAATAACTTCATCCATTTTAGAACCAGTTTCAACTAATGCTGTCGCAATAATTGTTAAGCTACCGCCTTCTTCAATGTTACGTGCAGCACCAAAAAAACGTTTCGGACGGTGTAAAGCATTAGCATCCACACCACCTGTTAAAATCTTACCTGATGAAGGTATTACCGTGTTATAAGCTCGAGCTAAACGCGTGATAGAATCAAGTAGGATAACAACGTCTTTTTTATGTTCGACTAAACGTTTGGCTTTTTCAATTACCATTTCAGCTACTTGCACATGACGACTGGCAGGTTCATCAAAGGTTGAAGCAACCACTTCACCTTTAACTAGGCGTTGCATTTCTGTTACTTCTTCTGGTCGTTCATCAATTAGCAATACTATTAACTCTGCATCGGGATGATTATAAGCAATACTTTGTGCAATGTTTTGTAATAATAATGTTTTACCTGCTTTTGGCGGCGCTACGATTAAACCACGCTGACCTTTACCAATTGGCGAAGCTAAATCTAGCACGCGAGCAGTAATATCTTCCGTAGAACCATTACCACGTTCCATGGTAAAACGATCTGTTGGATGAATTGGTGTTAAGTTTTCAAATAATATTTTATGACGAGAATTCTCAGGGCGATCAAAGTTAACTTCAGTTACTTTTAATAATGCAAAATAACGTTCACCTTTTTTCGGTGAGCGAATTTTTCCCTGAATGGTGTCACCGGTACGCATACTAAAGCGACGAATTTGACTAGGTGATACATAAATATCATCTGGGCCCGCTAAGTAAGAAGAATCAGCTGAGCGTAAGAATCCAAAGCCATCTTGTAGAATCTCCAAAACGCCTCCACCAAAAATGTCATTGTCATTTTCAGCATGCTTTTTCAAAATAGCAAAAATTATATCTTGCTTGCGCGTTCTAGCAAGGTTTTCTAGCTTCATAGATTCAGCTAATTTAACCAATTCATTAATGGATGTTTCTTTTAATTCGGTAAGGTTCATAGGGGTTTCTTAAATTATTTTAAGTAGTTATGTCTGTGGCGATTGCCGTCGACAGTATATTTCAAATTTGTATTTATAATCTTCTTATCTAATAAAGCAGCTAATAAAGTAGCAAATAAAGACAATAGAATAGGGATAAAGAGATGTTATTTTGTACTCAGATTTTAAATTTAGCATTAAAAGCTAGCTAGGTAAAGGCACGAGTTAAAATGTAAGCAGATATTTTTTGAGGAATTGAACAATATACATAAAAAAGCCTGAAAAATGTTCAGGCTTTTAATATTCAACTATTTAAAGATTTTTATCTAAAAATTCTTTTAATTGAGTTTTTGATAATGCGCCAACTTTAGTGTCAGCAATTTCACCGTCTTTAAATAATAATAACGTTGGAATTCCTCGTACACCATATTTAGGTGGCGTGTTTGAGTTTTGGTCGATGTTTAATTTACCAACCGTTACTTTGCCTTCATATTCTGTGGCAATGTCGTCAAGCACTGGCGCTATCATTTTACAAGGACCACACCATTCAGCCCAAAAATCAACCAATACTAAACCTGATGCTTTTAAAACATCTGCTTCGAAACTATCATCAGTTAGCTGAACAATTTTATCGCTCATCTTATTCTCCGTCGGTTATGGCTTCAGCGCCAATCTATTAAATACAACATTTAATGTCATATATACTAAACCCTTTATGGGGCTTTATCGTTTGAATATCAAGTTTGTTTTCTTTTATATTCACTTATAGGCATCTTAATTAGTTATTAATTAACTAAGGTGTTAAGCTAGCGCCATGAAAAATACACACTTAACTAAAACAAAATTCGCTGACCTAAATCTTGCTCCACAAGTAGTGACCGGATTAGAAGCCATGAGCTTCGAATATTGCACGCCCATTCAGGCGAAATCCTTACCTGTGCTGCTTCAAGGCACCGATATTGCTGGTCAAGCGCAAACAGGGGAAGGTAAAACTATTGCTTTCTTAGCTGCAACTTTCCATCAATTATTACAAAAAGAAGCACCGACACATAATCAGCCTAGAGCATTGATTATGGCACCAACCCGTGAGTTAGCTATTCAAATTCACCGTGATGCCATTGAAATGTCTAAAAGCACAGGGCTACGCCTTGGTATTGTTTATGGTGGTGAGGGTTATGAAAGTCAACGTTTAGAGCTAGAGCAAGGAGTCGATATTTTAATTGGTACCTGCGGTCGCTTACTTGATTACATGAAGCAAGGCGTATACAACATAACCAATCTTGAAGTTATTGTATTAGATGAAGCTGACAGAATGTTTGATTTGGGCTTTATCAAAGATATTCGCTACATGTTCAACAAAATGCCGCCTGCAACACAACGCTTAAGCATGCTATTCTCGGCAACTTTATCCTTTCGTGTCAAAGAACTTGCCTTTGAGCATATGAACGATCCAACGAGTGTTGAAATAGAACCAGAACAAAAAACCAACACACGCATTACTGAAGAGTTATTTTATCCTTCTAACGAAGATAAAATGACATTGTTGCAATCATTAATTGAAGAAGATTGGCCAGAAAAAGCCATTGTTTTTGCAAACACTAAACATGTTTGTGAAAAAGTTTACGACCACCTTGTTGCTGATAAATTGCGTGCAGGTTTGTTAACTGGTGATGTGCCACAGAAAAAACGTTTGAAAATATTAGAACAATTTACTGACGGAAATTTAGATTTTTTAGTGGCCACTGATGTTGCTGCCAGAGGTTTACATATCCCTGCGGTAACGCATGTATTTAACTACGACTTACCTGATGATTGTGAAGATTACGTTCACCGTATTGGTCGTACAGGTCGAGCTGGCGCTACCGGTCATGCAATAAGTTTAGCTTGTGAGCAGTATGTATTTAACTTACCAGGTATTGAAACTTATATTGAGCACGAACTACCTGTGAGCAAGTATGACCATGATGCCTTAATTGATGACTTGCCAAAGCCCAAACCTCGTCAACGCCGCCATAGACCTAATTCAGGTCGTTCTGGAGGTAATAGACAAGGTGGCAATAGTAATTATCGTGGCCGTCGTTAGTCAGACTTCATAGTGATATGAATAACTCCAACAAAATACCACAGTACGATGCTAAGCATTATGCTGTGGTAGATCTAGGCTCTAACAGCTTTCATCTATTAATCATTCACTTAGATGATAATAAAATTAAAACAGTCAATAAAGTTAAGCGCAAGATTCGCTTAGCTGCTGGCCTTAATGAGCATCTTGAACTAAGCAATGATGCCATTAATCGAGGGCTTGATTGTTTAACTCTATTTGCCAAACATCTTGCTACTATTCCTCTGAGCAATATCCGCATTGTTGCTACTGCAACCTTAAGAATTGCCAAAAATCGTAATGACTTCCTAAATAGAGCCAACACAATTCTGCCCCTTGAAATCAAATTACTTAGTGGTGTGCAAGAAGCTGAAACTATATACAGCGGTGTTGCCCATACTTGCAAAAGTAACTTTGATCAAAAACAGTTAGTTATTGATATTGGTGGTGCTAGTACGGAATTGATTATTGGTCAGGGATTTACGGCTAACAGAACCATTAGCTTAAATTTAGGCTGTGTGAGTTTTAGAGAAAAATATTTTACTGATGGCCAACTTACTGAAACAAACTTTACTGGCGCGATTAACGCCGCGAGCCATATCATTAACCCCATCAGCGCTGATTTTAGTAAATTCGGTTGGCAATCGGTTGTTGGTAGCTCAGGCACTATACGAGCATTAGCTGAGATTTTATCTTTTCGCCAACAAGAAATAATAATTTCCGAAAGTTTTTTACAAGAAATTAAACAGGCACTAATTGATTGCAAATCAATTAGCAATATCACTTTTGAAGGTTTACGCGCCGATCGAACACCCGTATTAGCCAGTGGTTTATGCATCTTAATAGCGCTCTTTAATTGCTTGAAAATTAAAGAGCTTAAATTATCGACTGGCGCACTACGCGAAGGTTTATTATATGAAATGTTACCGTTTAAAAACTAGTTACTGTTTAACCTGAACTCTGCTGAATTTAATTCCTATATTTCAATTATATAACTACCTCTTAAACAAAGTTCAGATCATTTATCTTCTTTAAGCCACCTTGCTACTTGCTTAGCAAAATAAGTCAAAATACCATCAGCTCCTGCACGTTTAAAAGCTAATAACCCTTCCATTACACAAGGTTTTTCTGCCAACCAACCATTTTGAATTGCCGCCATGTGCATAGCATATTCGCCACTAACTTGATAAGCATAAGTTGGTACTTGAAAAGTATCTTTAACTCGACGCACTATATCTAAATATGGCATACCCGGTTTCACCATCACCATGTCAGCACCCTCAGCGATATCTTGTGCCACTTCGTGTAAGGCTTCGTTACTATTGGCAGGATCCATTTGATAAGTATGCTTATTACCACCTTTAATATTTCCTGCAGAGCCAACAGCATCACGAAAAGGGCCATAATAATTAGAAGCATACTTTGCTGAATACGCTAAAATTTTAGTATTTACAAAGCCATTGGCTTCTAGTTCTTCTCTGATGGCCCCGACTCGGCCATCCATCATGTCCGATGGTGCGACAATATCAGCACCAGCTTGTGCATGAGACAATGCTTGTTTTACTAAAATATCTTTAGTGACCTCATTAAGCACATAACCGACCGTCCCTGCTTTATTTTCATCAGTTTCGCTTAAAATACCATCTTGTCCATGTGTGGTAAAAGGATCGAGAGCTACATCCGTAATCACTGCTAATTGTGGAAAATTTGATTTTAATGCTCGAACGGCACGTTGAGCTAGACCTTCAGGGTTATAGGCCTCTTCTGCCATTAATGATTTTTTGTCCATAGGGGTGACAGGAAAAAGAGCAATTGCAGGAATACCTAAGTCAACTAATTCTTGAGCTTCTTCTAATAATAAATCAATACTTTTACGCTCTACTCCTGGCATAGAGGTAATAGCCTCTCGTTGATTTTCTCCCTCTAATACAAATACCGGATAAATTAAATCATTTACAGTTAATTGATGCTCTGCCATTAATCGACGAGTGAAATCATCTTTACGCATACGGCGCATTCGACGAGCGGGGTATTGACCAAAAATATTACTGTTGTTATTCATTACCATATTCCTAAAATTTTTGTGTTATTCAAGACTGTCTTTGCATTCTTGTGTTTGATTTCGTCCATCATGTTTTGCTTGATAAAGCGCTTTATCTGCATTCCCAAATATTTGTTCTGGCGTGACATTATCTTGTTGAAGGTATGTGTAAATCCCCATACTAATGGTTAATGGGATGCTAATTTCTTTATAAATACAGGCTTTCTTGGAAATATTATTCCTCAGGGTTTCAGCTAAAGCCATGGCCCCTTTGCCATCTGTATCAGGTAATATTAAGCAAAACTCTTCACCACCATAACGAAAGGGCATATCTGTACTACGTTTTAAACTTTGCTTTATATACTCACTAATCCATGCAAGACATTGATCTCCAGCTAAGTGTCCATAAGTATCGTTTACTGCTTTAAAATGGTCTATGTCTATTAACACCAAGCTTAACGGTGTTAAATTACGTTTGCTACGGCGAAACTCCGCAAGAATTTTTTGGTCATAGAAACGACGATTAAATAAGCCCGTTAGTTCATCAAGTGTATTTTTTTGTTCAAGTTCATGGTTAACTTCTTCTAATTCTTGAAGGGCAATATTTAACTCTAACGTACGTTCTTGCACACGATTTTCTAATTCTTCTTGGCTTTGCGATTGCAACCTTAATAACTCTTCATGTGTGCGTTCAGAAGCAATAGCATTTGTTAGTGCTTGACGCTGCGCTTCTTGCTTATCTATTAATTGATAATGATACTGACGACTCAAAATAAAGGTCACTAATAAACAATTGAGCCAGAAAAGAATTCCATAAACTAAACTTCTATAGGCAACAAAGCCTATATCGAACCAGTTTACAGAAGCAATAACCACCAATACAAAAACAAGCTGGATTGCCATAACCAACGTAAAGAGCAACGCTAGACGACAAGCTTGCTGGTGCAAATAAATACCAAGGGCTATTAACGAAAATATAACCAATGCATAAATAGCCATGCTAATACTTATGTTATCAACCACTGAAAGTTGAATACTCATAGGCATATAAAGTAGCAACCCCCAAAAGCAAATTCTAATCACCTGATAAATATCATAAAACTTGGTTTTTAAACTAAAAAGCTGAGCTGTGAACACCAGTAAGAAAATTGCTGACATCGCTGTTAACAAAGGAAGTTCAATGCCAATTAGTTCGGGCAAATGGGGTAATAAATAATACAAATTCAAACCAAGCATTGCTGAAAGCATTAAAGTATTACTTAAAAAGTAGCCAGAAAGAATAAAGATCGGCCTGTTACCCGTAGCAAAAAATAGCAGCATAAATGCAATAGATAAACAAAGTAACCCCCCTATCGCAATCCCCTGTTGAAACTGTAATGTACTCGTTGCTTCAATATATGCCTCTTCTGAATATACCTTCACCGAAGAACGAAGCTGGGTGGAACTTTCAATTGTTAAATAGAGTGTTACTTGTGAGTAGGCATCAACGGTAATCTCAACACTACGGTTATTACTTCGCTGCAATTGCATTTCTTTTTGATCAATGTTTTTATATTTATCTCGGATAAATAACTCAACACTACTCATTCGGACTTGATTAGCTATATCAAGGTAAACTTGCTTTGCTTCTTTACTGCTATTTATTAGCTCAAATACAAACCAATTTTTACCTGGCATTATTAAAACATCACCGTTGGTCAAATGAATATTCTGCCATTGATGCCCTGCTAAATTACTTATTTCATTAATTGTTTTTTTCTGTGGACCATTCAAAAGACGATATAAATAATTAACTATTAGGTGCTTATCTTGATCGAGTTGGTATGAAGGTATTTCAGCTTTAGCTTTAGCTTGTACGATAGACATCATCAAAAATACAGAAATCACCATGCATAAAGTCTTTGTTGCTTTTAATATTTGATGAAAAAACATGAACATAGTTAACGTTTATAATAAGCCTAAGTTGAAGTGATGAATTCAGGTGGTAAATTAAACACTTGCTGCGCGTTTAGACTAGTTTGACAAGCTATTTCGTTGGGGTCAAGCGCTGTAATATTTGCAATTTGTTCAATGATGAAAGGTAAGTAACTTGGCTCATTTCGACCACTTTTTGGCTTTGGCTTAATGGTTCTAGGAGTCAAATATGGTGCATCTGTTTCAATAAGTAAGCGATTTAAAGGAACTAAGCTCACAATTTCTTGTAACGTTTTACCTCTTCTTTCATCACATATCCAACCTGTAATACCTATATACATACCAACATCTATGCATTTTTCCAACTCACTTTTGCTACCGGTAAAACAGTGGGCGACCATAGAGGGAACTTGATCAACAAAAGGTCTCAATTCACTGAACCAAGATTGAAATGCATCTCGCTGATGTAAAAACAGTGGCATATCAAGCTGTTTAGCTAAATGTATTTGTTCTTTAAATACCTTTAATTGTTGCTTTGGATCTGAAAAATTTCGATTGAAATCTAAACCACATTCACCTATTGCCTTAACCTGAGGTTGCCTTGTCAATTCCGTTAACTCTGCTAAGTAATCATCGCTCACACCATCGGCATCATGAGGATGAACACCTGCAGTAGTAAATAGCGTATTAGGAAACTGTTGTTGATAATTTTGACATAAAGCTAAAGCTTGCTTACTTTCCTTAACACTCGTACCTGTAATAACTAACTGGCTTACGCCTATATTTTTAGCACGAGTAATCAATTCTGTTCGATCTTTATCAAAGCGTTTATTGGTTAAGTTAACACCAATATCAATCATTACTTGAGTCGCTTAACTCGTATATTACGGTGGCCACCTTCTTTAAATAGGTATACTGTTTCCATACTTCCTTTCTTTAAGCGAACAGTATCTCCAATTTTTAAACTTATTTTACCTGAATCTTTTTGCTGCCATTTCTGACCATTTTTAAAATAAATAACCCATTGACCTCTAATTAATTTTTTTAAGTTACTGATAGTGGCGGTAATGCTCTCAGGGCCTTTCTCTTCTTCCGTTTTTTTCAAATCGTCTTTGGAAAAATCATCTATTATCTTGCTTTCTTGCGATTTAGATTGTTCTATTGCTGTAACTGGTTCAACAATCACTTTTGGTGTAGCCGGTTCAACATTCACTTCTGGTGTGACCGGTTCAACATTCACAATTGCTGAACTTAACGGCGCTACATGTATTTCAGCCAATTGATCAAAACATACTAAGCGTTGTGCATCATTTGGTACCTTTTTACAACTAGCCAGACTATCAACTAACGTACTCTTTGTACTCGCAAAAGCATCTGCGGATACTAACCCAATAAATAAACTAAACAGTGCAATAATAATTACTCTCATGACTCTTCCTTTTCAAGATCTTCATCTTCTTTGTGATATAACGACGCTATAATAATGCCAACTTCAAACAAAAGTAACATAGGTATAGCAAGCATAGATTGAGAGATAATATCTGGGGGAGTTAGAAGCATCCCCATAACAAAAGCACCAACTACAACGTAGGGCCGTTTTTTGCGTAAACCATTAGGACTAGTAACACCTGTCCAACATAGTAATATTATGGCAATTGGAATTTCAAATGCTGCACCGAAAGCAAAAAACAATTTCAATACAAAATCTAAATAGCTACTAATGTCTGTAGCGATTACCACACCTTCTGGTGCAACTGATGTAAAAAAAGCAAAAACGACGGGAAAAACGATAAAATAAGCAAAAGCAATACCACTATAAAATAGCAAAGTTGAACCTAGCATTAATGGTGCAATTAGTCTTTTTTCATTTCGGTACAAGCCCGGAGCAATAAATGACCACATTTGATAAAGAATATGTGGCATAGCAATAAAAACGGACAAAACTATTGTCAGTTTAAAGGGCGCAAAAAATGGTGATGCAACATCAGTTGCTATCATTTGCGAGCCAGATGGCATAGTTTGTAGTAAAGGTTGAGCCAAGTATTGATATATATCTTGGGCAAAATATACCAAACAGCAAAAAACTAATATGACGCCTAATACAGCACGAAGTAAGCGGGTTCTTAACTCAAGTAAATGTTCGAAAAGACTCACACTCTTCTCTGACGCGAATGGTTTTGACTGCTGTGATTTTTTAGGTGAATTCATTTTTCTTGTTTATTTTCATCTTTATCAGAAGCATTACTTATCTTTGGAGGATCTGACTCTTCATTTTTCAATAAACTTTCGTTTGGCTCTACATTTGAAGAATCAGGTTGATTAGTTTTGGAGTTTGCAAGAGAAGTAGAAATCATAGAATCTAAAGCAGTTGTATCAACTTTTTTAAATGGCTCATTTACCATCTCTGCAGCTTTTTGCAACGACTTAACAGATTCAGCCACTTCAGGAGATAGATTAGTCATATCACCTTGTTCTGCTTTTTTTAAATTCGTATGTAATTCATGAATTCTTAACTCTTCTGAGAGTTCAGACTTCACGGTATCACTAAACTTACGTACACCTGTAATCCAACCCTTTAATGTTCGAATAGCTACAGGTAGGCGTTCAGGACCAAGTACCACAAGCCCCATAACACCAATAAGCATTAACTCCCAAAAACCAATATCAAACATTGGTTATGCCTGACTATTTTCTTTCTGAGTGTCTTTTTTGCTAGTTTCAGTTTCACTTGCTGCAGTACTATTATCAGCTAAAGAATCAGCACTGTTTTCCGGTTTGTCCGTTGAGTCTTTCTCATCAGTTACCGCATTTTTAAAACCTTTAACAGCAGAGCCTAAATCCCCACCTAGGTTACGTAATTTTTTAGTCCCAAATAACAAAACAACAATAACGGCAACAATTAATAACTGCCAAACACTGATACCACCCATAACACACTCCTATAATCTATTTAATAGCAGTATACACTGAATCTCATTCAGTAAACGAGTAAAAGCATATAATGATTAGCAAAATTATGCGCTGAGACAATATTTAACCTTTGATAATAGATTTTGTTTGCAGCCAAAAAACTAGGCGCAATTTTTACCTTGGCTAGTTAGAAGGTTCGTTTGTAGCTTTTCAGGCTTATTTATATGATAACCCTGTCCAAAATCACAGCCAGCAGAATGAAGCTTTTGCATAACATCTTCTGTTTCTATGCCTTCTGCAACTAGGCGATAACCATATTGTTCACCTAAGTCATGTAAAGCCTTAACTAATGGCAAATTTTTATCACTATTCTTCAATGTTCCAATAAAACCGCGATCTAATTTTATAAACTCGAAAGGATACTTATGTAAAAAGCTAAAAGAAGATACACCTGAAGCATAATCATCCAATGCTAATTTAACCCCAATACTTTTCAATTTACGTAAACCTTTAAGAGAAATCTCTTCATGTTGACAAAAGGCTGTTTCATTAAATTCTAAAATTAATCTCTGTGGTTCAAATGCTTGCTGTTTAATCAAGTTAATCAGTTTATTAAGCTGATTAACTTGTGTTAAGTGTCTTCCAGATAAATTAATTGCTATAAAAGCATGTTTATATTCTGCATCGTTTTGAAAAATTTGTAATTGTCTTGCTACTTCTTCAACCACCCAATTTTCAATTGTTAATATAATACCCGTTTCTTCTGCTAAGTATAAAAATTCACTTGGCGTTAATAGACCTTTTCTAGGGTGATTCCAACGTAGTAACGCTTCAAATCCTATGATTTTTGAGCTAGTTAAATCTGATATCTTCTGATAATGGAGTTCAAACTGCTGCAACTCAATGGCTATTCGTAGTTCTTGCTCTAGTGTCATTGTTGCTATGAGCTTTTCACGCATACTTTCATCGAAGAAAACATAACGACCTCGACCCAAGCTCTTGGCTTCGTACATAGCGGCATCAGCATCACGTAAAACTTCATCAGCACTATTATAATGTCGATTACATAACGCAATCCCAATACTCGCGTTTGAATATAATGTGTTTCTTTCAATGATGTATGGTTTTGCGATATTACTTATAATTCGGTTGGCGACTTCTTCCACATCATCTGATTTTAAGGAATCTAGCAAAATAACAAACTCATCACCGCCAAGGCGAGCTAAAATATCATTATCACGTACACAAGAACGCAATCTATTGGCAATTTCAACAAGAAAGATATCTCCAGCATGATGCCCTAAAGTATCATTTATCATTTTAAATCTATCAAGATCTATAAATAATACGGCAAACCTTTGATTTGGGTGACGTTTAAGGTGGCGAATAGCATAACTTAGTCGATCAGAAAACAAGGCACGATTAGGCAGCTTTGTTAAAGCATCATGATGTGCTTCAAAATAAAGTTGCTGTTCAGCCTTACGCCTTTCAGCCATCTGCATACGCAAATTTAAATTTGAAGCTTGCAACTCTTGAGTACGCTCAGCTACTAGCGCCTCTAGCTCCTTGCAATGCTCCTGCTTTAAAGCGTCACTATATGCTCTTTCTTTCTTAAGTTGCTCTTTTACTGAGTTTAAATCTTGCAATAAAAGCTGTACTTTAGAGCTGTCTAGCGCCTCACATTCCTGACTTTCAATCCTTGGTTCCATCAAGGTTCCCATGTGTTATATACATTAAAGCTTAAACACATAGCTTTTAGTATAATTTATTATTAGTATTATTTTTGAGCTACAGTGTATCAAATTCTTATCACTAGGCTAGTAAAAAATCTTTTATTATTATAAATATTTGCCTACAAAATAATCACGCCTACACTCACTTTGACTTTCTGAAGCCTAAGTCACACGAATATCGACGCTACTGCGTCTTATTATTTTCTAAATACCACACAGCAAAAAGCCCATCACTTTCGGATCGGGCTTCTCTAAAGAGAAGTTTAACAATGTCCTACTCTCACAGGGGCTTTTCTCCAATATAAGTCACACGACCATCGGTGCTACTGCGATTCACTTAACTGAAGGTAAATTTTAAATGCCACACAGCAAAAAGCCCGTCACTTTCATAACGGGCTTCTCTAATGAGAAGTTTAGCAATGTCCCGCTATGCTCTCACATGGGCTTACCTGCAATATAAGTCACACGACCATCGGCGCTACTGCGATTCACTTAACTGAAGGTAAATTTTAAATGCCACACAGCAAAAAGCCCGTCACTTTCGTAACGGGCTTCTCTAATGAGAAGTTTAGCAATGTCCTACTCTCACATGGGAACTCCCACACTACC
>MAAB01028090.1_pt1 | contig 15252 bp, 21 predicted proteins | sample 1115991 | NCBI WGS metagenome assembly MAAB01 (sample SAMN04961124, study PRJNA320927) | seawater metagenome | isolation source: sample BD02T18 sea water enriched with oil for 18 days | place: USA:Gulf of Mexico | collected 2013-07-27
AGGGTGGCGGCCGCGCTCGGTAATGACATTTGGCTGGCGGTTTCTATCGCGCGTTGCAAGTGTTGCTGGGTCACGTGAGCAATCTCATGGGCGAATACCGAAGCCAGTTCGCTTTCCGATTCGGTGGCAAGAATCAGCCCTGAATTAATGCCAATATGGGCGTCGGGGCCGGCAAAGGCGTTGATTCGGTTGTCTTGAACGACGAAAAAGGTAAATTTACGGTCGGCTTGTTCGCTGGATTTTGCTAGACGATCGCCGAGCTGTTTTACATAATCGTTTATTTCTTGGTCGTAATTAAGCGGTACGCTACGGCGAATGCTGCGCAGAAAGGCTTTGCCCAGTTTTTTTTCTACCGCCGCCGAAATAATAATATTAGAACTGTTGCCAATATCGGGTAATTTTATCCGGTTATTCGCGTGGCTGGCAGTAGGCCAAGCTAAAGCATTAGGCCAAGCTAAAGCCGATGCGAAAGTGATAACGGTGAATGTGGAGCTAAGCAGTACGGTAAAAAAACAGCGCATGGTATTATGAAAGCCAGTATCGTTAGAGATATCGTCTCAGTCTAATTGAGTTTATAAACAAGTTAAATGAAAATTTCAATTCAAATCAATGCCAGTCCGTATCAGCATCAGGCCGCCGATAGTGCTTGGCACTTCATTCAAGCGGCTCTTGTCGCTGGGCACCAAATTTATCGGGTGTTCTTTTACCACGATGGAATTTATAACGCCTTACGTGACTCAAGGCCCACGTTGGTCGGCACTACAGGCAGAACACGGTATCGACTTGGTGGTCTGTGTTTCATCGGCGCAGCGTCGGGGGCTACTGGAACAATCGGTGGCTCGTAAAGTGGGTGCTTATGAAGCGGCCTTGGCGGATGGTTTTCGCATTGCTGGTCTAGGACTGCTGATGGAGGCGATTATCGACGCTGACCGACATATTTGTTTTGGTAACTGAGATGAAAAATATTTTTTTTATTATCGATAAACCCTTGCACGGTAATATTCAAACCCAGGAATTTATCGACATCGCGTTGATGGCGGCAGCCTTCGATCAACGCGTAGTTATGCTGTTTGAGGGTGATGGCGTGTATGCCTTGCTCCAGCAACAAGCTCCAGAGGCGATTGATTTGAAAAACTCCAGCCCGCTGTTGAAAGCCTTATCGCTATACGATATCAATGATGTGTTTGTTGAAGCCGAATCGATGCGTGAACGCGGCCTCAGCAGCGAACAATTTGTCATCGAAGTTAATGTCTGCCCGCGTGCCGAGTTGAAAAAACAGCAGGAGGCGGCTGACCAGCTGTTTAGTTTCTGATGCTTTATATTATTAATAAAAGTCATACCGATAGTTTGGCCTTGAGTAAATGCCTGCAAACGGCCTCGGCGACTGACGTGGTGTTATTAATTGAGCACGCCGTGTATGCGGCGCTTGAACTCAGTCAAAGTCCCTTGGCGGCGATGGCCGGTAGTGCGGTGACGGTCTACGCGCTAAGCCCCGATATGCAGGCGCGGGGCGTGCAACAAGCGGCGTGTTTAGACTTTATTCAATACGTCGATTACGCCGGTTTTGTCGAACTGGTGGCTGCGAATCAGCCGATTAGGTCGTGTTTCTAGTGTTGCCGCTGGATGTTTTAGCGCGTGATGAGTATGGTTTTCTAGCGGATCGTGGGCAGTGGAATGAAGCGGTAGCCGAAGCCTTGGCGGCGGAGGATGGTTTGCAACTAACTCCTGCGCATTGGGAAATCATTCAGTTTATGCGTGCTTATTATGCGGAATACCAGCACCAGCCGAATGCACGTTTATTTGGCCAAGCGATCAAAAAATCACTCGGTGCGGATAAAGGCGGATCCTTATATTTGTATCGTTTATTCCCCGATGGGCCGTTGAAGTATGCCAATAAATACGCCGGTTTACCGATTCCACCTTCTTGTATTTAGTGCTTGTCAGTGTCCGTTAATCGCCTTGTTTGAAACGGTGGATTTGTCGTCGTTGCTTTTTATTGGGGCGTTCTGATTGCGGTGCTGAGGCGTGCATGTCTTTATTGAGGGCGATTTGAGCTTGCCGGCGAGCGATGCTTTGTGCGTCTTCTTGATACAACAGTACGGCTTCTACCGCAGGGCGGCGCTGGGCATTTAAGCCGATGATGCAAATATCCCAGCTATAGCCGTTTTTACTGATTTGTAAGCAGTCGTCCGGCTGGATTTCTTTGCTGGGTTTTACACGTTGTTGATTCAGGTGAACTTTGCCGCCACTGATCGCCTCGCTGGCTAAGCGGCGAGTCTTATAGAACCGAGCGGCCCACAGCCATTTATCTAAGCGTAGCTTGAGCAAGGCGGGTTTTTGTTTGTGCATGACTTAGGCAAGCAAACTGTCTAGGCTACCATCGCGTTCGAAATCAAAAATTTCGCTGCAATCTCCGATATGTTGTTCATTATTAAAGATCTGTGGAACGGTGTTGCGTCGGCTCTTCTGCATCATTTCGGCTCTTTTTTGCGGATCATTATCCACCGCAATTTCTTCGAAGTTAATGCTTTTACTGTTTAATAAGCGCTTTGCCTGCACACAATATGGGCAGTAAGCGGTGGTGTAGATGGTGATATTGGACATGCGGTAAATGACTGAAAATGATGGGAAAGTATCATTATAAAAGAATGCTGTGATGGATGGTTCGTTTTTTACTAGCGTGCTCTTGATGTTTTCAGTAGTATGTCTAACGACTGTTTAGCAAAAAACTAAGGGGGGTTCAGGGAATGAAACGATTAACAACGAGTTTGGTGGGCTTTGGGATGCTGTTGTCTGGCGCTGTTTATGCGGCCGCGGATGTTGAGGCAGGGCGAATTAAGGGGCAGACCTGTTTGGGCTGTCATGGGGTCGCTAATTATAATAATGTTTACCCAACCTATCACGTGCCTAAATTAGCGGGGCAGCACGCAGGATATTTAGTGACGGCGATGAAAGCTTATAAAGAGGGGTTACGCTCACATTCAACGATGTATGGCAATGTGGTCGACCTGTCCGAACAAGATATGCAAGATATCGCGGCATATTTTGCACAAGACGCCCAGTAACGGTTTAGATAGTTTAGGAGAAAGGATATGAAACAGTTCATTAAGCTAGTATTAGCGATTAGTGTTGTTATGGGATCCGCCAATGTTATTGCTGCTGATGTGGCAAAGGGCAAGGAAAAGTCAGTTGCTTGTGCGGCTTGTCACGGGGTCGATGGCAATAGTAGTAGCCCGATGTTTCCAAAAATTGCGGGGCAACACGCTGATTATATGATTCATGCTTTACAGGGGTATAAATCGGCGAAGCGAAAAAATCCGATGATGCAGGCAACCGTCGGAGCCTTGAGTGATGAGGATATCATTAACTTAGCGGCTTATTTTTCTGCCCAAGAGGGTTTGCAAACCTTACGTCGGTGAAGCCGGCTGGTTTTAAATATTATTTTATAACGCGCATCTGAGGCGCGTTTTTTATGCCACAGGATTAATGTTGTCGGCGTTATGATAATCATCTGTTTTATCGCTAGATGCTGGAGTAAGTCTTGTTTAAGGAGTATTGATGAGCCAACAAATCAGCCGAAAAATTAAAAAGAATGAGCAAGGACAAGTGCTGGAAGAGTGTGAATATGTAGCGGGGAAGATGCACGGTAAACGTATTATTTGGCACCCGACGGGGCCGAAGATTTCTGCAACAGATTTTGTTCATGGGCTGATGTCTGGTCAGCACGTATCCTGGTATTTAGATGGTACGGTGGCACTCACGGCGAGTGTTGATAAGGGGGAGTATCACGGCTTACTCGTCAGCTTTTGGCCGAATGGTGAAAAAAGAGAACAAGGAATGTTTGTACAGGGTGAGCGTGTTGGGGTATTCAACTCTTGGTCTGAAACTGGCGAGTTGTTAGCGGAAAAAAATTACGATCATTAATTGGCTGAGAGCTAGGTTTGACCGATAAAAAAGGCTTCGCCTTGCGGTGCAACATAAAAACCGCTAACCTTGCGGTGCAGCATAAACAATCGAATGTTAATTTTAGAGGTAACAGAATGGATAACAGGAACCCGCAAGAGTTGTTTGAAGACATGGCTAAACAAGGTCATAGCATGTTTAAAGATTTTTCTTTTCATGAATCGCAGGAAATGATGTCGCAGTTTGGCAATTCATGGAACACGATTATGACTCGGGCTATGGAGAGTCCTGACGAGTGGGTTAAAACCCTGTCGGGTTTTTATCAAGACCAATTTGAGTTATGGCTCAATATGTTTAACCCTGCTGCGGACTCAAACGTGCAAGCTGTGGGTGGTGATCGTCGGTTCGTCGGCAGTGAATGGGAAGAAAGCCCAGTGCATAATTATTTAAAACAATCCTATTTATTATCCAGTCGCTGGTTAACCGGGATGGTCAATGATTCCACCCTCGATGATGCCACCAAGAAAAAGTGTGACTTCTACACCCGCCAGTTTATTGATGCGATGTCGCCTGCTAATTTTGCCGCGACTAATCCCGAGGTGTTGAAAGAAACGATGGAAACGCAAGGGCAGAATTTGCTTGCGGGTCTTGAAAACCTAATGAACGATATGGAGAAAGGCAGCATCAGTATGACCGATGAGTCGGCTTTTACTCTAGGCGAGAACCTCGCGACGACACCGGGTTCGGTGGTTTTTGAGAATAAATTGATCCAGTTGGTTCACTTTGCGCCGATGAGTCAACAAGTGAATGAACGGCCGATCTTGATCGTTCCACCATGCATCAATAAATACTATATCCTTGATTTATCGGAGGATAATTCATATGTTCGTTATTGTTTAGAACAAGGCAACGACGTCTACATTATTTCTTGGAAAAACCCCGACCAAACCTTGGGGGATGTTACTTGGGATGAGTATATTACCGAGGGGATTCTACCGGCTACGGAGGCGATTAAAGCGATTTCATCGGCGAGTAAAATCAATGCGGTGGCTTGGTGTATCGGTGGCACCATGTTGGCGACGGCGATGTCTGTATTGGCCTCTAGGCGTAAAAAACCGTTTGCCAGCGTGACCTTTTTTACGACCTTATTGGACTTTTCTGATCCGGGTGAGTTGGGTGTGTTTATCGATGAATCGCAAGTCAAACAACACGAACATAAATTGGCTGAAGGCGGGGTGATGCCAGGCAAACAAATGGCGAGTACTTTTGCCATGTTACGCGCGAATGACCTGATTTGGAGTTATGTGGTGAATAATTACTTGAAGGGGAAAACACCGCCACCATTCGATATTTTGTACTGGAACGGTGATTCAACCAATATGACGGCGGCTATGTATACCTGGTATTTGCGTAATATGTACTTGGAAAATAACTTGGTCACCCCCGGTGCGGTCGAGCTTTGTGGGGTCAAAATTGATTTAAGAAAAATTGATTGCCCAGTCTACTTCTTGTCCGCGATTGAGGATCATATTGCACCGTGGAAAACGACCTTTACCGGTACAGAGTTGGTGTCTGGCAAGGTCGAATTTGTCCTAACCGGCAGTGGTCATGTGGCGGGCGTTGTTAACCCCGCGAGTAAAAATAGACGTAATTATTGGAAAGACGGTGAGTTAGGTCAAGGAGCAGAACATTGGTTAGACACTGCAACCGATATGCCGGGCAGCTGGTGGACACACTGGGATGCTTGGTTAAAAGAGCAAGGTGGTAAACAGATCGATGCACCGAAGGCCTTGGGTAACGCGGAGTATCCCGAATTAGAACCAGCCCCTGGCTCCTTTGTGATGGAGAAATCGGTATAGCCATCGTGTAATAAAACGACCGAAAGCCAGTGATTTGTGTCACTGGCTTTTTTTATGCTTAAAATAGGTGACTTATCGGTTTGTAGATGAAGACTATTATGAAATCACCTTGTAGAAAAATGTGTACGCTGAATGAGGATGACCTATGCTTAGGTTGTGGACGCTTATTGGCGGAAATAACCTCATGGACATCGTATAGCGATCAACAGCGCGCGGCTATATCTGAACAGTGTAAACGGCGTTTAAGCGATTTGACAGCAGGGGGCTCGCCGTTTGTTGCGGCTAACTTGAAGGCCGATAAAAATAGTTGATGGATCACTAAGGACTATTGCTCGGCTGCTTGTTAGGAGTACACTAAAATTTAATGGAATAAAGGTGGGATTAAGGGATGAATTCAGAGAAAGTCGTATTTAGTTTTTTTATTGTCTTGGCGTTGACGCTAAATTTTGGTTTTTTTATGGGGGATATCGATGATTTTACCCACCATAATATCTATGAATTATTTGTCGCGATTGTGGTTAACCTCATTGCCATGGGGCTAAAGCTGGGTGACCGCACACAAGTTGGCGCGGTGTTGTTATCAACCAGTTTGGTGGCTAACTTACAACTCTTAGCCGCGGCGATGATCTGGGCTTATGTGACCCAAATTTCAGCCAGTGGTCTGAGCGCCGATAATGCCTCGGTGATTATTTCTTTGTCGGGCGGTGCGCTGATTGCTAACGTGATCTCGGTGGTGATGCTAGTGTCAGAAACTTTAATGTCGCGCCGCTAATTTCAGTATGTCTGACTCATCTCTAGGTCGGGTCTCATTTATTGTTTTACGCCATATGCGCATGCCTATTGTGGTGTTTGTTTGTGTGTATGCCATTTGCATTATCGGTATGGTGCTGGCTCCAGGTTTGCCGGATGCGGATGGTCAAACCACCTATATGTCGTTCTTTCATGCGTATTATTTTTTAGCTTATACCGCGACCACCACGGGGTTTGGTGAGTTGCCTACGCCATTTAGTAATGCACAAAGGGTGTGGGCGGTTGTTTGTTTGTATATCAGCGTGATTACTTGGTTATATGTGGTCGGCAGAATTATCTCTTTATTACGTAACCCTCACTTGCAGCTCGCGTTTGCGGAAGAATCTTTTATTCGTTCGGTGGCTAGAAAAACGAATGATTATTACTTGGTTTGTGGTTTTGGTGATACCGGTAGTTTGTTATTGAGGGGCTTGACCGATGCAGGTTTGTCGGCGGTGGTGATAGAGCTAGATAACGAGCGAATGAAGGCGCTTGATTTGCGAGACTACCCAACACGGGTGTTGGGTTTATGTGCGGATGCCAGTGAACCCCGTTATTTAATAGCGGCCGGTATCGAAAGTGATAAATGCATCGGTGTGTTAATTCTGTCAAATAATGAAGAGGCTAATTTAAAGGTGGCTGTTTCCGCCAGAATACTCCGTCCCGATTTGAAGGTGATCTGCCGCTCAACCTCGGTGGAAAATGAGAGTGAAATATTGGGTTTGGGGGGGGATATTCACGTGGTGGATCCGTTTCGAGTTTTTGCCTCCTATATGGCAATGTTAATCTACAACCCGACCATACAAACTTTAAATGAGTGGTTGTCGGGTGCGCCTGGCGCTCGCCTAGATAGGAATATTTGTCCGTTGAAGGGCGGTAAATGGATCTTATGCGGGCACGGTCGAATGGGCAGTGTGGTGTATCAAAAGCTATCGAAAAAGGGTATCGATATCACGGCGGTAGACCCCTTGGTAGAAACCATCGAGGGCATTAGCGAGCACGCCGTGTTGGGGCGGGCCAATATGACTAATTTAAAAAAAGCGGGTTTGGAAGAGTGCGTAGGACTGATTGCGGGCACCGATAACGATACCTTCAATTTAAGTATGATCCAGCAAGTGGGTCGGTTTTCACCCTCTTTGTTTACCATTGTTAGGCAAAATCAGCACAGTAATGAGGTGTTATTTAAAAAAACGACGGTGGACTTTATTTTGCAACCGAGTTTAGTGATCGCGAGAATGGTGTTGTTCATGTTAACGGCACCTCTGTTACGCCAATTTTTTAAACACCTATTGGGCCTGTATGAAAGTGCGCCAACGGAATTGGCCGATTTAACTAATCGTTTGGCGCTTAATATTGGTGGTGATGCGCCGATATTAAAAACCTATAAACTTAATCCTCAGCAAGCGCCAGCGGTCTGTTTGGCGCTAGCCCAGCAAAGCGCGGTCAGCTTGGCCGATATTTACCGCGCACCTCACGGGCGTGATCAATTTCTTAATGTGGTGCCGATGGTGCATCGACGAGGTGAGGTGGTAACCGTGTTGCCGCCTAATGAGTTGTTATTAGAGGCCGGGGATGAAGTGTTGTTTTGTATTAAACCAGAGGTGAAAATACTGTTGGAGGCTAACTTGGCCAATGAACATACCCTAGGGTATTTATTAACCGGGGTTGAACCGGCGAGAAGTCACTTTTTCAGGTGGTGGCAAGCAAGGTCAGCCTAATGTCGAGGTTTAGTTATTCAGCCAGCGTTGAATCGCCGATATATCGGTCTGGTTCATCAGCGCCGGTGCGTGGCCGGTATTGGGGATGTTTATTAAATCAGCGCAAGGGCCGGTGACGGTCATTTTATCGGCGGTGGCCTCGCTGAGTAGGGCCGAGTTTTCGCCGCGTATCAATAAGGTGGGTTGCTGGATCGCTTGCCATAAGGGCCATAAATTAACGTCCTCAGCAGCGCTGGTTTTAAAGGCTTGGCTAATGCCGGGGTCGTACAATAGACCGACCTTACCATCGTCGAGTATTCGGTGACTATGGGTGGTTATCTGCTGCCATTGCTGGTCGCTGAGTTGACCCATGCCGGCGTGGGTGAGTCTAAGATAGCCCTCCAGTTGTTGTAGGTCATCAAAGACCTCCTGTTTGCCGACGTAGCTGGCGATAAAAGATAGTGCGTCCTGTGAAATAAACGGCCCGACGTCATTAAGGATTAGCCGTTTGATTGGCGAGTTTGGCATCGCGGCGAGGATAATGCCCTGTAAGCCCCCCATCGAGGTGCCTAACCAATCGACCTGCGCGGCCCCGCTGTAGGCGATGACCATTAAGGCGTCAATGCTGTATTGCTGGTAGTTGTAATCATTTTTATTACTGAGCCAGCCACTTTCACCACGGCCAGGAAAGTCATAACAGATGACTCGGTACTGCTCCGCGAGCATGGTCGCGAGGGTATCGAAATCATGTTTATTACGGGTGAGGCCGTGTGAACAAACGAGTACTCGCGGGTTAGCCTTGTCACCCCATTCGCTAAACGAAAGCTTGTGGATGCCAGCGCTAGAGACGCTTCTAAGGTATTGAATTATCATAATAATTAAGGTGATTTAGTGAGTGTATGTATCTATAATGTCGACCTAGATTTAAGCATAACCTAAATAAAGGAAATACCTATGAGTGAAGTAAAAGAAGTTGTTGTATTAAGTGCCGTTAGAACGGCCATCGGTGATTTTGGTGGTAGTTTGAAATCTGTAGAACCAAGTCAATTGGCAGCAATTACACTCAAAGAGAGTGTGGCACGAGCCGGTGTTGAGCCAGCCGATGTGGGCATGGTGGTCATGGGAACCGTATTACCGGCTGAAAAAAGATCAGCTTACACCGCGCGGGTTGCACAATTAGAAGCGGGTATTCCTTGCGAAACATCGTGCATTACCGTTAACCGTCTATGCGGTAGTGGGATGCAAGCGATTGTTAATGCTGCACAAGGCATTATGTTGGGTGATCACGATATCGCGATTGCCGCTGGTGTCGAATCAATGAGTAACACTTTTTATGCCTTACCTGCCGCTCGCTGGGGACATAAAATGGGTGACGGCGAAATCATTGATCTAATGACTGCTGGCTTAACCGATCCGTTTGGTGCTGGTCACATGGGTATGACCGCTGAAAATCTAGCAGACAAATACAATGTGTCGCGTGAAGACCAAGACGCCTTGGCGTTTACTAGTCATTCAAATGCTGCACGTGCGCAAGAAGAAGGCCGTTTTGATACGCAAATCGTACCGGTTGAAATTAAAACCCGTAAAGGCGTTACCGTATTTGATAAAGATGAACACGTACGCGCGGACATTTCATTAGAAAAACTAGCATCTATGCGCCCGGCTTTCAAAAAAGACGGTAGCGTAACAGCGGCAAATGCTTCTGGCTTGAACGATGCTTCATCGGCGTTGGTATTGATGGAAAAGTCTGCTGCTGAAGCTAAAGGCTTGAAGCCGATGGCGCGTTTGGTTGCTTACTCTCACGCGGGTGTTGAGCCATCAATCATGGGCATTGGTCCTGTTCCTGCTGTACACAAGATTTTGGCAGATACTGGTTTAAGTATCGATGATATCGACGTGTTTGAAGTGAACGAGGCGTTTGCTGCTCAAGCATTAAGCGTTTGTCGCGAACTGAAACTTCCGATGGATAAAGTGAACGTTAACGGCAGTGGTATTTCTTTGGGTCACCCGATTGGTGCCTCTGCGAATATCATCGTGGTTAAAGCACTGCATGAACTAGAAAGAATCAAAGGCCAATACGCATTAGCTACTTTATGTATTGGTGGTGGCCAAGGTATTGCCACTATTTGGGAAAGAATGTAAGTCTCATTCTCGAATAAAAAAAACGGGCCTAGTGCCCGTTTTTTTATGCCTATAGAATTGCGATGGCCTTAAAGTTGGCGTTTGAGTTCCTTCGGTAGGGAGAAGGTTACTCGCTCTTGGGTGCCTGAATTTTCGGTGACGGTTTTTCCGCCCCATTGTTGTAACTGCTCGACGACTCGTTTTACCAGTTCTTCGGGAGCCGATGCGCCGGCGGTCACGCCGATGTTTTCAATGCCATCGAGCCATGCCCGGTCTATATCATCGGCACCGTCGATAAGGTAGGCGGTTTTGCCCAGTTTTTCGGCAATTTCACGTAAGCGATTAGAGTTAGAGCTGTTGACCGAGCCGACCACTAGGACTAAATCAGCCAGTTGAGCCAGTTTTTTCACCGCATCTTGGCGGTTTTGTGTGGCATAACAGATATCACTCTTTTTGGGTGGCGTAGCGCATCAATAATAGACTCGGTATCATCCATCGATAAGGTCGTTTGGGTCACGTAAGAGAGGCCGTGAGGCTCGCTTAACTCGAGTTTAGCAACGTCCTCGGGTGATTCCACCAATAGAATCCTTGAAGATTCATTTTGTTGTTGATAACGGCCCATCGTGCCTTCAACTTCGGGGTGGCCCTTGTGGCCGATTAATATCACGCAATGGGCTTTTTTGGCGTGGCTAATGACTTCCAAATGTACCTTGGTGACGAGTGGGCAGGTGGCATCAAAAATATTCTTCCACTGCTTTGGATACGCCGTGAGCACTGAAGATAACGGTGGAATCATCGGGTATTTCATCGAGTTCTTCGACGAAAATCGCACCACTTTTTTTCAGGTTCTCTACCACAAAACGGTTATGTACCACTTCGTGGCGCACATAGATAGGGGCACCCAGTAACTCTAGGGCGCGCTCGACAATTTCGATGGCGCGGTCAACACCGGCGCAGAAACCACGGGGGTTTTCACGGCTCTCGGGTTTACGTCGGTTTTTATCCCAGAGTACTTCGGACTGACCGCCTTGGCGGGCCAATACTCGGCATAAGACGAATAATAAGTCGGATAAACGGTTGAGGTACTTGATCACCGGCGGGTTGATGGTTTCTTCGCGGGCGAGGCTAACACTCAGGCGTTCGGCGCGACGACAAACGGTTCGCGCAACATGACAGCTTGCTGCGGCGAGATTGCCACCGGGTAAAATAAATTCTTTTAATGCCGGTAACGTCTCGTTATGTTCATCGAGGATGCGTTCAAGGGTTTCAATATTCGACTCATTTATCGCGCTGTAGCCGGGGATACAGAGCTCGCTACCCAAATCAAATAAATCGTGTTGAATATCGAGCAGTTGATTGGCAATCAATTCGTCCACACCGAATGCGATAACCAAGCCAATCTGGCTGTTTAACTCATCGACCGTGCCGTATGCGTCAACCCGTAAAGAGTCTTTTTCCACGCGGCTGCCATCACCTAAGCCGGTGCTGCCGGAGTCACCGGTGCGTGTATATATTTTAGATAAGCGGTGTCCCATGGCTTAAACGACCGCTGTTTTAGACAGTACGATGCCGTCTTCATCGGCGTATAAATAATCACCGGGATGAAAAGTTGCTCCGGCAAAGGTCACGTCGATGTTTTTGTCTCCCCAGCCCTTTTTAATGCTCTTCAGTGGGTTGGTTTGAATCGCACGAACCCCAATGGGCATCTCGTTAATATCGGCTGAGTCCCGAATGCAGCCGTATACGACAACACCTTGCCAGCCATTTTTATAGCCCATTTCTGCCAGCATATCGCCGAGTAGAGCGCAACGCAAAGAACCGCCACCATCGATGACGAGAACCCGGTTATCAACTTTGTCAGAGAGCATTTCGCGCACGAGTACGTTATCTTCAAAAATTTTAACGGTTTGAATGATTCCGCTAAAACGTTTATGGCCACCAAATGATTGAAACATTGGGCTGACAATTTGTAAGTTATCTGAAAAGTCGTCACATAAATCGGCGGTTTTAAAAGTCATGGGGGAATATATTGGTGAGTTATTTTGAGCTTTCATTATAAACCAGTTTTTTTTAGCAGGTAGGGTGACTTTGGCTTGATTGCTTGGAGGACAAACGGTATGTTTAATTAATAATAAAAAGGGAGTTATCATTGATGTTATTTCGATTAACCAGCCTGATGTTGCTGGTGTTTTTAAGCGGTTGTGTGCTGACCGAAAATACGCGCCACAGCGCGCTTAAGTTACCGGCCTTAGAGTTACAAGGCAGTAGCACAAAGAGTATCGCGATAGCGGTGTTGGACCAGCGACCCTATATTGTATCGGGTGAAAAGCCGGCAAAATATATTGGCCAATTCGAACTATCGATGGGCGGGCCGTATGATGCTTTTACCCGCTCTAAACAAGCGATGGTGAATGAATTTGCCGATAAAATGCCACAACTACTGGGGAAGCAATTTTCGCAGTTAAAAACAATTTATCTCGAGGCGGGGCTGAGCAAGCAAGCAGCGGTTGAACAATTGTTAGCAACCGGCGCTGAAAAGCTCGTGCTGATTAGCCTAAAAGAATGGAAAAGTCATACTTCGATAGACACCTCCTTGTGGTTTGATGCGCAACTTGAAGCGTTTAATACGGATAAACAATTATTATCCTATAAGCGTACCCAAGGACACGACACCTTCGGTGGGGCGGCCATTGCAGGGCCAATCACTAATGCTAAAAGAACCTTGCCGCACGCCTTTAGGCAAAAAATGCAGGCGCTATTCAGTGACCCGATGGTCATGGCTTCGTTAACCTCTGAGCAGGCTGTACCAATTGCTCGACGAGCCGTGGATGATAGTTCGGCGCCGGTTGTGGAATCTAATGAACCGCAAGCTTGCACGGTTGAGCTGATTTTATACTGGAAAAATGCCAGTATGCCGGATCAAGAAATATTGAGTAAGTGTCATAGCGTAAAGCAGCCTTAAGCTTACTCGTGGTTTGTCCAAATACCAGACCTTCGATCGCTGTGTGAACGGCGATCGGAGATGTCTTCAAAACGTACGCTTTCGCGGCGGTCGTTGTGTTGACGCCGTTGCGAACCCGGTTTTCTTTTTTCAGCTAGGCCGCTGTGTTTGCAGTGACAGTTATCCTGAGTGCAGTTTTGTAAGGGCAGGCTGGGAACGCTATTAATGGGGAATTGCTTGTTTTGCAGTGCGGACACGGCGGAGCAGCACGCTGATTTGTTGAGAGGGCTAATCTTGATACCCCAGTACTTGCCAGAACTAATAATGGCTTGTAGGCGTTGCTGTTGAGAGAGTGGGGTTCTTGTTGGGTGTGCGTGGTTCGACGTGCTCGAGTTTTTGTTACGCTGATAAAAGTAAAGTAGTATCGCGCTGGCCAGCAGTAGAGAAATTAACATCATAAGCATGAGATCCACCCTCGTTAGTTAATACCTAATTGATTATAGTTTTTTTTAGCGCTAAATCCAGACTTAACAACTATCTTATGAGTATGATGAAGATAATTCGTATTAGCCTGTTACTCGCTATTTTGCTGTTCAGCGCTTTTTATAGCAAGCTGCAGCGCTTACAAAGTACCTCCTGGGTCGAGCCCTTGCCGGTGGCTATTTACCCGATCAATGCAGACGGGCGCGACGCTACGACTCATTACATTAATGCCTTGGATGTGAAGGATTTTAAATCGCTCGCTAGTTTTTTCAATAAGCAGTGGACGCATTATAGTGAACTTGATTTTGAGCCGGTACGTATCCAATTGATGCCAGCGCTAACGGTTAAACCACCAAGCCCCCCAAGCAGCGATGGTTTATTACAAACGGTATTTTGGAGCTTGCGTTTGCGCTATTGGGCCTATCAGCACTCACAGGCTGCGGATAAGGTGACGGTTAATATTTTTATCCAATACCAGCAGTTAGATCCAGATAGGCGTTTGGCTCACTCATTAGGTCTACAAAAGGGCTTGATTGGACTGGTGAACGCTTATGCTGATAAGCGTTACCAAGAAACCAATAATGTTGTTATCGCGCATGAATTATTACATACCGTTGGGGCCTCGGATAAATATGATTTAAGTACTGGGCAACCGATATACCCTGAAGGTTTCGCGATTCCATCGAAGCAATATCAACAGAATAAGGCGGAGCTTATGGCGGCAAGAATCCCGCTCAGCGCTACTGAGTCTGAGATGCCGATCTCCTTGCGTTATTGTGTGATGGGTGAGCAAACGGCCGCTGAGGTGGGTTGGGTCGAAACAAATAAATGATTATTTTTAATGCAGGCAGTGCGTATAGTAGGATAAGTAAATGCGATTTAATTATAAGGAGGTCGAGATGTTTTTTTGTGAGTTGAATCATACGCAGTGTAAGTCTTATCTAATCGCAGATTTAGCGGCCGGTGTCGCGGCTATTATTGACCCAGTAGAAAGTAAAGTAGATCGTTATTTAGCGCTGCTGGCTTACCATCATTTACGCTTGGAGTTCGTTGCCGATACTCATACTCACGCCGATCACCGTTCGGCTTGTTCGGTGATTAAACGTTTAACCGCTTGTCGGATATTGATGCATGAGGTTTCGCCGCAACCCTGTGTTGATGGGCGCTTAACGGATGGGCAGTTATTACAATTGGGCGCTATTCCGATCAAAGTGCTGTATACCCCAGGGCATACTCCTGACAGTATTAGTTTTTATGTGAATAACGACCGGGTTTTAACCGGTGATGTGTTGTTGATTAAAGGCACTGGGCGTACCGATTTTGCTGGTGGTGATTCTGCTGATCAATATGATTCGATTCAACAAAAAATATTCAGCTTGCCAGCCGATACTTTAGTATTTCCCGGGCACGATTACCGAGGGAATACTGAGTCTACGGTGGGGGAAGAACAAGCAGAAAA
>MAAB01007811.1_pt1 | contig 15225 bp, 14 predicted proteins | sample 1115991 | NCBI WGS metagenome assembly MAAB01 (sample SAMN04961124, study PRJNA320927) | seawater metagenome | isolation source: sample BD02T18 sea water enriched with oil for 18 days | place: USA:Gulf of Mexico | collected 2013-07-27
AAGTGATTTCTTCGAATCTCGAACTTGTGCGTAGCCGGTACCAATAATCTGACCATTCGCTTCAGCAACTACTAAATGGGAAGCGTCGTCTATAAGTAAACTCGTAAGATCATAATAAACCGCATCTTTAGACTTTAATGTAGCGTTATAGGGTCGTTCAGCTTCTATGACTTTTTGTTCCAAGCTCAGTAAATACGCCCGATCATTTACTAATGCTTTTCTAATATTAAAATCTTTCAATTGTTTACACAACCTGATTAATCTACAAATAACGTCTCTTTAAGAGACAAAGAATTGTTGGCTAAAATTAGCGAAGAAAGAACAAAATTGACTATAATCGCGAATCGATGGCCAGCTGTTGCGTGTCTGGTATGATTTACCTTGTAGCCTGCAATATACCAAACTAATAAGAAATAACACCTAAACCTTATTGATTCAGAGAATAGGTCAACCAAGTTTTAATACTTAACCATACTTATAAAGATTAACACTTTACAGAATGGGTTCCAACAACAGGTTATCGTTCATTCATTGAAGCTGAAAATGCAGTTATTAAATATATTATTGAATATTACAGCCTGGTTAGCGCACACTGTTATAACGGTAAACTAATACCAAATGAGTCAAAGAAAATATACTGGCTGAATACAAATCCGTGGCGAGAATTAGTTGACCACTACACAGTGCTGTGTAGACTTTATTTGCATAGCCTTGTTGTTTTCAAAGAGCTCAAACTGCTCTTTATAGAGGTTATCATTACTATTTAGTAAGTCACTTAGTGCTTGTGCCCGAATAGGTTCAGAAAAATAATAGCCTTGTATATCATCAACTTGATTTTCTTCTAAAAAAATCAATTGTTCTACGGTTTCTACTCCTTCCGCAATGACTTGGATAGACATGGTTTTTGAAATGGCTAAAATAGTTCGAATGAGCTCTTCATCTTGCACATCCTTACCTATATCTTTGATAAAGCTACTGTCGATTTTTATGACGTCTACTGGCATTTTTCTGAGGTAATCAAGAGATGAGTGGCCAGTGCCAAAATCATCAATGGATATTTTCACACCTAAAGCATGAATTTTCTCGAGCTCAGAGAAAAAGACTTTATGGTCATCAAATGTTGCGGTTTCAGTCACTTCTATTTCTACATATTCGGGCTTTAGACCATGCGTATTAATCGCTTTAACGAGGTTTTCTCTAAATTCACTTGTCCCTAATTGACGAACAGATACATTAATGGCGGTAACCATACCTTTAAAATAAGGAAGTGTTTGCCAGTATGATATTTGCTTACAAACATTGTTTAAAATCCAATTTCCAAGTTCGATGATTTGCCCCGTCTGTTCGGCAATTGGTATAAATATATCTGGAGAGAGCATATCCCCCTCTTCTGGAAACCAACGTATTAATGCTTCACAACCGACCATTTTCTTTTGCAATAATGATATTTTTGGTTGATAAAGTACCGTTAACTCATTATTTAAAATAGCTTTGGAAAGTAGCATTTGAACCCGTTGACTTTGCTCTGCTTTATTCTGCATTTGTTTGGCAAAAAATTGAAAGTTATTACGCCCTTCTGATTTTGCCTCATACATTGCCGTATCAGCCGCTTTTAAAAGGTCATCCATATTCATCGAATTAGGATCATAGAAGGCAATGCCAATGCTGGTACTGACTTCTATTTTTATACTGTTAAGTTCGAGTGGCTCAGATACGGAATTTAGAATTTTTTGTGCAACGTTTAGCACATTGATATTTGTTGGTATATCTTGAAGAATAATGGCAAATTCATCCCCCCCCATTCGTGAGATGAGGTCACCTTCCCTTAAAATATTGGACAATTTCTGACTAATCTTCTGAAGCAGTAAGTCACCAATATCATGGCCATATTGGTCATTAATAAATTTAAAATGATCAATATCGAGAAACATAACCGCGAGTATCGTATTGGATCGTTTTACGCGCATGATTGATTGATTTAAGGCGTCATGAAAATATGCGCGGTTTGAAATATTAGTTAAATAATCAAAGTTGGCTAAGTGTAGTAACTTAGCTTCAGTTTCTTTCTCTTGCGTGGTGTCTTTAAATGTTAAAACCGCTCCATTGATTTCTCCATCGCTTTCTCCATTGAGCTCTCTAGTGACGTCACAAGAGTAATTTGAATGAAATGTATTGCCAGTAAGTGATTGCCAATTGCCACTGCCTTTTAAACTTGTTCTTCCTAAACGACTTGCGTCATAAAAACGTGATGACAGTAAGTCATTCAACTCACAATTGGAGCCTTTATAATCCGGAGTTCCTGTAGTATTTTGGTTATGTAATACTAAGAAGTCTTGCAGTTTTCCTGAGCTTTTTTCAATATCGATAGCCAGTAATTCTAAAGCCTTTGGATTGGCAAAGGTAATGTTTCCATCTAGATCAATCCCTAAAATTCCTTCACTCACGCTATTGAGTAAAATGTTTAATCGGGCAGTAGAGTCTTCAGCAATCCGACGATGCTCATCTAAGGTAATAAATTGTGCGACCTTTTTGATGAGTATAGTGTCGTCAACTGGCTTGGTAACAAAATCAACGGCGCCTGCCTCATAAGATTTATGCAGCGCATCACTGTCATTATCATTGCCTGTTACCATCACAATAGGAATATGTTTAAATCGTTGATTGCTGTTGATTAGATTAACAACGTCATAGCCTTTCATCCCTGGCATTTCGATATCCATTAAAATGACGGCGAAATCATGATTAAGCACTTTAACGAGCGCTTCTTTTCCTGATGATGCTTGGATAATCGTGATATCTAAAGGAGAGAGAATATGTTGAAGAATATTTCGTTGGCTTGCAACGTCGTCAACAATCAGAATACTGCTTTTATTGTGATTATCCATTCTCTCTGAAATCCTTTGTAGTCGGAGTACAGCTAATTATAGATATTGTTTATGAATTAGCTAATTTATTAATGTAAAAGGGCAATTATATCGATTAGAAGGAAAATTCAACGTTGTCTTCTAATTTATTCCCTCATGAGAAGCATTTTTTATAGCGTAAATGATAAAAGTTCAGGACTGGGAGCCAAACGATTATGTACATTTAATGATGGTTCAAATTTAGTTTAAGAAATTATTGAATTTAAGAATGGGGAAGGTTTTAAAATGGTACTTTCTGAATTGTCACTACCGTTCAAGAACATGTATGCAGAAATTCGAGTGAAGAGTGCTTAAAATCGTGCGCAACTAGCTTATCATTTGTCCATCTATGATCTAAGGGTTGTCGGTTTACTTTTTATTCGTTTTATACTCGGATACATAAAATTAACCTGTTGGAAATAAATCAACTTTATACAAAGAACGCTAGGATGAAATATACTGACGAATACAGTCAATAGCAGTGCACCCTGCGGTGTTGTCGTCTTTATTGAGCTTGGTTATAAACCAAGTGACGCCATAAAGTCATCATCAGCGTCATCTTCCACCTCCATAGGAGCTGGCGTATTAGCATCATCAGCCATTCCTTTAGCGGAATTTTCTAATATTTCATCAGGGTCAATAGTTTCTGCTGCTTCAAAATCATGTAACTGAATAAATTCAGTTTTATCCATCGCAAATTCCAGATAAAATATTTTGTTGGTTGCAGTAGAAAAGGTGACTCTTCGCATTTGTGGTCGGTCCATGCTGGTACCAACGGAAATTTGAACTAATTTGTTGATCGTCAACATTTTTGGTTGGCTTTGCGTTATAGATGTTTGCAATTGCTCCCTTACTTTAAAGGTAAAATCACCCACCAGTTGATTCATCAGCTCGCCTAATACATTCGCCACATCGTCAGACATATGACTCTTAGAAATTTCCGATTCAGGCATGCCCATATTACGCATATAATCCTGATAAATTTCCAAGGCAGCGTCGCTAGTAAAGTTAGTTACAACTATGCCATTAAATCCGCCATCAAACAGCACAAAACTAGAAACATCCGGCCTTAGGCAAGTTTTCGTTATTTTCTGTACCATGGCTGAATAGGTAATATTATTACCACTGGCTTTAGTTAGTACTTCACAAACTGACTCACACAAAGTAATAAGCACTTGATCCGTATTGATTGTTTTGCTTTTTCTAATTTTGTTCACTACGTATTATTCCTTAGAATTGAAATTATTTGTCAATCTAAATTTGTTCGTAATTATAGCAGAATTCATACCAATATGAGTATTGGGAAGTTAAGCCGATAACTACTTATTCAGATTTAGAATATCCCGACCAGATATCGGCATTCACTGATGCTCGCTTTTTGCGTTTTTTCTTACCACTACCTTCAGGTTTTGCCATCGGTTTATTCGCGTCTACAAGGTTAACATCATCAACTTCAAAACCCGCTACTTGCTCACGTTCAAGCTGGATCTTGTTCTTTTTTTCGATCACTTTGAAATGATGGTAATCTTCATGATCGATAAGCGATAATGCTAAACCTACTTCACCAGCACGGCCACTTCTACCAATACGGTGCATGTAGTCTGATGGACTTCTGGGTAAGTTAAAATTGATAACCACGGGCAATTTTTCGATATCTAAACCACGGGCAGCAATATCCGTTGCAATTAACACTTCAATTTCGCCTTCTTTAAACCCCTCAAATACACGACTACGAGCACCTTGACCTTTATCGCCATGAAACACTTCTGCTCTAATACCCCGTTTAGAGAGTTTTTCAGCTAAGTGCTCACAGTGAGTTTTAGCATTGACAAAAATAAGCGCTTGTCGCCATTGATGTTGCTTAATTAAATGCGCTAATACAGCTGTTTTTTCCCCTTTGTTAACGGTAAAAACACGTTGTACTAAGGTACTGGCGTCGCTACTTTGTACTTGTATTTCAACTGGATCGTTGAGTAACTCTTGGGTTAATGCCTGTACTTGCTCTGGAAAGGTCGCTGAAAATAATAAGGTTTGCTTTTTCTTTGGCAATAATGCCAACAGCGCAGAAAGTTCGTCAGTAAAACCTAAACTTAACATCCGATCTGCTTCATCAAGCACTAAGGTTTCTACTCTATCAAGCTTAATTGCATTACTTGAAATTAAATCGAGTAATCTCCCAGGCGTTGCCACCAAAATATCGGTGCCACCGCGTAATGCCAGCATTTGAGTATTCGCTGATACACCACCAAAAACAGCAACCGTTTTAATCTCGCCGTTAAAATGCGCCGCATAAGATTTAATGCTGTCAGCAACTTGCTTGGCAAGTTCACGGGTAGGAACTAGAATCAGTCCAGCAACATAGTTACCTTTGCTGCTTTTATTCCCTTTACTCGCCAATGGTTTTACCGTGTGTAATTGCTGCAATAGTGGTAGTGCAAAGGTGGCTGTTTTACCCGAACCGGTATTTGCTCCGGCAATTAAGTCACGTCCTGCTAATACACTTGGGATAGCCTGCGCTTGAATGGGTGTTGGCTGTTGATATTCCAACTCAGTTAATCGAGCTAATAAAGGTGGAATAAGGCCAAGTTCTATAAAATTTGCTGGCGTTATGACGGTGGTTTTGGCAGAGGTCATTAAGATAAAAGGCTCAAAACATAGATTTGTAGCTCTATTTTAGCGTATTTATGTCCAGTTAAGTTAGTAAAATCTATAAAAGACTGACTTAATTTTGAACAACGTAATTGATTTTTCACCCCAGACCTAGTGATTTTTGGCTTTTGTTTCTAAACTGTTACTATTGTACTAACTTAAATATTTTGAGGTTTTGCTGATGGATGAATTTATGCTGGCAGCGATTGTTCAAGCCAAAAAAGGGTTAGCCCAAGGTGGTATACCCATAGGCTCGGTGTTGGTCCATAACGGAAAAATCATTGGTTGTGGTCACAATAGAAGAGTGCAAACGGGAAGCCCCACATTACATGGTGAAATGGACGCGTTGGAAAATGCTGGTAGGCAACCGGCAAGTGTTTATCAACAAAGCGTAATCTATACCACGCTATCACCCTGCTCTATGTGTACCGGAGCCATTTTGCTCTATGGTATTCCCAAGGTGGTAATTGGTGAGAACCAGAGCTTTATGGGTGAAGAGGCCTTACTTAAGTCCAGAGGGGTTGAAATTCAAGTGGTCGATTCTGATGAATGTAAGCGAATGATGAATGATTTTATAGCAGAAAAACCCGAGCTGTGGAATGAGGATATAGGCGAATGAGACTGTACGCCCTGTTTACTAGTTGTTTGTTATCTACTAGTATCTTGGCCGCGAATGTAGTCAAAGTTGGCATATATGATTTCCCTCCTTATGTTTTCATCGCTGATAAAACAAACGGCATTACAGTTCAAATGATAGCAGCGATGAATAAGTTTCAGCAGAAGTATGAATTTGTCGCGGTACCCACAACCGCTATACGTCGTTATCGTGATTTTGAAAATAACAAATTCGACATGCTGATCTTTGAAAACAAAAACTGGGGTTGGCAAAAATATCCGGTGGCTGTCTCGCAAACTTTTGTAACTGGTGAAGAGGTGTATGTAACCCAAGCTAAACGAGGCAAAGGGCAGGATTTTTTCTTGGATTTTAAAAATAAAGCCATAATTGGGGTTTTGGGCTATCATTATCAGTTCGCCAACTTTCATGTTGAGCGAGATTATCTGGAAAAGAATTTTAATCTTTTATTGACCAACAGCCAAAAGAAAAGTCTTGAGTTAATTCTTCATGATCGTGGCGAGATTGCTGTATTGTCAAAGGAATACTTGAACTATCATTTTGCCCACTCACCCGCTGACGAAGCCAAATTGCTTATCTCCAAAAAATTAGACCAAGTCTACCAACATACTATTTTAGTCCGTAAAGATCGCGAACTCTCGATTAATTACATCAACAAACTGCTTGACCAGATGAAACAAAAGGGCACATTAATACCTTTGTGGGAAGAGTATGGCCTTGAGGTCAAGCGTTAAATCTAGAGTGGACAAATATAAAATACCAATCGGGCTAATTTATTGAGCACTTAGCGAGAATTAATTAATTCGTTTGATATAACAATCCAAACATTACCAAGGTGACATCTATGTCTGAGAAGAAAATTAAGTTCGAGTATGAAAAACAAAACAAAAATAGTATTAGATATAAAGAGGTACCTGAAGAGGGGATGCCGCCTGTTATTGGAAGTATTTACGTTCAAAAATGGTACGCTGGTGGTAGTAAGAACATTGAAATAACGATCAATAAAAAAGATTAGTTATTTATTTGTAATGGTCAATTAACAGGCATTAAAAAACCGGCCTCTGCCGGTTTTACAAGTAATTCGATAAAACTTATTTATAGAAAAAGTTTTACAAAACCATCGTACTTTTCAGTTTGTTCAATGCATTTTTCTCTAACTGACGCACACGCTCTGCTGAAATTTGATATTTGTTTGCTAGCTCTTGCAAGGTTGTTTTGTCTTCGGCCAACCAACGAGTTTTAATAATATCTTGGCTACGCTCATCTAGTGCGACTAACGCGGTAGATAAACGATTGTTAGCATGACTTTCCCAGTTAGCATTTTCTACTTCAACTGCTAGGTCAGATTGCTTATCTTCAAGGTACAAAGCCGGAGAGAAATTCCCTGCACTGGCGTTGTCGTCATCATCAGAAGACAATTCGAATGCTTGGTCATGACTGCTCATGCGATTTTCCATTTCCAACACATCTTTAGTGCTTACACCTAATGTTTCTGCAACAGTATTCACTTCATCGTTGCTAAACCAGCCTAAACGCTTTTTATTCTTACGCAGGTTAAAAAACAATTTACGTTGAGCTTTCGTAGTCGCTACTTTAACGATGCGCCAGTTTTTCAGTACATATTCATGAATTTCAGCTTTAATCCAATGCACTGCAAATGAAACTAAACGCACACCCACTTCCGGGTTAAAACGCTTAACTGCCTTCATTAAGCCGACATTACCTTCTTGTACTAAATCAGCTTGTGCTAAGCCATAACCTGAATAACCTTTAGCTACATGAATAACAAAGCGTAAATGCGACATAATCAATTTTTGTGCCGCTTGTAAATCATTATCATTATAGAGGCGAGTTGCGAGATCACGCTCCTCTTCAGCAGTAAGCATTGGAATGCTATACGCTGATTGCATGTAGGATTCAATACTGCCACTTCGTGGTAAGGTAAGCTGCATTGTATTACTCATATAAATAACCTCTATTTCTTTACTAAAATATAACTTCCTTTCGCTCATAATTATAACATGAATCAGGCTTGTTAACTATACACGCCTTGCATGTGACATTGAGCGAGGACAAACATTAGCTTAATAGATAGGGCAAAACAAGATGATCTTTCATTTATTTAGTGAAAGATTTGTTAAAGAATGTTATCTGTATTTTTTCTCATTTAATAACAACAAGATAGCTTACTCAGCGTTAGGCTCGATCGCTCGTATATGTTTACGTACAGAGATATAACTGCCAGCTAAACCCAAAATTACAGCAAAGGCAATCAACAATAATGCTTCATTAAATGACAAACCTTGCAATTGAAAGTTACTTTGATATAAATCGGTTAACTTACTTATGGCACTCGTTAAATACTGGGCAAGTATGCTCACAGCTAACCAAGATAATAAACCACCAAATACACCATACCAAACACCACTGTACAAAAATGGTCTTTGAATAAAACTGTCTGTTGCTCCAACAAGCTTCATAACAGCAATAGCATCTTTTTGATTCAAAATAGCTAAGCGAATGGTATTACCCACAATAAGTACCACTGACATACACAACAACAACGCAACGCCAATCACAATGTCTTCAATTAGCTGTGCCATAGCTTCTAAGCGTGTTAGCCACTCTAAATCAAGTTTACCTTGTTCAACTTCACGTTCTTGCTTTAACTTCGCCAACAATTCATTAGCAGCACTTGCTTGGCTTGCACGTACAGTAGGGCTGACTAAAATGGTCGCGGGTAAAGGATTTTCATCAAGATATTCAAGTGATTGACCAAAACCAGATAATACTTTAAATTCTTTAAGTGCTTGCTTTGCAGAAATATAACGAACATCACTCACCTCAGGATATAACTTGATCCGCTTTACTAAGTTCTGTGCACTTTTATCGGTCGTTGATAACTTTAAAAATAAGGTGATCTGTGAAGCACTATCCCATTGTTCACTAACTTGCTGTGCATTTTTTACAAATAAGTGCAAAGTAGCAGGTAAAGCTAAACTAATACCAAGCACAAACACTGTCATTACCGAGGTAAAAGGTGTGCGCCATAAATCGCCTAAACTGCCAACCGCTTGTTGCAAATGGCGAATAGGCAAAGTTAATAAACGCCTTAAAAGTGTACCGCGTTGACTTAAGCCACTGGAGTGTAGGTTATTACTCATTCGCCACTCCCTGTGCTTGCAAGCCATCAAGAATACCATCGTTGATCATAGTTCCTTCTTTTAATGTTAAGGTTCGATACCTCATTCGAGCAATCAAACCTAGATCATGAGTGGCAATTAACACGGTAACACCCGCAGCATTAAACTCTTCAAAAAGGCTAATGATATCAAGTGATAATTTAGGGTCTAAATTACCCGTTGGTTCATCGGCAAGTAAAATAGGGGGTTTGTTAACAATGGCGCGGGCAATACCAACTCTTTGTTGTTCGCCGCCAGAAAGCATATGTGGAAAACATTTTAATTTTGCGCTTAGATGCACTTTATCTAACGCGGTTTCAACGCGCTTTTTAATTTCCCTATGACTCACCCCTTCAATAATTAAAGGCAAGGCGACATTATCAAAAACAGTGCGATCTTTTAGGAGGTTATGGCTTTGAAATATCATGCCAATACCACGACGCACATAGGGGATTTGTTTATACTGAATACTAGCAAGTTCATTATTATTAACTAAGATGCTGCCAGAGCTTGGCTTTTCCATCATAGATATTAGCTTTAAGAGTGTACTTTTACCTGCCCCTGAGTGGCCTGTTAAAAAGGCCATTTCACCTGCATCTAAACTGAAATTAACTTGCTTTAAAGCAAGAAAACCACCAGGGTAAGTTTTGTTAACATTGTTAAAGCTGATCATAATTATTATTATTTTTTAATTACTTATTTTGCCCAGTCTATCATACCAAGCCTATTACGTTATTTCCCATTCAGCAAGAATAAATTTAATAGCGTTGGTGTCACTCTTTAACAAACAAAGCATCAATAAAATCATCTCCATTAAACGGGCGAAGGTCGTCAATACCTTCTCCAACACCTAAATAGCGAATAGGGATATTATACTTGTCTGCAATAGCAAAAACGACACCACCTTTAGCTGTTCCGTCTAATTTAGTGACCGTTAAACCCGTTAAACCAACGGCTTCATCAAATAGTTTGGTTTGACTTAACGCATTTTGCCCTGTGCCAGCATCAAGCGTTAACATTACTTCATGGGGCGCATTCACGTCGAGCTTTTTCATCACTCGAACAACTTTCTTCAACTCTTCCATTAAATGCGCTTTATTTTGTAATCGACCTGCCGTGTCGGCAATAATAATATCAACATTACGTGCTTTAGCAGCGCTAATGGCATCAAAAATAACTGAAGCACTATCAGCACCCGTATGCTGAGCAATTACTTGAATATCATTACGTTCGCCCCATACCTGCAATTGCTCTACAGCTGCGGCTCTAAAAGTATCGCCTGCGGCTAACATTACCGATTTACCCTGTGCTTGAAATTGTTTGGCTAGTTTACCAATGGTCGTTGTTTTACCTACGCCGTTAACACCAACCATCAACATAACAAAAGGCCCATCACTTTCAGGGATCTCTAATGGTTGACTAACCTTTTCAATTACCTTTTTTAACTCTATTTTCAATAATTCATATAATGCTTCTGCATCTTTCAACTGATTACGGTTAGCACTTTGCGTAAGCGAGTCGATAATTTTCATGGTGGTTTCAACACCCACATCTGCCATCAACAAGTGTGTTTCGAGCTCTTCGAACAAATCATCATCAATTTGTTTTCCTCTAAATAAGTCAAATAAACCGCCACCTAAGTTGTGGCGCGTTTTACTTAACCCTTGTTTTAGACGAGCAAAAAAGCCAAGTTTAACTTCTTGAGACGGCTCAGTAACTTTGGGTGCTGATGGTTCGCCTGCTTCTATAGCGATAGAAGTTGGAGACTCTTCTGATTCTCTTTCCTTGAGTGCAAGCGGCTCTAGCTCTCTTTCCTTCGATGTGAACGGCTCTTCTGGCTCACTTTTCTTGGGTGTGAGTGGCTCTTCTGGCTCTCTTTTCTTGGGTGTGAACGGCTCTGGCTCTGGCTCTGGCTCTGGCTCTGGCTCTGGCTCTGGCTCTGGCTCTGGCTCTGGCTCTTATCTTCAACCTGTGTTTCAACTTTTGCAACAACTTCATCAACGACTGTTTTGCTAGATGCTGAATCAGCATCAGACTCTTGCTCGACAGTAGTCTGCTCTGGTGAAGTATTGTCTGCTTCAACAACTTGATCTTTCTCATCCTGACCAAAACCTAACCAGGAAAACATACCTTTTTTCTTCTTCGACACTTTATTCGACCTAACTGTATTGATATATCTAAGCGAATTCAACTAATCGAACTGAAGGTTTCAGTTCGCTTGGATATCATTATGGTGTAAAATTGCCGCTATATTAGCATTAATAATGATAACTGTCAGTGATATGAATCAAGCTCGAAATCAACGAAACAAAAAGGCTACATCTGGTAGTATTCGTATTATTGCAGGTAAGCATAGAGGCAGAAAACTGCCCGTACTAATGGCTGAAGGTTTAAGACCAACCACAGACCGTGTAAAAGAAACCCTATTTAACTGGTTAATGCCATACATTCATGGTGCAACCTGCCTAGATTGTTTTGCGGGTGCTGGCAGTTTAGGCTTTGAGGCACTTTCTCGTGGTGCTGTAAGGGTTAACTTAATTGAGCTTAATAAAAATGCCGCGAAACAATTATTAGCTAACAAGCAGCTGCTTAAATCTGATGATGTTGTGGTATATAATGCCAATGTATTAGACTTTCTGAAAACTCAAACATCTATAGAATTTGACCTAGTTTTTATTGACCCTCCATTTAGACAGAACTTAATTTCACAAACCTGTGAATTATTAGAAAATGGTTGGTTAACCGAACAAGCGCTAATTTATGTAGAAATGGAGGCGGAAGGTAATCAACAACTGCCTAACAATTGGCAACTATTAAAAGAAAAAATTGCTGGGCAAGTAGCATATCGCTTATATCAACGCACTGAAAATAAACAATAATGATTAAACTTCATAAACTTGACGGTTATATTCAAACTATTTTACTTGCTGAGTATACTGATAAATTATTGCTTCTTGATGGTTGTTGCCGCGCTGACGTTTCACTAATCAAACACTTTATTATTGATATATTGCAGAGACCGTTAACCGATTTACACTTGGTTATTGTAACTCATATGCATCCTGATCACGCAGGTGCGGCTCATAAGCTAAGAAAAATAACAGGGTGCAAAATTGCTTGTGCCAATGTAGAAGGTCAATGGTATACCGGCTTTGGTGGTAAAATAAGACATATTACTGACTTGCTCTTAACACGCTGGGTAGCGAACAAAATAAAACAGCCTCAGCGTTGGTTATGGTATTCAAGCAAGTTATTACCAGACTACAAACTTAATGATAACGATAGCCTACCTGGTTTTGATGATTGGCAAGCTTTAGAAACTCAAGGTCATACTGATAGAGATTTATCATTACACCACCTGCCCAGTAATAGCGTTTATATTGCTGATTTAATCGTATCGACTAGAAAAGGTTTCATTCCTCCTTTCCCTGTGTCCTATCCTGATCGTTATCGTAGTTCATTGAAGAAAATAGCTAAGCTAAATGCAAAAAGTGTCATTCTTGCTCATGGCGGCGAAGTGGAGTTGTCTGAGCAAACATTTGAACAAGTTTTAGAAAAAACACCGACAGAACCCCAGACGCATTGGCGCGCAGTGAAAACAAAATTAAAACTAGTATTAAGCAAGTGATGAGTTTCGAAATAATTGCTTTCGCTACTCGCAGCTTGTTTAGTTTTATTTACTGTTTTTTTAGTCTTACTTAGGATTACGCTATCTCAATACCAAGATTAGAAAGCCCTTCTGCCAAGGCCATCTCTTTCGCTAGCTGACATGAGCGTTTATTTTCAGCAGCAAACTTGAGAAAATCAAACAATTCATATTGTGTCTCTTTCTCCCACACCCCCAAAGGATGCTCGTTTATATTGGCCGCCTGCACCTCGATTTCGCCTTCATCAATAAGTAACAGCTCGACATAATAGCTAACACTGTTATGAGATAAGCGACTGACGCTATTAATATCTTCATGGCTTTTATCTTCACCATTAGACTGGATAAGCTGCAATAAAGACATCATTGCCATACAAACATCTAGAGCGGGAAAAACACCAAAGAAGTCAAATGCTTCAGGATCAGGGGTTTGCTCTTCTAATTTATTTAACTGAGCATTAATATTGATTTTAGTTTGATTTTTTTTATCTAACCATTGCCATACTAAATCAAGTTGATTTCGTAGTACTGCATAGTCACCAAATTTACTGCTTTCACTAAACATTCGATAATTAGGTAGCATCCGCTCTAGTAATGCGCCAGCAAATGCAATTTGTTGCCAATGACTTAATTTTGCAAAGGGAAGATGTATGGCCAACTTGATTCTCGTTTATGATAATGGCAAGGAAGTCATTATAAACGAGGAATCATACCCAAGCTACCTCAAGGTATGAGTTTTATCTCCCTAGTGAAAATTAATTATTCCCTATTTCTCACTATTTTTAGTTAGCTGTTTTTGTGCATATTCAAACTTTAACCTGTATTCAGTGAGTTTACTTTCAACCTCGTCAATTTGCTCAAGAAGCTGTTCTTTTTTTTCATTATGTAGGGTAATCATTTCACTATTTTCATCACGCAAATATTTGATGGTTTCGCGCACTTGATCATTATCTTGCTCTTGTTTTTCTCGGCTAGCGTTAAAGCGGTTTAAAATATTTTCCTGTCCGTCTTGGGCTAATTTCACTTGTGATTTAAGTGAATCAACCTCTTTTTGATACAACTTAATATCTGATTGTTCAGTAATCAAATTGCCCGCTAATTCTTGGTTATTTTTCTCTAGCTGAGTAATTTGCTGTAGTGATGTTTCTTGGGCTTTTTGGTGCTTTTTTTCCTTAGCCGAATGATTTTTTTGCTCTTCTATTTGTTGTTCTTTCAACTTAACCTGTTGTTCATTTAATTGATTCAGTTCTTGTTTATAGTCTTGAGAAGTTTTTACCTGTTGCTTAATTTCACTCTCTAAGAAAGCTAACTTTTCTTGTTGCTCTTTTAGTGTGTTTTTCTGCTCATTAGACACGCTTTGAGCTTGTTGCAGTTGTTCAGTTATTTGCGAATTTTTTTGCTCAGCTTCCTGTTTTACATTGACTACTTGGTTGTTATGTTGCTCTTGAGTGCGTTCTAAATGGCTACTTGAAGCCTTCAATTGCTTATTCAACTCTGTGATTTGTTTTTTCTGTTCAATCAGTGTTGATGCTTGCAGTTCTTCGGTTTTTTGCCAAGTGTCTTCTGATTTTTGTAATTTCTCTTCACTGTTCTTTCGCTGTTTCTCAACAATATCTAAACGCTCTGTTAGCACTTGTTCTTGCTCGGAAAACACCGTTAAACTTTCATTAAGCGTTAATATTTTTTGCTGTAGTTCTGTTAATTCTTTTTCATTGGTGGCGATTTTAGTAAGCTGTACTTTATTTTGCTCACTAAAATCCGCTTGCGCTTGTTGCTTCTCTTTTTGACTTGAAATTTCTTGTTTCAAGTTGTCAATCGTGTGAAGTAAACTTGTGCTTTGTCCATCAAGCTCTGATTGTAAATTTTTCTGTTCGCTTGATAACTTTATTTGCTCTTCTGCTAAAGCGGCTTTAAGTATGGTGTTTTCGTGCTCTAAGCGCTCAATAGTTTCAGTAAAGTTAATTTTGTTTTGCGTTAACTCAACTTGAATTTTCTGCTCATCTGCTTGCTTATTTGCCAGTACTTCATCTAACTGATGCTTTATTTTACTCTTTTCTTGTTCTAATTGAGTAAATTTTTTCACCGAATCAACATCGTTTGCTTTCAATGCAGCCTGATTTTCTGCTTGTTTACTTTGTTCATCGGTCAACTGGGCTTTTAAACTGGTAATATTTTGTTCTAGTTGAATAATTTGATTAGAAAAATTTTTGC
>MAAB01032417.1_pt1 | contig 15200 bp, 10 predicted proteins | sample 1115991 | NCBI WGS metagenome assembly MAAB01 (sample SAMN04961124, study PRJNA320927) | seawater metagenome | isolation source: sample BD02T18 sea water enriched with oil for 18 days | place: USA:Gulf of Mexico | collected 2013-07-27
ATTGAACAGAATGAAAGGCAACAGTGATTCGGTTACAATCTAGTTCTCAATTAACCAACACTCCACTATGGTGTCGACTTATATCCATTTCAGACTCATTCCTGTATTAGAAAATACTGCGCCTGCTCTTATCTCTGCCTCAATCACCCGCAACTGAAAAACACCCGAAGAAAACATCATAATTATCAACAACTTAAAGAAAAACACCCGTATCACCGACAACTACCAATAAACAGGCTAATCACCCTTAATCCTGATTCCATGGCGCAAACATCTTTCCTATTCACCCGTAAGGTGTGAGACATCTACGCTCTGACCGAAAATACTCGGTTTCGACCATCATGCTTCGCATGGTATAGCGCTTCGTCGGCAAGCTTTATATAGTCCTTAACATCAAAATCCGCCTCCCCTGAACTCAACCCAATACTAACGGTAAAACCAAACACTTTCTTTTTTGACATAACACAGAGTTTCTCAGTGTTAACACGTAACCGTTCCGCTATTTGCTTCGCATCGCCTAATGGTGTTTGAGGCATAAGAATAATAAATTCCTCCCCTCCATATCGAGCGACGACATCCACGTCACGCACCGATGTTTTTAGCATTTCCGAAAAAGATTGTAGCGCAAGATCACCATTATCATGACCGTACTGATCATTGATATCTTTAAAGTGATCAATGTCACAAATCAATACTGAGATAGGGCTGTGATACCGTCGAGACTGGTTCATCGCGATTAAAAATTGCGACATAAAGTAGCGCCGATTATAGAGCCCCGTAAGAATATCGGTAATTGAATTTTGATAATGTGTCTCAATAATATCAGAGAGCACAAGATTTAATGCCACACCCAATAACAACATAGTAGTTAACGACGTAACCGCCAAAATATAGGTGGCGTAAAACCAAGGGTCTTGAATAAAAGGCGATATTACCAATTCAGAAATCACCAACATAGCAGCAAGTAAAAGCCCTACACTGGTTTGTTTTTCTCCTTGAGTAATACGCTGAGGATCCACTCCCACGTATTTTCTCATACTCAACAAAACAATACACAGATTAGAGAGAAGGATAACAACCCTATAGTAGAACTCATCCATCCATAAATGAAAAAAGACTGTATTCACAACAATAAGAATGAGCACATTCGTTATCGCTATCCGATCTCGATAGAGGTGGATATAGTTGCCCCGTCGCCAAAGCAGTGCTGAGCGGAACGCATAAACAGAAATAAGTGTCAGTGCATTTGTCAGGACAATGGATAACCACGCAGGTATAAAGCTGCGAGACACAAAAGCTAAGAAACCAAGACTAAGAGCCACAAACACCAGCATAAAATAATACACAGGAACTCTGTCCCGCATCGCTTTGGCTAAAGTGAAATGTAAAATGAAGACCGCACAAGAACACAGCAACAATATGGTTGCACCATACGTTAGTAATGCAATGCTTGCCTTATCCATTTCGTAAGCCCTTATATTAACAGAGTATACGGCGATATCTCACGTCATAAGGGTAAGTGTAGTTTGTTTTATACAATAACGGGTTAGGTCACTACGAAGAGAGAAGATCCCAATCAGGAAACAGCGGAATGTGCGACAACTTTGTTTCTTCCCGTATCTTTTGCTTCATATACCGCTTTATCTGCAGCAATGAACAAGTCTTTGAAAAGTAAGTCAACGCCTGCCTCCATGGCGCTAATACCTATGCTGCCGGTAACAGTCAAACCGTTTGGTCTTAGCGCTTCCAGTTTTTTCCGTATAGATTCCGCTTTTTGGATGCCTGATTCTAGATCACAGTGAGATAGAAGAATAACAAACTCTTCCCCTCCGAAGCGAACTACTAAATCCTCATCCCTGCAGCATTCATTTAACAGTAATCCTGTTTCAGACAGAACAATGTCACCCGTAGCATGGCCATGGGTATCATTAATGTTCTTAAACTTATCTAAATCTACGACTAGCAAGCTAATGGGAATACTGTGCCGTTTTGCTTCACTGATTTTTTTGGGCGCAGCCTCCATTAGATAATGTCGATTGCATAAGCCCGTGAGTTGGTCTGTCATTGCCATTTGTTGCAGGCGAATTTGTTGAGCTTTAAGCTGGTCTAATTGTCTTTTCGTTTTGATGAGGTTTGCAGCGCGAGCACAAAGCTCTTCTGGTATCATTGGCTTTGTCTGACAATCAGAGACACCTCCACGTAGTAGCTCAATACGTTGGTCGCTGTCGTCTTCGTTAAGTAGGGTTAGAATAGGCGTAGCTACACTCCCTTTTACATGAGATTTTATTTTTCTCACAACGGAAAGATTGCATTCATCCATATTGAGGTCAACGTCGGTAATAATAAGGTCTACCGTTTCCTCTCCTATGTCATGTATAGCCATCTTGACGTCGGACTGACAGGTAACCTGATAGCCATATTTTTTTAATAACTGATAATGTTGCAGGGTCTCCTTGTTTTTTTGTGAGATGTAAATGATTTTGCTCGGCTGGGCTTCTTGCTTTTTACTTTCAACCGCGTGAATCAAATAATTGGCAATGGTATTGATATCATCTTTGCGAAAGATCTCAGTGACGCCTGCTCGCAACGCTTCAGATAAATTCTCTTTGTTTTCTTCTGTAGTCAGCATGATAAGTGGTATATACAAGCAATTTGGCGTTGCTCTAATCCTAAGCGCAAGCTCAATACCGCTCATATCATTTAAGTGCATGGCCAAACATACGATGTCAGGGGCTTGTTCATTAATAGCAGCCACTGCATCCTCCCCCGATGAGCACAGAACGGTTTCTGAACCTAAATCTAAAAGATGCTGGTTTAGAACCGACTGCATGGCTAGCGATGGGTCAATAATCAGGGCTCTCATACTCAGGCTAGGGCTCCTTTTTCTGCAACCTGTCTTTCAGGTCAGCAAACGGGTTGTGGGTAGCTGTAGCAGTCTCCGTGTCGCTGCCACTGCCGTATTGAACAAAATTAACATACTTAGAGTGCTCCTCATCATGACAATAGAGGCATAGTAGCTCCCAGTTACTGCCATCCGAAGGGTTGTTGTCGTGATTATGATCAACATGATGCACGGTTAATTCTCGGAGGTTGGGGCGGGAAAACTCTCGAGCGCAACGCCCACATACCCACGGGTAGAGCTTTAGCGCCTGTTCTCTGTATCCTTTTTCTCGCTGGGCGCTATAGATACGCTGCTCAGCGAGGGCGCGATCCAATTTGCTAGGATCCGATTTATTCGACGTCATGAGACACCCTTTTTAAGTATTCCTATAGCATAGTCTACATCTTAGGGGACTACGTGTACCGTTGGAGTAGAAGCCTAGGGGGAAAGCAAATCACCACACCCTGTGCTTACCTCCAAAAAACCGAATAAGATGTACCCCTGTACCAGACTTGGTTAATTATGAACTTAAAGTTCACGATCAATATAACCGACTGATCTACATCACCATTTGTTAACTCACCGTAACAAATATATGCCTCCAGAAGGTTGTTCCCTGCCCTCCATTGCTCTATAACTTAAAGAAATTATTATTGCAGGCCTAATGGAATCATCTGAAATTAGGAAGTCTCCACGAGGTGATATTTGAATAAATTATTTTCCAGTCATTTCATTTTATCTTTCTTTATACTCTGCCTGCTTGTTTCTCAACCTGCCAAATCGGCCTTACCTTCCTTTTCCAATGACGTTAACATTGTACTTGTCGATCAATTCCTACAAGAGCAAACGCTACTTCAGCAAGCTACAGATATTTCCGCTCACTATATTCTTTTTAATAGCTCAACAGACCCCCTTGAAGGCATCATCAACAACATAACTGATTGGGCGACCCATAACGATCAAACCATCGCTTCAATTAGCATTTTGTCTCACGGTAAGGAGGGGTTATTCCAGCTTGGAAATGAACACGTTACTACAGTCAATGTATTGAAAAACGCCTCACTCTGGAAAAAATTAGCAGGGGCCTTAAATAAAAATGCAAGAATTTTCATTTATGGTTGCAATGTTGGTAGAGGTATCAATGGTAAAAAATTAGTCGAAACACTTTCAAGTATTTTACATGCAAATATTTTCGCATCGGCTAATCTCACCGGAAGTGGAGGCGACTGGGAACTAGAGGTAGCATCCAACAGCTCTCTGCAGCAATCGGCACCACACTCACCAATCAACACGCACCGACTTAATGGGTATAAAGGAACACTAGCGGATACAGGTTATAAATATCCCATCTCCGATGGCACCGGCTGGACAAACCCCGATCGTGTGTCTGCTGACGATGGACTTAAAACCCACGCTGGGTGGTTCAACACACAAAAATTTAAGGATCTCGCATTTGGGTTACCAACGAGCGCTAATATCAACGGTATAGAACTACAAACTGAGGGCAACGCGGTATCACTGGTATTAGGTGGTAGTAATGTTACCTTTTCTTTTTCATGGGATGGTGGTGTCACATGGTCCGATACCAAACAAGGGAATTGGCTTTGCCTTATTGTCTGTATCACCAGCACTGAAACTTTAGGTAGTAGCACCGATACTTGGGGGCGAACTTGGAACTACGATGATTTTTCTGACACAAACTTCCGAATACGAGCTGCCGCTGGTGGCATTGGCATAGGCGCCGATACACAGCTCGACTATATTCGTGTAAAAGTAAACTACTCCCCACTATCAACCATAAATTCTACCATATCTGTCTCTGACGTATCGGTTACAGCAGACGGTATATCAACATCCACTATCACGATTCAGACCAAGGATGATACCAACACAAACCTTATCACAGGAGGGCAAACCATTGTCTTGAGTGAAAACGGGGACGCGACAATCAGCGCAGTCACCGATAACAATGACGGTACCTATACCGCAACCATCACCAATACCACAGCAGAAGTAATAACTATAAGTGGCTCCATAAGCGCTGTTACGATTGGCGATGACGCTACAGTTACATTTACCCCTAGTGCGGCCAGCACTGCACAAACCACTATTTCTGCTTCACCTACTTTAGTAACTGCAGATGGAATTGATGTGTCCCTACTCACAATTCAAACAGTTGATACCTTTGGTAATCCATTAACAATCGGCGGCGATACCATTGTGCTAAGTGATAATAACGACGCCACCCTTAGTCCAGTGACCGATCAATTAAACGGTACCTATACCGCCACTGTCAATAATCCCACTGTCCAAGTAACCCTAATCACAGGCACCTTAAATGGAACCACTATCATTGATGACGAAAGCATCAGCTTTGTTCCCGGTGGCCCAGCACAGATCAACGCATCGGATGGCAATTTCATTAATGGCTTTGGCCCCCTTGGCTCCACCGTCGTGGTTCAGGATGAATTTGGGAACACCCTCTGCAACAGCGCTACCGACAGTGTCACAGGGAAATATCACTGCCTTATCACTGACTCTATATCCAACGGTCAAGAGCTCACCGTCATCGCCACGGATCTTGCCAACAACAGTGAAACAAGCACCATAACCGTTCAATCAACAGACGATGACGACGATGGTATTTCTAATCTTGTGGAAACGCTTATCGCTGATATTCGTGGGGCAAGCAATGCCGGACCCGATACCGACTCAGACGGCGACGGTTTACCAGACTACAGTGAGATATTCCTAGGCAGCGATTTATTGTCTATCGATAGCCCCAGCTTCGCAGGTAATAGCGACTCCGATATGGACGGTATTACCGACGCCGTTGAAAACTATTTCAATACCGCAGGCGGTGCTGTTGATAGCCGTTTATCAACGGATACTGATGGCGATGGCATTCCGGACATCACTGAATTAGTGACGCGAAAATCCGACTTCAACCACACAGATTTACCTCTCATCAATGGTACAGCAGATAGCGACGGAGATGGCGTTACCGATGCCGTCGAATTTTATTTATCAACGTTCCTCATCATCAATATCGATGACACCACTGACTACGATCATGACGGCTACTCCGATGCAATCGAGGTACGACTTGCCTCTGATCCATTAAGAGCATACTCCGATGATATCGATATGGATGGCGTCAACAATTCGATAGAGTCTTACCTTAGCGGCACCATTAATGATGGTATAGACTCCTTGCTCTTAGACAGAGACAACGATGACTTACCAGATATATACGAGATTGAACTCTCAAAAAGTCTTTCAGACCCTTCTGCATTAATTAATGACGCCAATAACGGCGACACTGATGGCGACGGTCTTTCCGACGGGGTTGAGCTATACCTCTCTGGTGACAGTACCAGCATCGTACCTAACCAAGATATAGATGGCGATGGTGTCACCAGCGAGGCCGAATTAGCCTCGGGTAGCAACCCTTTCGCCCAATCAACACCGGTCATATGGATTGATGTTGCAGACCTGGGTGGCGGCTCAGTCGAGCTATTCGTACGCCTAGGCGGATTTCAAGCCCCCTACCCTGACTTCATCTGGGATACCTCTGATATCGTAAACAAAGAGCCCAGTGCAAATATCGGTAACATCAACAATCAGCAGTTAACCGTCACCGGCCTTTCAGTCAACACCTACAGTGTTGGCGTAAACCTCACAAAAACCATTGATGGACTAGTATTATCCTCTACTACAGCGCAGCGCTTTACAGTAACAGATACCGGCGTTACCGATAACGATTACGACGGCATCAGTGATAGCTATGATACCTTTGATGCCATGATGGGTGCAGAAGAAAACTTACACTCGGCCATCGGGTTTAGCGACGAATACCAAATACAACTACAATATGGCTCATACATACGTGCCGGTAGTATTGCGCGAATGGGCAAAAATGAAATCAGCACCATTTCGTTTGCGCAATTAAGTGATTTTGCCAACAGTCAACTTCCCATTGAACAAGGGAGTACCGAGGCAAACAATGACATCACCTCCACAGCAAACCTGTTTGATATCGAAATTACCAACATACCCTCTGCAGGAGATTCTATTGATGTTGTATTACCATTGAATAAACCACTCGCGTCAGACGCTGCCGTGCTTTGGTTTAATCACTCGAATTATTCGTGGTCGTTTTTTGATACTACAACGTCAGACATTGTTAGTTCCGCTGCAGGCAGCCCAGGTAACTGCCCACCAGTTGATGACAGTAGTTACGGTAATGAGCTAACACCTGGCAGTTATTGCCTAAAACTCAAAGTAACCGATGGCGGGAATAATGATCAAGACAGCAGTGCTAATGGAGTAATACCTTTATTAATGGGGATTGGAAACAGCAACTATTTACCGAGCGGCACCGGCCTGAATGACAGCGTCGATAACAATATCAACCCAGAACCCGCAGAAGAAGATAACAACACAAGTTCAGGTGGAAGTTCTGGCGGTGGTGGCGGAGGCAGCCTGTCTCCAATGACACTAATCCTTCTGTTGCTTGTCTATTTAAGCACTGCCAACAAAGCCGTAGCGAACCCAGAAAACGGCTCCATTACTGTCGGTAGCGGCTCAATCATTGATACACCTTCGCTCACAACAGTTATCCAAGACACCGACAGAATGGCAATAGAATGGGACTCTTTTGATATTGCCAACGGGGAATCCGTTATCTTTGTTCAACCCGATAGCTCGTCCATTGTGTTAAATCAAGATTTCTCCGGCAGCCCGAGCCAGCTATTTGGAAACCTTAACGCCAATGGCCAAGTTATTTTGCTTAATAATGCTGGTATTTTGATGGGCGAAACAGCCTCTATTAACGTCGGAAGTTTCTTTGCATCCGACCTATCTGTTGATACCGATGACTATGCCAATGGGAGCTTTACTTTAAGCGACCTTAATCCCCTCACTGGCGGCGTGACCAATTTAGGAAACATTCAGAGTTTCGGCCAGAGTGGTATTTATATCACAGGGCAATACATTACCAATGAAGGAAACATGACCAGTTCTAATGGCGACATCAACCTCACCATTGCAGATCAAGTTATCGTCTCAACCGACCCTAGCGGCCTGATTGGTGTAGAGTTAGCGAAACCTATTATCGATAATATATCACCATCGATGGCGCTCATTTCTAATGAAGGTAATATTATTGCCCTCAATGGCAACATATACATAGATCTCTATTACAGCGACGCGATCAAAGCCGATACAGTGAATAATACTGGTATTATCAATGCCGTTGCAATCTCAGGAGGTACGGGGAATATTGAGTTAACAGCAACACCTGTTTTTGTAGGACCATCAGATACTACTTTAGTAGATGGGATCATCTCTGAGAGCTTACCTTATGATACCGAACCTACCACGCCAACGGTAGAATTTGAGTTATCGCCCAGCCCAAAAGTATCCATCAATTCCATAATGCCCGACTGCGACAAAAATGACGGAAAAATAAAAGACTGCAACAAGTACCAAGCGATTAAGCGTTACCTCAGCCGACTACTTCTCGGTGGCCAACTACCAGACCCTAAAAATCAGAATGAATAAAATCGCCTCACTCATTCTGTTACTGCTACTCCCCCTATCAACCTACGCTGAAGAGGAGATCGCTGCTGGAAAAAAACATCTAAGCATCAAGTATGACACCTCAAAGAACGAGGAAGAAACAAACAAACCAACAGCTATGAAGAACGGGTTAATCCGAATTAAGCGAATACGCATGGAGGGTGATCCACTGTACCCAAAGTATGGTATTACCCGAGCATTCCTTAAAAACCGGCTCAACCAAGTCTACAGCCATATGGATGAGTACCTTAATATGGCAGACATCAACAAAATCGCCGACGCAATCACGCTGTCTTATCGGGAAAAAGGACTCACCTTTAACCGCGCATTTGTCGTACCCCAAGAAATAACGAACTCAACGTTAACCATACATGTACTAAAAGGTGTTCTCTCCGAAGTGGACCTCTATGACAACGGTCTCTATTCCAACGATCAAATCCTTAGACCTTTTAAGCACCTGATTGGAAAAGTTATCTACGAGCCAGAAATAATGTCCATCGTTGACTCGCTAAACAACAAACCAGGATTAAAAGTATTTGGCTATTTCTCCACGGGGTCTAACCAAGGCCAGTCCCGCCTAAATATCAAAGTACTCAAAGAAACACACAGCAATAGCCACGTCAGTCTAGACAACAAAGGCATTAGTCAAACGGGGAAAAATAGATTACTAGCATCACACTCTATCAACAACCCCTTGGGGAATTCTGGCCGATTTACGGCAACTATAATCAAGACTAACCAGACAGGAAACACATATGGCGGATTGTCCTATTATTTTCCTTATTCAAACACCAGTAATGTAGGGCTCTCCCTAATAAAAAGTGACTTTGCCATCAGTGGTGAATTTTCAGACCTGGGATTAAAAGGTGGCCTTACCTCCTTCAGTGGTTTTTTCTCCAGCACAAGTACGGTTCACAACCAAACACCCTACGAGAAACGCCAACAACTATCATTTTCCTATAAGACTTCAGACGTCGTTAGTGATGCTTTTCCTTCAGTGTTCAATAGCGATCTACGATATATTATGTTACATGGAACCTACAAGCGCCACTACTTCGACAAGGCCAATACACGACATACCTTTGGGCTAAGACCTGCGATCGGATTTATAGAAAAAAACAAGGACACCGACATTTCTGACGAATTCTTTATCTTAGGCGCAGACTACCAACTTACGATATTTAACTGGACAAACATAATTGCAGAATCTAATTATTTACATGTGAGTTTCAAAGGACAGTGGAGTGACAACAAACTTCCAGACTCAGAAAGGTTCTCCACCACCGGCCCCTCAATTAACCGAGGGTATAAACTTGGTATATTTAGCGGTGACATTGGATACAACGGTACGATTGAACAAGTGTTTCTCAGGAAAGAAGATAAATTATGGGGTTCTTATAGACTTAAACTAAAAACCTCATTATTTTTTGACTACAGTTATGGTGAGCTAAACACTGAAGAATCCTTTCACGTATCGTTTAGTAGCGTAGGTATAACCTTGCATGGGACGATTGATAAAAAATACTCCCTCAGCACAAGTATCGGCATACCCATTGACAACACAAGCAGCAACCTGGAAGAAGTTGATTCAACCTCTCCAATAATTTATACCAGCGTGAAAATACACTTCTAGGTGACATTTATGCATTCAAAAACCCGACGCTTACAATGCTTACTTCTCGCCTTTTGCGCCGCAAGTTATACAGGGCTTGCCGATGCTACTGATTCAACTCACAAAGCCAAAGAGTTTCATATCAAGGCGCTATTCTTATATAACTTTGCCAACTTTGTAGAGTGGCCAGAAAATGCCTTTATAAATACCCAAAGTAAACTCACAATGTGCTTGTATGGTAGCGTTCCGTTTGGAGGTTTTTTAGATACCGTAGACGGAACCCGCATTAAAGATCGGCGCCTCAAGATTGTCAGAACATCAGACGCTGAGGATATCAAACCCGGTTGCCACATTTTGTTTGTAGGTACAGACCAATTAGATCTAATTCAATCACTTTTTCAAAATCTAAATCACCTTTATGTACTAAGTATTGGCAACGTTGAAGGGTTCACCGATAACGGAGGGATTGTCAATATCCTTAGGACTCGAGATCATCAAAAATTCGAAATCAATCTATCCAAGGCCATTGAAAACGGTCTGCTTATTGACTCTGACCTTCTAAATCTGGCAAGAATTATCAACAACTAGTTCTAAAGGGTTAGCTTTCCCATGCAAATATTTTAAAATTACCTCTACCCGCATCCTTGGCAAGGTAGAGTGCGATATCAGCATTTTTCATAATCGAGGTTGAAGTGTCATTACCAGTTGAAATCACGATACCTAAGCTAGCTGATATACTTAATTCGCGGCCAGCGCCAAGCAAGGGCGGTGCAAACTCCTTAAAAATTGATTCGGCAGTATCAACAACATCCTGCTCTGAAGTAATGTTTATTTGAATAACCGTAAACTCATCGCCCCCCAATCGGAACGCAGTAGCCGTTTCAGGTATAGCAGCATTTAATCGCTTACCAACCTCTTTTAACAACAGGTCACCAATATCATGACCTAGCTCATCGTTTACCTGTTTGAATTTATCCAAATCAAGGAAAATTAGCGCAACTCTTCCGCCCTTTTCTCTTGCAGCATTCTCTAGGGCAAAATCTATTCGCTCTGTAAACATCCTTCTATTCGGTAATCGCGTTAGCATGTCGTAATAAGCTAATTGAGTGAGCTTTTCCTTGTCGCTCTCTATTTGTTTTAGCATATTATTGAAAGCGTTAACGGTATCCCCCAGTTCATCCTGATTATTCGTTTTCGCCCGAATAGAATAGTTATTATTTTTCGTTATATTCTTAGCAACATTACCAAGCTGAATGATTGGACGATAGATATGTCGTTGAAGCCTTGATGTAAGGCCAAATGCCAAACAAAGGGAGCCAAACAATACGACTACGCTAACCACCAATTGTTGTATAAGGCGTTCATTTAACTCTTCTAAGCCTGCACGAAAAAACACATGACCAATAATTTCTCCGTTACGTTCAATCGTTTGGTACACATCCAAATAATCATCAACAAAGAATTGCCCTCCGCGACGCCCGCTACTTGGGCACTCCAGATCATGCTTACCCTGAGACACTTTTACAAATACACTACCTGTATCATCATACATACAGGCCAAGCGGATATTTTTACGGACTTTGAGGGTATTTAGGTTTCCTCGAGCATTTTTCTTATCCCCAAAACTAAGTGCTACAGCACTACGTAGTGCAACCACCTGAGATAATATTTGCATTTCTTCGGAGATCGTGGCTTTTCGCTTGATCCTGTCATAGGTCAACAAAGCACCACTGGCTAGTGTTAAGCCAATCGTAGCGGTTAGGAGAACCACTACAATCAATTTATATTTTATTGATAGCTTCTTAAATTGAATCATCTGACAGCTAAGGGGACCTTGAACAACAATAATTTGGTTAGCTAAGTATAGACCTTATTTCCTATCAGGGACTTGTAAGCAACGATCAACCACACACTCCATTTTGGGTACAAGCAAAAACGGCCGCATCTAGTGCTATAACATTTAATTTTTACCCGGTAATACTGCGACCAAAAATTTCTCGAGCAATAGCCCAGCGCTGAACCTCGTTAGCGCCTTCATAGATTTCACCAATCTTTGAATCTCTATAAATGGCTTCCAAAGGCCAATCAATACCTTCTGCAGACATTCGTCTAGCAAAACCATACCCTCCGCAAGCTTGAATTGCATCACGCGCCATATCTACAGCCACTTCACTACCAGCGACTTTTGCCATCGCCATGAGTGACAATGAAGAATTGCCTCTATCGTGGTTCATCGCCGCTTTCTGGTATAAGTTTCTAGCGTTTTCTATTGCAATTGCATGATCCGCGTACTTAAACTGCCAATGCTGAAATAATGCAATGGGCTCGCCAAAAACCTCTCGTTCACTAATGTAATCTGCAGAATAATCAAAAGCCCTTTGAGCCATGCCAACGCCTAATGCAGCAATTCCCGCTCGACCCACAGTCAAAGCACTTAATGCTACACTAAGACCCGAGCCCTCCTCACCAATTCGCCGCTCTTCAGGTACGAATACATTGGAAAACTCAATGTCAGCAGTTAACTGGGCATGGTTTCCCATTTTCATATCTGGATCAGACACCCTTATCCCATCATCGTGCATATCCACTAGGAGCATGGTTAATGTTGCACCTGTCTTACATAGAAGCAACACTATATCTCCTGCAACGGAATTGGTAATCCAACGCTTATGTCCGTTAACAACATAACCACCTTCTACTCGCTCCGCGGAGGTTTGCATTGCTTTTGCCGATAGATCGGTACTAGTTCCAGGCTCACTTGTTGCAAAACAACAAATAACCTCACCCTTTATTAACTTTGGTATAAATTCCTGCCGAATGCTCTCCGAGGCATTATTCAATGTCTGCCCACAAAGAATTGCCTGACCATCATAAAAAGCAGAGGCCGCACCAGGCGCGTAATATCCAAGCTCTTCCATAGTAATTAGTGTTGCCAGAGTGGGAAAACCTAAGCCACGACCGCCAACATCTGTAGAAAAGGGAATTTCATACAATCCAGCCCCTGCAATCGATTGCAAGACATCATGGCGAAACCCATCACGACTTTCCGGTGTTGTATTAAGGTCATGCGAAAGTGGCTTCAATATTCTATCGGCAAAATCTCTAGCGTCTTTTCTAATTTCCAAAGCCTCAGCCGGCAACCAGAGATCACTAAAAATTTCGTTTGCATAACGTTTACTATTTTTCATTTGTGCGTCCTGTAGGGGCAATTAAGCTTTAAAGGGAGGTAAATCATGACGCTAATTTAGCAATTGACTTCAGTTTACATAAGCGGCATATATGACATATACCAATCAGATAAGGCCAGGAGTTATTTATGGTGAGAATTACCATGGTCGCCTATAACGGCTGCCTATTCTCCAGTCTTGAATTATTGGCAGACGCTTTCACAATCAGTAATTTGTGGCATAAAAAACTGAGGGAAGAAGACCCTTTAAAAGAACCTTCAGCCGAACCACTGTTTGAAACCAACGTTGTCACCGTAAAAGGGAAGTCTTTTGTAACTAATAGTGGCATAAGAGTTCAGCCAGACGGTGCATTTGAAGATGTAAAAGACACGGATCTCATTTTAATTGCCCCCTATTTATTTGGGGTCCATGAATTTCCAGAAGCAATTCCGGAACTCATTCCTCCACTCATTTCCTGCTATAAAAATAATGTCCGAATTGGCGCTATTTGCACGGCAGCATTTATATTGGCAAGAACAGGATTATTAGACGGGAAGATTGCAACGACAAATTGGCAAGTTACCAGGTCATTTCGCCAAGAGTTTCCAAATGTTATTCTGAAGCCTGATCGAATATTGACGGAAGACAGCGGTTTGATTTGTACTGGAGCCGCAACATCTCAATATAATCTAGCATTACATATCATTGAACGTTACGGAAACAAAGAGTTAGTTCGGACATGCTCCAAAGTATTTTTGGTCGATCCTCGTCGCATTACGCAAACACCTTATATCATTACTAACTTTAGAAAGAACCACGGTGATGAGAAAATCTTAAAGGCGCAAAGTTGGATGGAAGAAAATTTTGTAAACACTATGACAATTGACTCAATCGCCCAACTTGTTGGAATGAGTCCTAGGCATTTTAAACGAAGATTCAAAATTGCTACCGATGAAACTCCGTTAGCATATTTACACCAGATTCGAATAGAGGTTGCAAAAAAACAATTGGAAGGTACAACACACAATATTGATGAAATTACGAACCTTGTAGGTTATGAAGATAGCGGTACATTCAGGCGATTGTTTAAAAAACTGACCTCACTATCTCCACGAGAATATCGCGACAGATTCAGTACTTTATAGTACCGACATGATAAGGCGTCATCTCATACCAAAGAACCTCCTCCACTCCCTTTAATTCTTGACCTTAGATTACAGGGAATTAAACCGCATTAGTTCTTTGTCGCGTTATGATATTTAAGCGTGTTATGCCTGCTTATTCACGACCTTTTTCTCAATAAACTCTGTTTTAAAGCAGCTATCCCAAAATGAATGCACAAATCCAAAATTTACGTTTCCAAGAGAATGATGCGCTGAGTGATAATTTGTATAACGATTAAACAACTGGCTAAATATAATACGCTCATTAAGCTGAAGATTCGAATGTATGAGTAAAGTGAATATGACTCCTAGAATATGAAATGCAAATATGACACCGAGATGCACAGGAAACATCAACATAAAAATAGGTGCACTCATACCAATTAACAACGCTTCAATAGGATGCACGCTATATGCACTCCAAGGCGTAGTCCGGACGGAGTAATGATGAACAGAATGAGGCTTTCTGAATCGTTTAGTGTGTAGTATCCGGTGAACAAAGTATGAATAGGTCTCATAAAAAACTGTAAATACTAACACTTCAATTAACAATTGATTTATTGACTCGGGAACAATTCCAACAAATAGCTTTCGAGCGAAAAGGCTTACTAGTGCTAAAATCGCACATGCAACAAACCCATTTTTTATTTCACTAATTTTTTGCCCCTTTTTAAACGTATGCGCCAAATACTCCACGTACTACCAGCATAATCATATAGCCTCATAATAGATCCCTCACCAATTCGAGGCAACATCATTATGAGACAAGAAAAAAAAGACGAATGGATGCACAT
>MAAB01029416.1_pt1 | contig 15169 bp, 13 predicted proteins | sample 1115991 | NCBI WGS metagenome assembly MAAB01 (sample SAMN04961124, study PRJNA320927) | seawater metagenome | isolation source: sample BD02T18 sea water enriched with oil for 18 days | place: USA:Gulf of Mexico | collected 2013-07-27
GAAGATCAATTAGGCATTAATCCATTTAAGGTGGGTTTTATTGGCTCGACTGACTCTCATACAGGCTTAGCTACCGCGGAAGAAAATAATCAATGGGGCAAGATTACTTTAAAAGCACCTAGTGCACATCGTGCAGAAGCCGTTTTGATTGAATCTCCAACACCTGAATTGTCGACATGGGGCTACGATCAAGCGGCATCAGGTTATGCGGCTGTCTGGGCAAAGGAAAACACACGCGAATCTATATTTGAAGCTATGCAGCGTCGTGAAACTTACGCAACGACAGGACCGCGTATTATCGTGCGATTCTTCGGTGGCTGGGATTATATGGATGATGATGTGCATCGCCCAAACTTTGCAGATATTGGCTATGCCAAGGGCGTTCCCATGGGTGGTGATTTAGTCAATGCGCCCAAAGGTAAGGCACCACGTTTTATCGTACAGGCCGCAAAAGATCCTGATGGTGCCAATCTTGACCGTGTTCAGGTGGTAAAAGGCTGGTTGGATGCAAATGGTAAAACGCAGGAAAAAGTCTATGACGTTGCGCTTGCTGATGGGCGTAAGCCGGGTGCAAAGGCAGCCTCCATAGGCTCAACAGTAGATGTGGAGAACGCCACATACACAAACACAATCGGCGATGCGGAACTTGCAACTGTGTGGACAGACCCAGATTTTGATGGTTCTGAGCGTGCGTTTTACTACGTGCGTGTGATTGAAATACCAACCCCTCGCTGGACTGCTTTTGATAAGAAGTTTTTTAACGCGGAAATGCCAGAAAAAGCGGCAATGGCTGGTCAGGAACGCGCTTATACATCACCAATTTGGTATACGCCTTCGAATTGAGAAAGTGGGTAATTATATTTTGTATAAAAGCGTATTTAATAAACATGACGGAGAATAAATGAAAGTCATATTGAAAGAGCCACTGGTGTATTTTTTGTTGCTCAGTGGTTTGCTATTTTTTGTAACTGATGTTTTTCAACAAGAAAGTGATAATTCACAAGAAATTGTTGTTGATAAAGCCTCATTGCTTGGTTATATCCAGCAAAAGACTAAAGTTGTCGAGCAAGATAAACTTATTAAAATGTTTGACAGTATGCCTGATGATAAACGTGCCGGCTGGATTAATGCTTATGTACGAGAAGAAGCTTTATATCGGGAAGCACAAGCACTTAGGCTTGATGAGAACGACCCTATAATTAAAGGTCGTGTTATTCAAAAGCTTGAATTTATAACCAAAGAATATAGTGAGGCCATATTAAAAGTAACAAACGAAAATCTTGAACAGTATTTTGAAAAGAATAAGCAAGATTATTATATTGAACCGTTTGTTACTTTTACCCATGTTTTTTTCAATCGCGAAGGTCGAGAAAAGCAAGAGATGCTTCTACTTGCCAATGACAAATTGCGTGAACTAAAAGAAAAGAATGTGCCTTTTTCACAAGGTGCCCAATATGGAGAAAGGTTTCCATATCATGTGAATTATGTTGAGCGTACACCCGATTTCATCGCCTCTCACTTTGGACAATCATTGTCTGACCAAGTTTTTGCTTTAAAGAACGTTGGTGACTTTTGGCAAGGGCCGTTTGAATCAGAATACGGGGTTCACTTGATAATGGTTAATCGAATGGAAAAAGGACAATTTCCTGCTTTATCCGATGTATCAGAATTGGTTTATCAAGATGTACAACGCGAACAAATACAGCGTAATTTAGAGCGGTCTTATAAAGCTATTATTGATACCTACTCAGTGAGAGTTGAAGGTTTAACTGAATAAGTGAGTGTCGGTGTTATTGAGAAGAACAATTAATTTTACTCTAAAAAGTTCAATTGATGTTTATTGCACAATACGTAATATTAAAAAAATGGTCAAAGAAACTTGGTCAACAGTCAATAAGGATAATGGAAATGTTCACAATCAATTTTAGTTTAAAAAAACTCACTTTAGTAACGTTAATTTTGGTAGTTGGAATTACTGGTTTAACAGCGTGTTCTAGCATACCAGGAGAAACAAAAGCAGAGCAAATACAAACCATTGATGCATTGGTTGATAATACGTTAACGGATCTTTACCAGCAAAACCCAGAAGCGCGAGCACAAATAAAAAATTCAGTTGGTTATGCGATTATGAATAATAAAATAACCAAGATACCCGTAGTTGGGGCTGGAGCAGGTTATGGCGTAGCGATTAATAATAAAAGCCAAAAAAGACAGTACATACAAATGGTACGCTTTGATGTTGGCGGAGGTTGGGGCGCAAGAAGCGTGAGACCTGTTATCATTTTTACCGATGAACAAGTATTCAATGATTTTATTGACGGTATGTGGTCTGCAAATGCAGGCGCAGAAGCTGCGGCAAAAGTGGGTGATGTTGGCGCTTCTGGTGGGGCTGGTTCAGGAGACGTGGGAAATGATAAAGGCTATATCACTCATATGATTACCGACAAAGGTGTTTCAGCAACAGTTACTGCTGGCATTATTAGAGTAAAACCAATCACTCTGAAGAAATAAATACTTAGTTAAATGAACAGACAATTTTTGTTGTAAATAATGTCTACTTTAGAAGATGTAATGATAAGTTAATGCTTGGGTATATCCGAATCTGTTTTCTTACAGCGATGGGCAGGAATTAATGCTGACCTGGCTTCGTTGTAAGTTATATTTAGGCGGTTAGTAGTGCCAGAATAGCATCACTTTTTTCGTACTCATATCCATCCAAAAACTAACCATTACCACCAAACAAAACATTCCTGTATAATGCTGCTCATTAAACAACTGCCTTAGCGTTTATTCCAAGTAAAGCCTGAGTTTGCAATAAAGGCAGTTAAATCACCATTTATGACACTGCTCTTCTCTTAATTAGATACTAGAAAAAGCACCTGTTACAAAATTTAGAATAAGTAGAGAGCACATGACCGTAGAACAATTCGACCCAAACGCACCTAAGAAAAGTGCTAACTCAAACGAAAGCCAAACAACCACGTTAGACATTCCTGCTAAAATGATTGAAGAGCAACATAACGAAGTTGTTAACGCAGCTGATGTAAGTAAAGAAGCCAAAGGCGCGAAAGTCGGTTTTGTTTCACTGGGCTGTCCAAAAAATCTTGTTGATAGTGAGCGCATCCTAACTCAGTTACGCACTGAGGGTTATGATGTAACAAATAGCTACGATGATGCAGAGTTAGTTATTGTAAACACCTGTGGTTTTATTGACTCAGCAGTACAAGAATCGCTTGATACTATCGGCGAAGCGTTAGCTGCAAATGGTAAGGTATTGGTTACCGGTTGTTTAGGTGTTAAGAAAGATGAAATTATTGAGCTTCACCCGAATGTTTTAGGTGTTACTGGCCCTCATGCTTACGATGAAGTATTAAGCCAAGTGCATAAGCATGTTGCTAAACCTAAACACAATCCATTTATAGATTTAGTGCCGCCACAAGGTGTTAAATTGACGCCTAAGCATTACGCTTATTTAAAAATATCAGAAGGGTGTAATCACCGTTGTACCTTCTGTATTATTCCATCAATGCGTGGTGATTTAGTTTCACGTCCAGTGGGTGATGTATTGGGTGAAGCAAAACGTTTAGTTGATTCTGGCGTTAAAGAATTATTGGTGATTTCTCAAGATACTTCTGCTTACGGTGTTGATGTTAAACATAAAACAGATTTCTGGGATGGCATGCCCGTTAAGACTCACATGCAGCAATTATGTGAAGAATTAGCAAAGCAGGGCGTTTGGATTCGTCTTCACTATGTTTACCCATATCCTCACGTTGATAAAATAATTCCTCTTATGGCGGAAGGTAAAATATTACCGTATTTAGATATTCCGTTTCAGCATGCCAATAAGCGTATTTTAAAGCTAATGAAACGTCCTGGTAGCTCAGACCGAGTATTAGAGCGTATAGCAAAATGGCGAGAAATTTGTCCTGAACTGGTTATCCGTTCTACTTTCATTGTTGGTTTCCCGGGTGAAACAGAAGAAGAATTTGAAGAGTTACTCGAATTTTTAGAAGAAGCGCAATTAGACCGTGTTGGCTGTTTTAAATACTCACCAGTAGAAGGTGCTACGGCGAATGCTTTACCTGATCATGTTTCAGACGAAGTAATGGAAGAACGCTTACAACGCTTTATGGCAGTACAAGCCAAAATCAGTTCTGAGAAATTACAAGCACGTATTGGTCAAGAATACCTTATTCTTGTTGATGAAATTAATGGGCTAGGTATTGTAGGACGTTCATATATGGACGCACCTGAAGTTGACGGTAAAGTATATTTATCGGACGATTTTGATGCCGAGCCAGGTGATCTTATCTGGGTACAAATAATTCATGCTGATGAACATGATGTTTGGGGTGTTCGCGTAGAAGAAGAATAGGTTTACGTTAGGCTTAACCAGTTTAAGCCTAACTATTTAATTGATTTAAGCCATAAATTTAATTGTTGTTCGAGTGTATTTTACTAACAATTTCATTAAGGAAAATGACTGATGATTAGGGTAAAGTTAAGTTTGTCTTTATACAAATGACTCACTTTAATCATTTTCTGATGTCGTACTGGCGTAATTAATTTAAAACACAACAGAAAATACATTTAGATTTTAAGATATTGATAAGGCTGCTATATGAAAGTTATAGAGTTTATTAGAGAAAAAAGAAAAGATTTTCAACAGCAAAATGATCAGTTTATTGCCAAGATAGAGCCTAAGTTCAAGAACTTATCAGATTTATTCAATAACAAAATCACCATGCCTTTTAGGAATACGCTAAATAACCCATGGTTCTCTCAATTTAGCCCGGTAGATACAGAAGAAAGTAAGACTGAACAGGTATTGGTACAAGTACCTAAGGCAGAAAAAACCTATAAAAGCCTGCTTGAAAAATTAGATACAGTTACTTTTGTCGGTGAATGGTATTCGGTAGAGCAAGAGTGTATTGACCAATTTGCCGAAGTCACCGGTGATAATCAGTGGATACACACAGACCCTATACGTGCTGCAAAAGAGTCGCCCTTTAAAGCGACGATAGCACACGGATTTCTAACCTTAGCATTAATTCCTAAATTAACTAATTCAGTTGACCTTGATAATAATCCTTATCCAGAAGCCAAGATGGCAATTAATTTTGGCTTAAATCAGGTTCGCTTTCCTTATCCTGTTAAAGCAGGTACGCGTGTTAGAGCCAGTATTAAATTAGTTAATTTAGTGCCTATGAAGCGTAGTATCGAAGTGGTTAATGAAGTAAGTATTGAAGTTGAAAACAGTAAGCGTTTAGCTTGTGTGGCTGAAACGGTATTACGTTTATATTTTTAGCACTTTTTTCTGAATAAGGTTATAGGATTTTCAATAGAGTAACTAAATAAAAATAGCTGCTAGAGAAATATTTGTTAAACCGAACTCAGATTATTTATCCCCCTTTAAATTTAATGGCTGTTGCCAATCTGATATTCCGTATTTTTCTAAAATCCCTTTTAGGATTCCCTTATTACGGATGAACACAAGTCCTGCGTCAATAGTCTTAATTGTTTTAGAAGATATTGTTGGGGAGTAACCTAAAAACAAAGGTACAAAACCACCTTCGCTACCTGCATACCTTATGTCAGCATGGTTATTCTTTTTCATTTCATATTCAACATTAAATCTAGAATCAAGAAGCGCCGTAATACGCCCCTTTTGTAACATTTCAATAATATTCGCTAATGGAGAATTCCCTGTAGATTGATAAATGTTAGCCGCATACTTAAGCTTTAACTTGTCCACAAAAGGGCCATATTCATAACCCTTAATTAGCCCTAAAGATTCACCCGCTTTTAAAAAAACCTCAATATCTTGGGGTTTATTAAATACCCAGTTATGTTTTGTACTGATATAAAAATCATTACGCCAGCCACCATAAGACAGAGTACTGCGTTGTAACTTGTACTCTAAAATATGTTCCGCTGTTATAGCTAATACTAGGTCGACCTTAGATCGCCTAGCCATAATAAGAGAGCGTGATAAAGGGATCACTTCAAAGCGCATTTGTATTTTTTTTACTTTGGCGATTTCTCTTAAAACTTCTACCATAACCCCAGGCGCTTCTTTGTTATCGCAGACATAGGGACACCAGATATCAGAGGCTATATTTAACGTTTCAGCCTGAACTTTTACAGTGAAAATTAATAATAGGTTTAGTTGAATGAAAATTACTATCCGTAACATATAACACCAGGCCATTTTTCTGCTGTGAAATCACTTCAGGCTTGCTCTAAGGTACTAAAAGTTCCCTGATCACACTCTGAAGAAGGAAAGTTCGTTCTTTTGTGATTCAGCCAATTGTGATAACTCCGATGACGCTTGCAATGTTTGGTTAACTGCGGATACGTTTTGCTGTACCAAATCAAAAGTTTGAGTCGTATTTTTAGATATATCTTCTGTTACGCAAAACTGTTGCTCAGAAGCTGTTGCAACTAGCATATTAATATCAGAGATAGATTGTACTGCTGATGAAACATCCTCAAATGAGGCTTTAACATGATCAGCAAGTAGAACCAAGTGTCCTTTTAGGTAAGGATTATTTACTATCCATCAGAGTTATCTATGAAACACTATGGATACAGCACTCAATTATTTTTCTATTATTTTTGTTGACACACCTTGATAATTAGGTGGTTGCTTACATCCTACACCTTACATCACGAAACCATAAAATGAGGCGTATCGTATCGATTTGTGTATTTTATGTTCTGTTCAATAATTAGTCAATACGCTTCGATATAGACTTTGGTCGGGGGGAGATAGGGACAAATAAGAGAGACTATTGCTATGAAAGATTCTAATTCTTCGATAGTGGAGCTAGCTTTATTATTGAAGTAGCACGACTGAATGGAATTAACTCCTCTTGACGGGGACATGCTTGCAGACTATATATCCTCCGTTGGATTAGAGAAAAGATTAAGACCAGCACCTGTCAGGTTAGTTAGATTTTCTCATATGTTTAGTCACTCGAAGACACATCTATAATTACTATTGTTTTTATATTGATACATATTGACTCATTATTAGTAATGCTGTAGTTTTATTAAATCGATACGTTTCGTCTCATTTTGGTGTGGCGTAGAATTTAATCAACTAGCGGATTAACAATGATGAATCAAATAAGTGAAACAGAAGAAAAGCCAGGCCCTTTAGATGGCATTACCGTATTGGACTTTTCTCGAGTACTGGCTGGACCCTATTGCACTATGGTTCTGGCGGATCTTGGCGCACGAGTCATTAAAGTTGAACGCTTTGGTACTGGCGATGATACTCGTGCGTTTGGACCTTTTGTTGGCGTAGATTCAGCCTACTTCATGTGTTTTAACCGCGGTAAAGAAAGCATTTCTCTTGATATTAAATCACCTCGCGACCGAGAGCTTTTAGAGCGTCTGTTGGACAGTTGTGATGTTGTGGTTGAGAATTTCCGTCCAGGCGTGATGGAGCGTCTTGGTTATGGCCCTGAGCGTCTTGCTAAAACGCATCCGCATATTATTTATTCTTCTATTTCAGGTTTTGGTCACAGTGGTCCATTTAGTGACTTACCGGGTTACGATATGGTGGTACAAGCGATGGGCGGCGTAATGAGCTTGACAGGTTGGCCAGGTGCAGAGCCTGCCCGTGTTGGCACTAGTTTTGGTGACTTAGGCGCAGCACTCTTTGGCGCTATTGGTATTTTGTCGGCACTTTATAGCCGAACCCGTGATGCACAAGGCACTCGAATCGATATCGGCATGCTTGACTGTCAGGCAGCATTGATGGAAACAGCACTGGCACGTTATGACGTAGAAGGCGTGGTACCAACACGAACTGGTGATAATCATCCTTCACTGGCCCCCTTTGAAACCTTTGCCGCCAGTGATGGCAAGTTCGTCATCTGTGCCGGCAACGATACACTCTTCATGTTAATGATGGATGCTTTGGGTTCGCCGCATCTAGCTTTAGACGCCAAATTTCTAACTAACGATTTACGTGTACAAAATCGTAAACAACTGGTTAAAGATGTCGAGGCGATAACACTCACCGAGCCGATGCAACATTGGATTGATGCGCTCAATGAAGCTGGCGTACCTTGTTCGCCGATAAATACCATTGATAAATTATTCACTCATCCCCAACTGCTTGCTCGCAATATGATCGTGAAAGTGAAAGGCGAAGGTGACAGAGCAATACGCACCGCTGGTAACCCAATCAAGATGAGTTCACTAACAGAAATTGATCCTGAAATACCACTAAAATCGCCGGCATTAAACGAACATCGCGAGGCCATTTTAGCAGAATTGATGGCTAATAATGGTGCTTATGCGCCGACACCTCAACCTCAACAGAATTCGGATGATAGTGAGATAGATACTCATGCCAAAGCCACTTCTGCCAGTTAATCCTTACTATGCCAAAAGAGAGAATCGAATTATGAACAGCAAAAACAGCATTAAATCTAAGCCAGGTAACACAGAGAAGCAAAGTAAAGAAACTCAAGCAACTAAAGATAGTGCTGCATCTGCAACGGCTACGCAACCAAGGGTAACTGCGCTAGAAACTATACTGGTCGAACGCCGTGAACGGGTAGGTATGATCACCTTACATCGCCCTAAAAGCCTAAATGCCTTAAGTAGACAGCTTGCCAGAGAAGTGGTTGATACCTTAAAGGCCTTCGATGCTGACGATAATATTGGTGCAATTATTATCACCGGCAGCGCCCGAGCCTTTGCCGCTGGCGCCGATATTGAAGAAATGGCAAACCTGACTTACGCCGAATTTTATTGTGATGATATTTTTTCCCCTTGGGATGAATTACGGTCAATCAGCAAACCTATCATTGCTGCGGTCAGTGGTTATGCGCTGGGCGGTGGCTGCGAGCTAGCCTTGATGTGTGATTTTATTATTGCTTCTGAAGATGCTCAATTTGGACAACCAGAAATTAAGCTTGGTATTTTACCAGGCATAGGTGGCTCACAACGCTTGGCTAATGCGGTCGGAAAATCATTAGCGATGGATCTTGTGCTAACAGGTAGAACAATCGATGTTCAAGAAGCTAAAGCAGCTGGATTAGTGGCGCGAGTTGTTCCAGCAAACGAGTTGTTACAAACCACGTTAGAGGCAGCCCATACCATTGCAGCACATAACAGCCCAGCGGTTCGTATGGCGAAAGAAGCGGTCAATGTTGCTTTTGAAACTAGCCTGACTGAGGGCATGCGTCATGAGCGTCGTTTATTCCAAGCAGCCTTTGCTACCGAGGGGCAAAAAGAAGGCATGCATGCCTTTCTCGCCAAACGAGCACCTGTTTTTCGTCATCGCTAGAAAAATATAATTATGATTAGTGTTGAGCCCTTATTATTGAGGCCGTCACTAAGCCAGATGTTTAAAAATATAGATAGGAGTTGAAATGTCCAGTCAAATTATTCTGCCGCGTATTATGCAGGTAGGTGAAAACGCTAGCCTAGAAATAGCCAGCATATTAGTTAGCTTAGGCTGCAACCGTCCGCTTATCATAACCGACAAAATGATGGTGCAGCTAGGTTATGCCCGTCGTATCCAAGTGAGTTTGGGTGCTCATAACATTAGTGCTCATATCTTTGACAATACCGTGCCAGAGCCGACGGTTAGCTCTATTCAAGCGGGTGTAGAGAAAGCACGTGCGGGCAATTACGATTGTATTATTGCCCTTGGTGGCGGTAGTCCTATCGATAGCGCCAAAGCCATCGCTATTTTGGCTAAACATGGTGGTGTGATGCAAGATTATCGTTTCCCGCGCATGGTCAAAGAGCAAGGTTTGCCTGTTATCGCCATACCCACTACTGCTGGTACGGGCTCTGAAGTAACCAAGTTTACCATCATTACTGACGAAACCAACGACGAGAAAATGCTCTGTGTTGGTATTGGCTTTATGCCCGTTGCAGCGTTAGTTGATTATAAGTTAACCATCAGTTTACCGCCGCGGATCACCGCAGATACAGGTATTGATGCATTAACCCATGCCATTGAGGCCTATGTTAGTAAAAAAGCCAATGCATACAGTGATAGTCAGGCGATTGCCGCTATTAAATTGCTTGGGCCAAACTTGCGAAAAGCTTATCACGATGGTGGCGATCAGCAAGCTCGTGAAGCGATGATGTTGGGCTCAACCTTAGCAGGTGTCGCATTCTCTAACGCCTCTGTAGCATTAGTGCATGGTATGAGCCGCCCCATAGGTGCTTTTTTTCATGTGCCTCATGGCCTGTCAAATGCGATGTTATTACCTAGTGTTACCGCTTACTCAATTCCAGCCGCGCCAGCACGTTATGCCGATTGTGCACGGGCTATGGGCATTGCCACTGAGCAGGACAGCAATGAGCTTGCTAATCAAAAACTATTAATTGAACTGCGCGCATTAAACGATGAATTAGCGGTGCCTACGCCGGAGCAATTTGGGATTAAGCGCGAAGAGTTTTTCGAGGTTTGTCAAACCATGGCCGAGCAGGCGTTAGCCTCGGGTTCACCAAGCAATAACCCCATTGAACCGTCTATCAGCGACATGATGGAAATCTATCAGGGGCTGTGGCATTAATTTTCGCCATTACCACTATTGTTTATTATTTTAGAAATCATTTTAGGAATTACTTTAGGAATTATTTATGAATATTATCGGACATTTAATTAACGGTGAAATATGCACCGACGCCGCTCGCACTCAAAATGTATTTAACCCAGCAACGGGTCAGGCGACACGAAAAGTAGCGCTTGCTTCTGTGGAAACGGTCGAACAAGCTATTAGTTGTGCTCAGGCTGCATTTCCAGCATGGCGTAATACCCCGCCGATCAAACGTGCACGAGTAATGTTTCGTTTTAAAGAGTTACTTGAAGCCAATGCCGATAAAATTTGCCAGATGATTGGTGAAGAGCATGGCAAAATATCACATGATGCGGCCGGTGAATTACAACGCGGTATCGAGAATGTTGAATACGCTTGCGGTGCGCCAGAGTTATTAAAAGGTGAGCACAGCAAAAATGTTGGGCCAAACATTGATTCATGGAGCGAGTTTCAACCTTTAGGCGTAGTTGCCGGTATTACACCATTTAACTTCCCAGCGATGGTGCCACTGTGGATGTTTCCCATGGCGATTGCTTGTGGTAATTGCTTTATATTAAAGCCATCAGAGCGCGATCCAAGTTCAACGCTATTTATTGCTCAATTATTAAAAGAAGCTGGACTACCCGATGGAGTAATGAATGTAGTTAATGGCGATAAAGTTGCTGTTGATGTATTACTGTCTGACGTACGCATTAAAGCCGTTAGCTTTGTTGGTTCGACGCCTATAGCTGAATATATTTATGCTACAGCCAATGCCAATGGCAAACGTTGTCAGGCATTAGGCGGCGCAAAAAATCATGCCATCGTCATGCCAGATGCTGATATGGATAATGCCGTTAACCAGTTACTTGGTGCCGCATTTGGTTCTTCAGGTGAACGTTGCATGGCGTTATCTGTTGCCGTTGCAGTTGGTGACGTTGCTGGAGATGCTTTAGTTGAAAAGATGACTAAGGCAATGGCTGGTCTAAAAGTTGGCGCATATAGTGACAGCAGCAATGATTTTGGTCCCGTTATTACCGCCCAGCATCGTGATAAAGTGGTTGGTTATATTAATCATGCAGAGGAGCAAGGTGCAACGATTGTGGTTGATGGCCGAAATCCGGAAGTAGAAGGCTATACGGATGGTTTCTTTGTTGGTGGTACATTAATTGATAACGTCACTGCTGACATGGTCAGCTATAAAGAAGAAATTTTTGGCCCTGTATTACAAGTTGTTCGTGTGCAAACGATGCAAGAAGCAATGGATTTAATTGATGCACATGAATATGGCAATGGTACTTGTATTTTTACCCGTGACGGTGAAGCTGCGCGATATTTTTCTGACAATATTCAGGTAGGTATGGTTGGTATTAACGTGCCACTACCTGTACCTGTGGCTTATCACAGTTTTGGTGGTTGGAAACGTTCACTGTTTGGCGATTTACATGCTTACGGTCCAGATGCGGTACGCTTTTACACCAAACGTAAAACTGTCACCCAGCGCTGGCCTTCAGCAGGCGTACGTGAAGGGGCAGAGTTCTCAATGCCAACATTAAGTTAACTCGATAAAAATTAAGCATGCTGTCAATGTGTCAGTGGCAGTATTAGTTAATGCCCTAACAAATAGGCGGTTTTTTAATCAATGGGCTAGTCATTCTAAGCGATGGACTAGCCCTTTTTTATCCCACGAGTTATAGCTCGTTTATCTAGCCCTGAGCTATTTTGAGACTCAGTGTTGCTTGCCTAAATGGGCCAGACTTGCCTATAATGAGCGCGCAATTTATCACAGGATATACCATGACAGTTCAGCGAAGAGAGAAAGGTTCATCTATTACTCGAGTACTCGAAATCATCGAAGCAATTTCTCGTGCCGAACGACCAATGTCACCCGCTGAATTAGGCTTTCTACTCGATATTCCTAAACCCAGTATTCATCGTTTATTACAGCAACTTGAAGCTGATAATTATGTGCAAATTAATATGCGTGGTTTACTGGTTCCGGGTGATCGTATGCATAGTATCGCTTTAGGTGTACTGCATAGCAGTCGCTTTAAAGCGTTACGTCAGGCCATTCTAAAAAATCTAGCGGAAACTATTGGTGAAACCTGTGGTATCGCCATTCCTGATGGCATAGATATGATCTATTACGATCGTGTGCAAACCAATTGGCCATTGCGCATTCATTTACCTGTTGGCAGTCATACACCAGCATGGTGTACTGCTAGCGGAAAACTTTATTTGAGCTCTCTACCTAAAGAACGACGTCAACGTATTATAGGTAAATTGCCATTGGATAAATTGGCTCGCAATACTTTGACTGAGCCAGAATCATTAGAAAGCGAATTGATAAAGATTCAGGAAAATGAACTAGGTACAGATAACGAGGAATTTGTCGATGGTATGGTTGCTTGTTCAGTACCTATTAGAGATCAGGATGGTAAATTATTTGCCTGCCTTTTCACCCATGCGCCAGTGATCCGAAAAAGTTTAGCTGAATTATTAACTTATGAATCAACACTGCGCCAGGCAGCTATAGAATTAGGTGATCTGCTCAAAGATCACTAATAGATCAGTTCATATCTTCAAACTAACTACAGCAATGTAGGGGCTGTTTTTGTGAACAATGCCCATTCAGTTTATACTTCAACGTACTTGACCAATAATATCAACAAAGCCCTTATTTAAACTCACGTCCTGTAGGTGATGTATTAGGTGAAGCTCAACGTCTAGTGAAAGCTGGCGTTAAAGAGTTATTGGTTATCTCTCAGGATACATCGGCTTATGGCGTAGATCTTAAACTTTTGGGATGGCATGCCCGTTAAAGTACAACAGAAAATACATTTAGATTTTAAGATATTGATAAGGCTGCTATATGAATGGTATTCGGTAGAGTAAGAGTGTATTGATCAATTTGCAGAAGTCACCGGTGATAATCAGTGGAGACATACAGACCCAATACGTGCTGCAAAAGAGTCACCTTTTAAAGCAACAATAGCACACGGATTTTTAACATTGTCACTAATTCTCAAATTAACTAATTCGGTTGAACTGGATAATAACCCTTACCCAGAAGCCAAGATGGTTATTAATTTTGGCTTGAATCAAGTACGCTTTCCTTATCCTGTTAAAGCTGGGACTCGTCTTAGAGCCAGTATTTAATTAGTTAACTTAGTGCCTATGAAGCGCAGTATCGAAGTAGTTAATGAAGTGAGTATTGAGGTTGAAAACAGTAAGCGGTTAGCTTGTGTGGCTGAAACAGTATTACGTTTATACTTTTAGTATTTATCTTCTTAATAAAACAGCTAACGTTTTTAATCGAGTTTGTAATCTACAATACTAATCCCGAAGATAAAATTTGGGAGTAGATAAATCATGCCGATGAATATGATGTATGGGCGTTCGCGTAGAGGACTAATAGACTTAGCTCTGCCAGTTAAGTCTTTATTTTAATGACAGTAAAAACTATCAATCGAAGTAAAGATTTAGAGCTATGTCATAAGCTAGTCTAACTTTACTATTTTAATTGAATTTAGTTTTTTACATTTGAAATACTGGTAATATGCTCTAATATTTGATTTTTAGTTAGTAGGCTATCACTATACAGCCCATATCCCATAAAGCTTGCAACAGAAAATCTCAAATCAAAATGTTCTTCATAATTTCTAAGATCTACTTTCTCAATTAAGTCATATAAATTATTTTCTTTATTTTTATAATCAGCTAAAAGTATTATAAAGTATGGCTTCTCATCAATTTTAGTAATTTGATTATCATTTCCACCTTTACCAAAACTGTATAACTCTAATTCTCTTTTTTGTTGAAATACTTTTAATGTGTCATCCCTTAAATTTTCATAGTCTTTTTTATAACTTGTTAAATACTCTTTAATATCATTCAAGTGATCTTCTAAGCCTGATTTACCACTCACGGCACCATTGCCAAACTTAACTTCAATAAAAGCAAGTTTTGTATTTAATCCATTCTTACTTCGTTGATTAGTACTCCATTCAATACCGATTAAATCAATTTGACCTTTTTTCTTATCTGACGTTCCAACGTTAAAGTCATACTCCATATCCGTAATAAAAATATCTGAACTATTGGATGTTCTTTCGTAATTATTTGTTCTAATTATTAGCTGTTGGAATTCTCTTTCAGCAGTGTTTTTATTTTCTGTATAGTGAAAGTCTCTTGCTTGTTTAATTAATGGTAATTTATCAATCCAATCTTGTATATCATCTGCTTTAAAATCTATTATTTCATCTTTAAAATAGTTTTTATCAATTTTCGCTGTATAGCTATCGGTATTCTTTTTTAAATTTAATACTTTTCCGCCACGATAATACACATCAACACTATCACCTCTAAACTGTAAATCTAATGTAGAGTCTTTCTTGATTCTTTTTAATAGATTATTTAACTTACCTGTCTCAAGGCTTTTCAAATCTTTTATAAAGTTGTTGTCTAAACTTCTTTTCATTACATTAACCCCCTGTGCCAGGATAGTTGTCGCCTCAATTAATTTTATAAATAAACAGGGGACGGTAAGTTTAAGTTAGTGGATTATCAAAGGTATTCAAGTCAGTTTAAAGAAACAATATTAAATA
>MAAB01038482.1_pt1 | contig 15153 bp, 14 predicted proteins | sample 1115991 | NCBI WGS metagenome assembly MAAB01 (sample SAMN04961124, study PRJNA320927) | seawater metagenome | isolation source: sample BD02T18 sea water enriched with oil for 18 days | place: USA:Gulf of Mexico | collected 2013-07-27
CCTTCAGCCAGGGGTTTAAACAAAGCTCTGACTAGCGCTGCTGCTCACTGCACAGCTCAAGGTTACAGCAGTCAACTGGTACTCCCAGCAGACATTGTCGCTCTGGATGTGAGCGAATTTGAACGCTTGCTAAACTGCCCCAGAGAGACTCCCTCGGTTGTTATCTGCCCAGCGCTCGATGGCGGCACTAACGCTTTGTTAAGTACTCCACCAGAAGCTATCCCCTTCAGCTACGGCACTAATTCCAGTTGGAGCCATTACCACAGCGCCGGGCGGCTAAACGTTGACCGCCAGTTTATCAATTTAGCCAAGCTGGCCCTGGATTTGGATAATCCCAGTGACTTGCAACGTCTCGGAAGTAGTGTAGTCACTCAATTAAAAACTAATACCCAGAGCCGCTATTTAAACCACGCAAAAGTCTTTAATAGCTCTGTGCACAAGGATCTCGCTGTATGAATAATGCCATTAATCCAGTAGCTGTTAACGCTGCTGAAGCAGCCAGTGCGCTGGCCAAAAAACCTCAGCATGTTCCGCAAGTCGAAATGCTGGCTGTTACCGGAATCCCCGATATAGTACCGGGGGATGATCTGGCACTGGAGATCCAGCGAGCCATGCAGACACTTGAGCTGCAATTTGAGGATGGCGATATTTTGGTCATCGCTCACAAAGTCGTATCCAAAGCCGAAGGGCAGATTGTTGATTTGGCAACCGTTAAACCCTCCCTTGAGGCTTTAGATCTGGCCGAACAGCTGAATAAAAATCCCGCCAAAGTAGAAGTGGTATTAAGCGAATCGAAACGTATTGTCCGGGCCAGCAAAAGGCCTGAACAGGATGAGGGACTGATCATTGCCGAGCATCGCCTGGGCTTTATCTGCGCCAATGCCGCTGTCGATGAATCCAATGTTGATAGCCCCGACCACGTCATCTTATTGCCGGTAGACCCAGACGCCAGCGCCCGCCAGATATGTAGCCAATTAGAAATAGCCAGTGATAAGCAACTGGGAGTAGTGATCACTGACACTTTTGGTCGCCCCTGGCGGATGGGTCTAGTGAATGTAGCAATTGGTCTGGCCAATGTGCCCAGTAAAGTAGATATGGCTGGCGAGCGTGACGCTTATGGTCGCGAGCTGAAAGTGACAGTTCCGGCGCTGGCCGATGAACTGGCAGCGGCATCCGGACTACTGATGAGCAAAGAGGGAAAAAGACCGCTAATCATTTTTCGGGGGGTGGATTGGACCCCAACTAACAGCAGCGCCGGTGACCTTATCAGACCAAGCCGCGAAGATTTATTTAAATGTTAGTTAGAGAACATTCTTAAACTTTCACATGTTCCCTAACTATTAAACAGTGACAGAGGATTAGAACAATGACAATAGCAATTCTCGGCGGCACAGGCCCCCAGGGAAAAGGGTTGGCACTGCGTTTTGCACGCGCCGGCATCGATGTAGTAATAGGTTCCAGAGATAGCCAGCGGGCGATGGAAATCGCGCAACAGCTCAATGAGCAAATCGGGGGAGCCGAGGGACACATCAGCGGCGGTGATAACTTGCAGGCAATAGAGCGCGCCGCTGAAATGGTGATTTTGGCGGTTCCCTACAGTGCCCACAATAATACCCTTGAAGCTATCAAACCTGCTCTGACCGGCAAAATATTGATCGATATTGTGGTTCCTCTGGCAGAGGGCGACCCGAAGGCGGTGCAGATGCCGATTGAAGGTTCAGCTACAGAAGCTGCCCAGGCGATGCTCGGGGCAGAGATTCCAGTGGTAGGCGCGCTGCACAATGTCTCAGCGGCTACCTTAAATAAACTAGAGCAGCCGATTAACTGCGATATTCTGGTTTGTGGTAATTCGCTCGAGGCAAAAAACTCAGTGATTGAATTAATTCAGCACTTATCTGTCAACGCATACAACGTCGGGCCCGCAGTTAACGCCCGCTGCGTCGAGGCGATTACGCCGATGCTGATCAGGCTCAACATCTCCAAGAAAGTGCCCTTTTCTCACGCCGGCATCAAAATTTGGGCGCCGGGGGAGTGAGTAGCCAGTCGGAAGTTGGAAGTTGGAAGTTGGAAGTAGCAGGAAAATAACAACAAGAATTTGTCTCGGAGTTAAAAGAACAGCTTACAGCTTGTTTTGATAACTCCTCACTATGCATCCGGAACCTCCAGTGACTTAAAGGCTTTGCCCGTCACTGATAATTCTGGATTAAAAATGGAGTAAGTTATGGATTTTGGTATCACATTTAAAGGCTTCGTACAGCCGAATCGCGCCCGTAAACTGGTTAAGCAAGCGGAGGAAGCTGGTTTTTCGCACTGCTGGTTTTACGATTCACACATTTTATGGCGTGAGTGTTACCCGGCAATTGCGATGTGCATGGAGCACACCAGCAAGATGAAGTTTGGCCCCTGCGTTACCAACCCTAACTCCAGAGATTGGTCGATAGCTGCCAGTTTATTTGCCAGCCTGGCACTGCAGAGCGAGGGTCGCTTTGTAGTGGGTCTGGGCCGTGGTGACAGCGCTATGCGAGTGATGGGTAAAAAGCCTGCCAATCTAGCGCGCGTAGCTGAATTCACCACTAAAGTAAAAGCCATGGTGCGCGGCGAAGAAGTACAGTACGGTGAGAGCCCAGAGCCGGTTAAGCTGCCATGGGCAGTCGGCTATGAGCTGCCTGTTCACATTGGCGCCTACGGCCCCAAAGCACTAAAAACAGCGGGCCAGGTTGGCGATGGTGTTATTTTGCAGATTGCCGACCCGGCATTGGTGCAGTGGTTTGCTCAACAGGCGATCAGTGCCGGTGAAGAGGCGGGTAGAGACATGTCTGATTTCCAGGTCATCGCCTCAGCGCCTGCCTATATGGGCGATATGGAAAAATGCCGTGAAGCCACCCGCTGGTTCCCGGCCATGGTCGGTAACCACGTTGCCGATATCGTCGAAAAATACGGAGCCCACTCCGGTCTTGTGCCCGAGAGCCTGACTAACTATATAGAGCAGCGCAAAGGCTACGACTACTCCAAGCACGGCCAGAGCGACAACCCTTACCTGGATTTCATCACTGACGAGATCATCGACAGCTTCAGTGTGCTCGGGGAAGCCGATCAACACATCGCCAAAATCAAAGAATTAGAAGCGGTTGGCACTACCCAGTTCAATATCTATCTGGACAGTGGTGATGAGGAAGAAATTATCGCCGAGTATGCGAAAAAAATCATTCCAGCTTTCAGATAAGTTGACCCTGAACGTGTAAATAGGAAGATATTGAAATGCAAAATGTAAGCATAAACGGCGAGCGCCTCTGGGATAGCTTAATGCAGATGGGCGAGATCGGCGGAACTGCAAAAGGTGGCGTCTGCCGCCTGGCGCTGACCGACCTGGACAAACAGGGGCGAGATTTATTTGTCTCTTGGTGTGAAGAGGCCGGTTGTACTGTCAGTGTCGATAAGATGGGTAATATATTTGCCCGCCGCCCGGGACTGGACAACCAGTTACCTCCGGTGGTAATGGGCAGCCATTTGGATACCCAGCCGACCGGCGGTAAATTCGATGGCATCTATGGGGTACTCTCCGGTTTAGAGGTAATCCGTTCACTCAATGACAACAACATAGAGACCTTACACCCGATAGAGGCCACAGTTTGGACCAACGAAGAGGGCTCACGCTTTCCACCAGCAATGGTTTCCTCGGGCGTGTTCGCCGGGGTGTTTGACTTAGACTACGGTCTGAGTCGCGCCGATTTGGATGGAAAAACCATGGGAGAAGAGCTGCAGCGCATTGGTTACGACGGTCCGCTGGAAGTAGGTAATCGCGAGTTCAAAGCTTTCTTTGAAGCGCATATCGAACAGGGCCCTATCCTTGAGAACGAGGAAAAAACCATCGGTGTAGTCACGGACGCTCAGGGCCAAAGATGGTACGAGCTGACGTTAACCGGTCAGGAGTCCCATGCCGGGCCCACGCCTATGGCAACACGTAAAGATGCTTTAGTGGGTGCCGCCCGTATCATCGACAAGGTCAACCAGATAGGCTTGAGCAATGCGCCACTGGCCTGCGCTACTGTCGGCTTACTGCAAGTGTTCCCCAACTCCAGAAACGTGATCCCCGGCGAAGTGTTTTTTACCGTCGACTTCAGGCACCCGGATGATCAAGTGTTATCGAAGATGGACGAACAACTGCGCGAGTACGCCGATCAATTGAGCACTCAGCTTGGGCTGGAACTCGATTTTAAACAGATCTGGTATTCGCCACCGGTGCCTTTTGACAAATCTTGTGTCGACTCTGTGCGCGAGGCTGCTCAAAACTTAGGTTATAGCCATCGCGACATCGTCAGTGGCGCCGGTCACGATGCCTGCTATATTTCCAGAGTGGCACCCACCGCTATGGTGTTTGTCCCCTGCGAGAACGGCATCAGCCACAACGAGGAGGAAAATGCCGACCCTAAAGACCTCGAGGCCGGCTGTAACGTTCTGATCCAAGCGGTACTGCTACAGGCAAGTTAAGAATTAACTGCTACAGGCAAGTTAAGAATTAACTGCTACAGGCAAGTTAAGAATTAACTGCTACAGGCAAGTTAAGAATTAACTGCTACAGGCAAGTTAAGTATTTAACTGCTACAGGCAAGTTAAGTATTTACTTACTATTAGCTGCCAATTGCCAGATTCTGGCAATATTGGCGGCCGTTTTAGTTAAGTTGTCACTGGCATCACGCAGTGCACTCGGCAAGTCTGTGACTCCGGGAACGACGCTGAAGATCGCATCAATACCGGCACTGCGCACTTTATCGGCCTCAGCAGCCAGACTGCCGGCAACGGCAATAACAGGTACATTTAGTAGCTTTGCTCTGCGCGCAACTCCAACTGGCGTTTTACCGCTGGCGGTCTGGCCGTCTATTTGCCCTTCACCGGTAATCACTAAATCGGCTCCTTGAATGTGCGACTCGAACTGCACCGCATCCAGTACTATATCAATACCGGATTTTAACTCTACCTGCGCCATCAACAGCATCGCCGCGCCAATTCCGCCTGCGGCACCGGAACCGGGTGCAGTACTAATATCTATACCTGTGTCCCTTTTCAGAATCGCAGCTAAATGTGCCAAATTCTTATCTAACTGGGCGACCATCTGTTTGTCGGCACCCTTTTGTGGGCCAAAAATCGCCGAGGCACCGCGCTCGCCAGTTAGCGGGTTATCTACATCACAGGCCACCTCAAAGCGTACGTTCGCTAAACGCGGATCCATACTTGCAAGGTCGACACTGGCCAGTTGTGCGAGCCCGGCACCACCAACACTAATGTTGTTACCTTTGGCATCCAGAAACTTAGCGCCCAATGCCTGTAGTAACCCAACCCCGCCATCGTTAGTGGCACTACCACCCAGGCCCAAAATAATGTGCTCCACCTTATGCTCCAGCGCTGCCATGATCAACTCGCCAGTACCATAACTGGTTGCCAGCAGAGGATTACGCTGCTCGGGGACCACTAAATCTAAACCTGAAGCAGCGGCAGTTTCAATCACCGCACTGTTACTGTTGCCAAGTAGACCCCAGCTAGCCATCAATGGGTTACTCAGCGGCCCGGTGGCCAATTGCTGTTTAAAGCTGCCATTAGTCGCTGCCACCAGCGCATCTGTTGTGCCCTCGCCACCATCGGCAACAGGTAACAAAATAAACTCAGCGTCTTTTAATACTAACTGCATACCAGAGCGGATAGCTTGTGCCACCCCCTGTGCCGATAAGCTTTCTTTAAAAGAATCAGGGGCAATAACAATTTTCATTAACTTCTCCAAAACAACCGTTTTATACGCTGCTACTTTTTTAGGCAGATACTACAGGGTTCACTGCAGTATTTTGACTATAAGTTATAGCTAGGGGCGAATAAGTTCAGTCTTGTCGCTACACGGCTGCTCAGATGTATAACACTCGATTGCTTATAGAGCCTAGTGCCAATTAATAGACTATTGAATCAAAGTTGATCGGCTTCACTGGGCCACTGAGGATTGTCGCAGATTGAATCGAAAATTTGCTTAGAGGGTATCCGGTTGGCGCTAGCCAAGACACAAAGAATAGTGAAAGCGTAACCGCTTGAGGTCAACAATCGAGTTCTGTACGACTTTATGCTAATAGCTAAGCTATGGTGTTATATTTATACTGTTCATAATATATACACATTGATGTTTTATTGAAACCTCACTAAACTTGCTGCTTTTTTCAACAGATATAGTGCCCCTTCCTATATCAGAGTTACTTTTAGATGTTAAAAAACTCCAAGATAACCCTAAAACTGCCGTTCGTGATGATCTCACTCGCCTTGATCTCTGCTCTAGCTACTGGCGTCATTGCCTACACGCACACTGCCAGCAGCATGCATAACGCCGCTAAAAACAATCTGGAATCGTTGCTGGAGTCACGCAAATCTTCCCTGCAGCAATACTTTGAGAATATTCAGCAGCAAATTTCTTTTCACGCTAAAAGCCCTCTGATTATCAGTTCGCTTGGAAAATTTTCCAGCGCCTGGCAGCAACTTCCTGCAGATCCAAAAGAGTATTTACAAAAAGTATATATAGAAAACAGCCCGTATCAACGAAGCAATAGAGGCGCTTTGCACAACGCTACTGACAACAGTCAATACAGCACAGCACACAGCAACTACCACCCGATATTCAGTAATATGATCGCCGGTTCCTCCTACAGCGACTTTTTCCTGGTTGACCCTGTCGGCAATATTATCTACAGCGTCAACAAGGGTCTGGACTTCGCCAGTAATTTATACAGTGGCCCCTATAAGAACACCAGTGTTGCCGAGCTTTTTCGCAGCCTCAACAAACAGCCTTCAGAGGTCGGAATACAGATGGCTGATTTCAGTTTTTACTCCCCCAGCTACCAAATTCCCTCCAGCTTCATTGCCGCACCGGTATTTGCTGCAGACAATCGCTATCTTGGAGCGGTTATTTTTCAGCTGCCGATCCGGGCGCTGGATAAAATAATGCAAGTCACCGCCGGAATGGGAGAGAGCGGAGAAACCTATCTGGTCGGTACCGATTTACTGATGCGCTCTAATTCCAGATTTTATAAAGATCGCAGTATTTTAACCACAAGAGTAGGTACTGCATCGGTATATCAGGCCCTACAAGGGCGCTCAGGTTTTAATATCATCCATGACTATAGGCATATCAAGGTTTTTTCCGCCTATGCCCCGGTAGAATTTTTGGGTTTGCACTGGGCCATGCTGGCAGAAATTGATCAGGCAGAAGTTTTGCAACCTGTGTATGACGTCAGCCGTTTTCTGCTTATCAGTGGGGTACTAATAGCCATTGTGATCTCAGTATTGGGCCATTTGCTGGCCACAGATATATCCAGGCCAATTGTGGCGATGACCCATATGATGAAACGTCTATCGCGCAATGACCTGGAGGTTGATATCTCGGTGGATCAGCGCTGCGACGAAGTTGGAAAAATGGCCGAGGCGATGGTGGTTTTTAAACGTAACGCCATAGAGCGAAAACTGCTGCAACAAGAATTGAATCACATAGCCAGCCACGATGTGCTGACTGGAGTATACACCCGTAAGCACGCTCTGGATCATCTGGCTTACCTGGTAAAACTTGCCCAGGCAGAAGGCGCTAAGCTAGTGTTGATGCATATCAACTTAGATAACTTTAAGGCGGTAAACGATATTCACGGCCATCAGGTAGGGGACAAAGTGCTCAGCGGCATTGCCCTGCGGTTACAAGAATGCGTGCGAGAAGCCGATATTATCGCCCGCATCGGTGGCGATGAATTTATCGTTATCCTACCCAATGTCAGCGATCTGGAAGAGAGTTTAAACATAGCCAGTAGCATCCTCTCTAAAGTACATCCGGTATTGCCTATGGCACAAAATAGCCCACTGCTTACCTTAAGCATAGGCCTCTCGGTCTATCCAGATGATGCTGGGGATGTGAATTCGCTGCTACTACACGCCGACCGGGCTATGTATAACGTCAAGAGCCGAGGCAAAAATAACTACGAATACTGGAAACAGGAAATGGAAAACGACCAGGATTTCTTTTCTTAAAGCAGTCAATTTGAAGCTCTGAGTACTTTTTTTTAATTTGACCGTGCAATATACCCGGTTTTCTCACTGCCAGAAAAACCACATGCCCGATAAAAAGCATGTGTCGATTCCCGGCTAGATCCCGTTAAAAGCATCGCCTTTAAACAGATACCTGCAAATCCGCTATCTAAAAATATTCCTGCAGTGCATCAACAATTAACTGATGATCATCAACATCAGCCAGCCCTGTTACAGTAATAGTTGCTATTAGACCGGCACTTTCAACCATGATAGGTATTGATCCACCTCTGGCGATATAGTCTCTATCATCTAAGGCAAAAGTGTCTTTTAAGCTCATATTACCTTTAGCCAGATCCTCTTTAACTGCCAGTGAGCTCTCTTCAAAATGTTTCGCGACATTGGCCTTTCGCCGGATCCAGTTGTGTTTGTCGGCGGGTAAGCCATCGTCGATAAACAAAAAAACTTTGTGATTTAAGCGGCTAACTTCAACCCCTATAATTAAGCCTTTTTTCTGGGCTAAATCGACGATTTGAAGCCCCATTTGCATAGCGTTTTTATTACTAAACGACTTCAATACTAACTGTCTTTGCACATTAAGCTCCCTCTGAATACTGCTGATTATTCGAATATCACTCTGATGTCAATCTACAAAGTGGATTCACTGCCAGCAGTGAGTGTATTAGCCCAGCTAATGACTAAATTTTTTTAACTATATGATTTTGCTTTTTACCCCACATACTCATCGCCCTGGCCACAAACACCCCACTGAAAGCACCGTAAAGCAACGTGCAAAAAATCATAAATCCAGCACTCAGGACTATCGATGGCTGCAATGTACTCAATACAGCGACCAGGTATTTGCTAAAAAATATCGCCATCATAAGCAGCAGCGGTACCCAGCTTCCAGGGATATTGATATATCCAGTTTCAGTACTGAACTCAACTCCTTTGGCAGGGAAGTATTTTCCTGAAAAATAGGTGACACTAACCAGAGCAAACAGCCACAATCCGCTAGAGACAGGTGACAAGCCGAAACTTGAAAACACTCCATAATAGGACAGGAAAGCCATACCGATGGGCAAAGGTAATAGCAGAAACTTCTTCACAGTCCTTTGTTTAGATTGCTGCAGACCTAAAATAATCAAAAACACAAATAAGACGAAGACCCATAGGGGAGTATGTTTTACTATTTCTACGATCAATTTATTTATTTCCTTTGCCAATTTTGCGGTGATTGTGCCTCTACTTAACATCCATTTACATGATGGGCTAAGTAGTTGCTGGCGGCCCTTCTTGGTATTGAGGCACACCCTCTGCTATCAGTTCCCAGGATGCTTTAGAGCCTACGTAAATATGCCGACTCAGTACAATCTCTGGATCCCCATTCACACAACCTAAAGTGACCCCGTGTACCCGATCGTTAAAAACCCCAGTGAGGGTAGAACCACATTGACTACAAAATTGCAGACCAAACCCATGTTTTCCGACATAAGATGTCAGCAGCTTTTCACCCGCCTGCCAGCTGAACTCTGTAGGTTTCACTAGTGCATAAGCTGATGCTTGCGAACTGAATGCCTTTCTGCAACGTGAGCAATGACATGACCTTGCATCATGCAGTTGCCCCTCTAGCCTATATTTAATTTCACCACAAAAACATTCACCGGTTATTTCCACGTTGCTCTCCTCTGTCAGTTGTAAATGCACGCAGGGTTTTATTGATACTTTGTCAGAGGCTAAGAATGAAGCTTAACCTGTCTTTTAACAATCCTGATATAACATATCAAATTTATGTTTTAAATCAAATAGTTCACAAGACCAACTGATCAATAATGCTCATAAGTAAGGACAGAATGCATCAATTAACTAAAATCCATGCTTTGCGTCCCAGAAACAGTTACAGTCTTAAAGGTCCGCTGTCTTTTCCTTAAATCCACAACAACAATTGCTATGCATATCAAGAGATAAACATGCCTAAGCTGTTACTATTATGCTCCTTTCTAATTTTTAGTGGCTGTGCAAACACCCTAACGACAGATTCGTACGCCAAGATCCAACTAGGTATGACAGCAGAGCAAGCCCTGCAAAACCTAGAGGGCTATACAATCGATAAACTGTCACTGCAGGAACCTGATAATTGTTACTACCTGGTTCCTACAAAGGGGGTTAATGGGGTGTACTTGATGATTCTGGACGAAAAAGTGGCGCGCATTGATATTTACGATAAGCAATTGGCGATTAAAACTCAGCGGGGACTCGGCATCGGCGACTCAAAAACACAAGTGCTCAACAGTTACCCGCAAACTACCGTCAGCCCGCACCCTTACACTAGCCCAGAGGGTGAATATCTGGAAGTAGCGCTTGAGAACGGTAACGGCATCATTTTCGAGACCTATCACAAGACAGTGACTAACTTTCGTCTGGGCAGTTATCCAGCTCTGGGATATATCGAAGGCTGTTTATAACCTTCCATTTTGCTGCCTAGTTATTTAGAACCATCAAGTCTTCGGCGAAAATTACATTAGCAGAGTAGTTTTTAGCAATTTCCTGCAAGCTTGCCTCTTTATCGATATCACCTAAGCTAAAATGCGTGTAAACCAAGTTTTTGATACTTGCCTGCCTGGCAATTAAACTCGATTCCGCCAGGTTAAGATGGGCTCTGGTACGCTGCCTCTTTTTGTTTTTTCCAGCACTTGCAACCCGATTTGCGTTCTTCTTGGTGCGTTTATTGCCACGGCCACCTTTCATTATCATGCCACCGGAATCGATAATCATGAAATCGGCATTATTAGCCAACTTAGACAGCTCTTTTGAATAAGTGAGGTCACCGGTCACTACAATAGATTGATCCTGATAATCGAATCGGTAAGCGATAGCATAAGCGGTATGTGGCACCTTAATTGTCGATATTCTGATGTCTCCAACAGTAAAAGACTCCCCACCTTTAATATCTCTGGCAGTAAAAGCAGATTGCCGATCAGCCAGGGAGCGTTTGGTTTTCCCCAACCTATAGGCAATGTCATCCGCATACAGGTCCAGGTTTGTCTCAGTAAGCTTAACGGTGTTCGGTGGCCCCACAATGTTAAAATTATGCCGCCCCATCAACGAACGTATTAAAAAGGGCACAAACTCTTCATTGTGATCCAGATGATGGTGAGTGAAAAACAAGCCCGATAATTGTCGAATATCGACACCAGCTCTAGCTAAATTAGCCTGAGCACCGTTACCCATATCCAGCAAAATCCGCGTACTCCCCAGTGAAATCAAAACACTGGCACTGGCCCTATTCTCATTGTAAACCGGCGATCCGGAGCCAATGATTGTAGCCGTCAACCGCTCTGCAGCATTCGCTGAAGTTAGCAGTGTTGAGACCAAGACCATTACAGCAATAATTAAGTTCTTCATTAAACACATCTCAAAATAAAAAAGTCATAGAGGGAATAAAGCAAACGTCTCGACCCTACAAAGAGTAACTAACATCTGCCGACATCGGACTTCCACAGTATTGCCTTAATCCAAACTGGCCGATACCAATATACGCTAAAGCTTAATCCAGAATGTGTAGAGAATGTGAAACTGTTTGTAGATAAATTTTATTAGAGGGAAAATCGCAATTGAATAGCCTTTGCAAGCTAATTGAGCAAAGAATAGGGAAGGCGTAATCGCACTTCAAAAGTAGCTAATAAAGCTCCGCTTTATTAGCTACTTTTATTAATTACATTTCTATGATGACTTCTTCTGCATGGTCATATTTATAATCGCCAATACACCAGAACCCAACATCAGTAACAGCGAAATAGCGTTTAACACTGGCGTACTACCTTCACGCAGACGCTCAAACATTGCCACCGTTAAAGGTGCGTCTGACCCCACTAACATAAAAGTAGTATTAAAATTTTCAAACGACATCAAAAAACTGACGATGGCCGCTCCAACAATGGCGGGTTTTAAAAACGGCACCGTCACCGTAAATACAGCCATCAGTGGCGAAGCACCCAAGTTCAGTGCCGCCTCTTCCAGGGATCGATCAAATTTTTTCAATCTGGCAGAGATGATCAAGGTACAAATAGTAGTGATGAAAGCAAACTGACCTATCACGACTAAGGTCAGACCCGGGCGCAAAAACTCCAGATCGATAAACCAATAATCTTCAAGGTAATTGGCTATCTCACTGCTAAATACCAAAATCGAAACACCCAGTAACACTCCGGGAATAACCAGTGGCAGCAGCATCAACATATACAGAAAACTTTTGCCTGGAAAATTAAAACGTTCAAACAGAAAAGCGTTGCTACAAGCCACACTAATAGCGAGAAAAGTAGTCACTATTGCTATACCGACACTCAGCCCGATACTGTCCAACAGCTCAGAGTCAAAAAATATCCCGACCTTCTCTCCTTCTGATGAGAAAAACCAGTCAGTGGTAAAGCCCTGCCATGGAAACGAGGGGAATAAGCTATCGTTAAAGGCAAACACACCGACCACGATTAAAGGGGCGGCCAAAAAGATAAAAAAGGCCACCATATAGCTGTTGTAAAAAGCGTTGAATCTACTGCTTTGTTTTATTGAAGGTATCATTTATCACCCCATTGTCTTGGCAAAAGATTGGCGTGAGACTTTAAGCCCCGCCCAAACGATCAGGGAAGATAACAGTAACAACAATAACCCGAAGGCACTGCCCTGCTCCCAGTTAAAACGCGTAATAAATTGCGTATATATCTGTTCGGTAAACCATAAACTGTCTTTCCCGCCTAACAACACCGGCGTCAGGTAATTACCCAGAGATAACATAAAGACAATAATACAACCTGAGACGACACCGGGGATGGCGTGCGGAATAACGATCTCACGCAGTACGTTCCAGTTAGTTCCACCCAAGTCGTAACCCGCTTCGATGTAACTGTCATCCAGAGAATCCAGCGTACTGACCAGAGGCACTACCATAAACAGCATCGAAGTATATACCAGCCCCAACATGATAGTCGCATCGGTATACAGCAATTCAACCGGGCCTGCTGACAAGCCGGACCACTGCAGGAAGTTGCTGATGACACCAGATTCACGCAGTAGAATCATCCAGCCAAAAGTACGTACTAACTCACTGACCCAAAATGGGATCAGACACATTGCAAAGACAATGCCTTTGCTGCGTCCTTTAAGCATTTTTGCGATGTAAAAAGCCACCGGAAACGCGATCAGCAAGGTTAAGATTGTCGCCATTATGGACATTACAGCGGTACGGACAAAAGTCCGCCAATACAGCGGTTCGAGGAAAAATTCCTGATAGAAGCCAAAGGTAAATGACCCTTGTTCTGGATCTGTGAAGGAAAAGGCCAATAATTCAAGATGCGGTAAAATGATTAAGAGTATTAACCATAAACATAACGGGGCTAATAATAACCACATCCCCAACTTAAAAGGTGAAGTAGCGGGCAAGCTGCTCATAATGATCAAACACCCCCGCGATTGTCGGGATTATCCACGAAACACAATGTTTGCTCTGCGGACCAATTCAGATAGATAGTGTCAGCGTTTTGCAAGTTGGCAAAATCAGAGGTCTGCGGCAATGTAACGGTAATCTTACCGCCTGATTCAGGCTCTACGGCGATAATCTGGCTTTTGGCTCCATCAAACAATATAGTCTCTACCTGACAAATTAACTGATTATCAGTCTGCTCTGATGGTGCTGTACGGCTAACATTGATCGCTTCCGGGCGGACAAAAATTTCTACCGAGTTTCCCGCGTTTACTGTCTTATCAGCACTCACTTTCGCCTTAAATGACAAACCATCGTTAGTACTGACACGTACGGCTGTACCGTCTTGAGATTCAATATTACCCTGCCAGCGGTTGCTATCACCGACAAAACCGGCGACGAAGGCCGTTTCTGGCTGGTAATAAAGCTGGTGCGGAGTACCCACTTGTTCAAACTTTCCCTTGTTCATCACCGCGATCTGATCACTCATCACCAGCGCTTCAGATTGATCGTGGGTAATGTAAACAAAGGTAGTACCAAATTCTTTTTGCAGTAATTTCAATTCAATTTTCATCTGCTCACGCAGCTTTAAATCCAGCGCACCTAGGGGCTCATCCAACAGCAAAAGAGTAGGATTTAATACCAGACAACGTGCCAGGGCGATACGTTGACGCTGACCTCCCGACAGTTGATCGACACGCTTTTTGCCGCTACCGGCCAGACCTACACGCTCAAGAACCGCGGCAACCCGCTGTGCAATCTCTGCTTTAGGTACCGATTGACGTCTTAAACCATAGCCAATATTTTCTTCAATGTTCATGGTCGGAAACAGCGCCAAATGCTGAAACACCATGTTTACCGGCCGTTTATTAGGCGGCACGTCCAACATAGATTTTTGTTTGATCAGGAGATCGCCACTGGAGGGCATCTCGAACCCCGCCAACATCCTTAATAGTGTAGTTTTACCGCAGCCAGAGGGGCCGAGTATAGAAAAGAATGAACCTTTGGGGATAGTAAACGAAATATTATCGACGGCAGTGAAGTCTGAAAAATGCTTGCAGATATTCTCACAAGCTAAATCTATGGTGGTTTCTTTTGACATAATAGGAAAGTATCTTTGCAGGTTTTTAGATCACGCTTTCCGGGAGGAAAGCGTGAGAGGGAGAGCGATATTAAGAAGCTTTTACACGGTCGAGAATCTTGCCTTCAATTTTCTCTAGACCAGCAGGTACTGGTGGGTACCACTTGATGTTATCGATATCTTTAGCGGAGAAACTCTCTTGATACTGCGCCTTAGCTTTAGCATCTACGAAATCATCAGATCCCTTAGAGGCAGTAAAGTTACCAGCTGCTGCCGTAATTTTAGCGGCAATATCCGGGCGCATCACGAAGTTGATCCACTTGTAGGCACCTTCTTCATTTTTGGTTTTACGCGGCAGTACGAAAGTATCGATCCAACCTAATGCACCAGATTTTGGCGCCACAAAAGTGATATCGGCATTGTCGCGGTTTAACTTCCAGCCGCCTGCATCCCAAGCCATTGCCGCAGTCGCTTCACCTGAACGCATCAGGCTAAGTAGCGCATCACCACCACTCCAGTAAGCTTTAACGTTAGCTTTACACTCGGTAAGTTTGGCACC
>MAAB01006451.1_pt1 | contig 15144 bp, 10 predicted proteins | sample 1115991 | NCBI WGS metagenome assembly MAAB01 (sample SAMN04961124, study PRJNA320927) | seawater metagenome | isolation source: sample BD02T18 sea water enriched with oil for 18 days | place: USA:Gulf of Mexico | collected 2013-07-27
GGAGACTTTTTTGTTACATTACTGGGTTGGTAGTAATAAACATTCATAGGTTTGTTTAACAATTTATCGTTAATAACAAACTTACCTTTACCCTGCGAAAGACTGGTATCTGCAGACAAAGATACCGATGAAAACAATAAACCCAAACATAAAATAATCAAACGATTCATAGTGACTCTCTTTATCCCCCCCCTTAATTACCACTAAATACCAGCTGGCAATCAAGGGGAATGCTGATTAATAGTCGTAACGGAAACCGGTTACCCAGGTTGTATCGTTTTGTGTGACATCAGATTCCAGATCTGTGCCCTGATAGAAAGACTCGTTTCGATAGGAGGCATAGAATTTCAAGGCACGATTGGCTTTATACTCGGCTTCAAACGCCAATGCATCATTCCAGGTCACATCATATGCATCATTAAGTGCCTGGCGTTCCACTTCAACATCCTGTTCAGTCAATGTCTTGCGTACTTTTAGTGTTAGCTTAGGCATGGCATGAAGCTTATACATCACCACAGCTTCGTAGCCGGTAAAGCTGCGACCGGTTGCACAACTCCAAACTGTAGACAGTGAGGTAGAAGAACCCGTATACGCTTCGGTACAACGCTCGCTGGTGACACCGCCGCTGGAGTTAATATTACTTGGCCCTTGACCGTAGTTAGAACCTGCAAAACTGGCGCTACTAACACGGTAGTTATCGGGAATTAAATTATGCTTTTGATTGATGTAGCTTACGCCCAGGTAGTAATTGTCGTTGCGAACTTGAACCGCCAAAATATGCTGAGAATAATCATCATAGTTCGCATACTGGTTAAAATAGACACTGCCTAAGCTGCCTTCTTGCGCCGACAAAGGAATTGAAAACCCATCATAACGGTAGCCTCGTGGGGCCACCGAATCTGATCCGTCCCAATAGCTGTAGGAATAAATGGGTTTGATTGACCAGCCGTTATCCAACTTAATTTTATACGAAGCCAATATGCCATAAGCATGATCTAAGCGACTGCTTTGGCCATTACCCGACACATAATCTACCACCAGATCCAGACCAAGATTTTTATAGTTATACTGAATGCTGCCGTCGGTCCTGTTCCACCAGAACGCATCATCATAGCGAGTAATATAATTGTTATAGGCAACCGTTCTTAGGTTTTGTGCGGTGAAACGATCCGTTGTTCTCATGGCTTTATACACACCTAAACGGTTGCGGCCAAAGGTTACCTTACCAAGATCCTTACCAAAATCTAATCCGGCATAGGCATAACGAACATTCCAGCCTTCCTGATAACCCGAGGTGGGTATTTCCGGGTCGGTTTGGTAGTCATTGCGTTCGGTATTTGCATGCCAGCTTGCCATACCAATGGCACTCATATCTTCATTAATGTATTTACGAAATTTAATGCCAAGGGTACCCAGTACCCGTGTCATGACACCGTTATCTTCGCCATTTATAAATTGGCTATCGCTATCGCGGGTAAACATAGTACCCACTTCAGGCTGTATACGCCCGGTTAGCTCTAAGGTTGAGTCATTATCTTCTACAAAGACAACGGCTGAATGTGCGGCTGTAGAAGCAGCCATTAATGCCCCCACGCAATAGAGTGATCTCAATGTTTTATTTATTTTTAATGAAAAGTTTTTCATATAGTCCTCTAACTTCTTTTTAAATTCTGAATTTAAGAAAATGTAACAACACACAAATAGACGGCAAATATCGCAATGACGTTTATTATAAAGCCGACTTTTAACATGTATTTTTGTGACACCTCACCGGTACCATAAGCCAGGGCATTTGGCGGCGTGGCCACAGGTAACATAAATGCACAGGTGGCCGCCACACCCACACCAAATACCAGGGTATAGGTGATGGCTGGGTTAAACTGATTTGCCATGGCATACATCACCGGAATCAAGATGGCAGCGGAGCCGGTATTTGATGCCAATTCGGTTAAAAATATCATCAAGCCAATACAGCTTAGAATTAGCACCCAGTCAGCTGAATCAGAAAACAGGGTTAAAACTTCTCCCGCCAACCACTCTGACGTTCCGGTGGCCGCTAATACTGCCGAGAGACATAAGCCAGCGCCAAACAACAGTAAGATCCCCCAATCGATTTTGGCTTCCAGTTCCTTCCACTTGATCAAGCCCAACGCAGGGGCAAACGCCGTTATAGCAATCGCTACCATACGGTCTACTTTTGTTAGGTCTAACCATTGACCAATTTGTTTTGAAAAAATCCAACCAATCACAGTAAAGGCAAAGAGCAACACCGCCCCTTTTGCCTGGGGAGACCAAATCATTTTTTCATCATGGTTAAAGGATTGTAGTTTGGCGTTGGATTCAGGCTTTAACCCCCACCACAATGCGCTTACCACCACAGGGAATAGTATGATGGTTGAAGGTAGACCCACCTTTAACCATGAAACAAAATCCAAATCTAATGCCGCTGCGGCAATACCATTTGGCGGCGAGCCCACCACGGTGGCTAGGCCGCCTACGTTTGCACAATAAGCCGTGCCTAAAATAATAAACGTTCTCATGCGCGGAAACTCTTTACCTACCAAACCCATGGCGATGGGCAGCATCATGGCGGTAGTTGAAGTATTGCTCATCCACATGGACAAAAAGCTGGTCACCAGGAAAAAGCCAATGACTGACAGCCACAGGTGCCCCTGCGTCAGCTTTACCATGCCACTTGCCAACCATTTATCGATGCCATATTTATTCAGTAAGGCAGCCAGGGTAAAGCCCCCCATGAACAAATAAATTATAGTGGAAGAAAATGGTGCCATGGCTTCTTTGGCGGTGAATATATGCAGTAAAAAAGCCATGACAGGCACGAACAAGGCGGTAACCGCCAATGGAAATATTTCTGTCATCCATAAACCGGCAAATAAGATGAGTAACGAGAGCCCGTTTTGTACGTCCCGGTCATCTGATAAAAAAGCGGGCACGGTAAAACTAAACAGCCCCCAGAGCGCTATCAGTAGCACCTTCATATTTAATGGATAGTTAATCATAATTAATTACTACTTTTTACGGTTAATGTGGATTGATTTTTGGTACGGGCTATGCGACTCATTTTCACGATTTCATCTACCTGTGTAGAGGCCAATCCCAAGTAGGTTTTTGGATTTAACAGCTCAGCTAGCTCTTGCTCAGAAAACACGTCTTTTAACACTGCGTCTTCTTTAACGGCTTTTGACAAAGATATGCCGTCTTTATGAAAACGTTTGGCCAAACTATGCAAGCGTTCATTTGCATTGGTTTTACCCATTTTATCAGCCATGGCCAACACCAGTCTTTGGGATAGAACCCAGCCTTTGCTTAGGGTTAAATTTTTCGCCATTTGATTGCTATTTACATCCAGGTTTTTGATCAGGCGATGACTGGCATCCATTAACTTTGAGAAATCATAGTTAATTTCTTTAATGGCCTGCTTGGTTCTACTGGTGTTATCCCTTTCAAAAAAATTAACCACATCCTCAAGTATGATGCCGGACTTATTGCGAATGGTTCGCCCATAATAGATCAAGGCATCCGAATCACTGGGGTTAACTTTATGTGGCATAGTACTGCTGCCCACTGCTTTTTTAGGACGACGCTCGGTCAGTTCATTGACTTCATTCATCTGAAGTAAATACACTTCTTGCCCCAAACGACTCAGGCTTTGCGCTACCAGTGCCTGCGCCAGCGCATATTCAGCATATACATCCCTGGCACTGTGCCAGTCATCTATATACGGGTCAGACAAACCCAATTCTTTAGCGAACTGTTTCTCTACTTCTATGGCGCTACTCCCTAGCCCCACGTAGCTGCCCACCGCGCCCTTTAGTATGCTCATCTTTTTCAATTTATTACGAACGCCTTTAAAACGCTCAATGTTCCTTCTGGTCTCTGCCACCCAGGTACTTACCTTTTTCCCAAAGGTAATAGGCAATGCTTGCTGCCCTAGAGTTCTTCCAATCATGACTGTATTTTTATGTTCAACCGCCAATTGCATTAAGCTAGCTTCTAACGCTCGCAGCGCAATTAAATTTAGATCAATGCTATCAATCAACTGAAGCGTCATCACTGTGTCATAAATATCCACGGTGGTGGCACCAAAATGCACATACTGCCCCGCTTCCTTTAATGAGCGATTCCAGACATTCAGTAATGCCACCATACGGTGCCGCACCTTGTTATTTTCTACTAAGAAATCAGCTAGCGGTAAAAATTCAAGGGTTGATTTATTCGTAATGTCATCTGCCGCCCATTGGGGTATCACACCATATTTGGCCTGGCTCCTGGCTAACGCCGCTTCAACTTTTAGCACTAATGCCAGTTCATTTTCACTGGAAAATGCTCTGCGTGACTTTTCTTCATAAGAAACCGTGGCAGCATTGGCCACAGGCAATAAGCAGAAAAACAATATTATTTTAAGTGAAAGATATTTCATGTATTTAAGTCAACCTCTCATTATTGGTAAGATTGATACGTGGTCCACGCACTAATCTGTAAGGCTTCAGCCAATGGACCAGTCAATCCAAAATCCAACAATCCCTGCGGAGATTCACCGGTTAAGTAGGCATAAAATGTATACGCCGTTAATACCTGCCCTTGAAAACTGGCGTGTCGATCGTCATCAAATAGATCCACATTAAATTGCGAGCCATAGTTGGCTTCAAAATAACTCCAGGCTCTGCCCACAGCCACCACCCTACTACCAAAATAGTTGCCCACTTGATCGTAACCGTTTATATGGGCCAAGCGGTCTTCACCGCGATTACCCCAGGTTTGATAAAACATCATGTCAGAACCATTGGCTTCGATGAGGTCTTTAAACTGCTGAATCAGTGCATAAGGGGCAACATGTAAAGCATGCATGCCTGAACTGTGTTCCTGCAGCACAATGTGATCAAAACCCTTGGCAATCAACTGCAAACTTTTGTCATCATCAATATGATCTGACAAGCTGGTACTGCTTGGATTATTCACCGCCACTGCGGGTGTGAAACCACCACATGCCAACAAGTCGATGACTTTAAGGGGTAAATTCCGCGTTAAACTATTGCCGATAAAGGCAACACTTATGACCTGGCCATTGCCACCGTCATGACATCCAGAGCTGTCATCAGAGGCGCCGCATGCGGTCAAAAAAATCGCGCACAATGCCAGTATTATCTTTTTTTTCATGACGTTACTTTTATGTTTTTCAAATTGAAGCACAAGCACAGATGGTTACCCTGCCTAAAAAAGCCCAGGTGCATAACACGCGGGCTTTTTGTTTTACTATTTAGATACCACAGCTTGATCGCCGCTCGTTAAATCAATCATCACAATACGGTTATCATCTGTGTTGATAGAAAATACACGCTGATTTTGGGCATCCAACACCATTGAGTTGCTGCCATTTAACGCATTGCTCAGCAGGTCACCATTACCTTCGGCGCCATTGGCAATTAAGGTTCGCTCCAGAGTATCCAGATCCAGGGCAACCAGTGCATCGGCGTTAGCATCCAGGATTAACACCCGGCCATTGTCTGTATCCAGGGCAAGGCCGCGAGGGTTTACAACATCTATACCGCTGCCCACCGGGGATTCATCTGTAGAAAGATTGGCCAGTAGCGTGGTGGCACCTGAGGTGAGATCCACCGCCACCAGTCCATAGATACCATTGCTGCTGCTGGATGTTACCAGGGCGCGATTATTCGCTTGGTCAATCACCACAGATTGAATGCCTTCCAACAGGCCGGTATCGGTGGAACCGTCTTTGGCCAACACAGTGCGTTCACCGGTTTCAAGATTAACTCGATACAAGGTATCGCGAGAAGTGTCGCAAACCAGAGCACTGGTGGCACTTTCAATGGCGATATGACCACGGGGGCTGCCAAACGTAAGGGCATCCCCTTCCTGGTTTGACGAAATTAGCGAACTACTGCCCAGGGCAATATCAACCGACATCAAAACATCATCGGCATTGTCCACCACTAATAATTGATTATTCTGGGTATCAAAACCTAAACCGCGTATCTGTGTCAGGGTGGCGCCATTACTTTCAAGTACCACAGTACGATCACCGCTGGCCAAATCGATTTTGATAATCATGTCGCTACTATCGTCGGCCACGTATAGGGCTTCACCACTGGGATCAAGCGCCATGCCAGTTGCATCTGCCAGCGCCTGACCTGTGCCTACCATAGGTGACTGCGCGCGAGGCGGTTGAATTAAACTACGGTCACCACTGGTTAAATCCACGGCCACCGGGGCACTCACATCGGCATCCACCACAATTAAGCGGTTATTGGCGGTATCTAAAACCACGGCACGGGTAGAGTCGAAGTCGGCACCGGATGTGTCCGTGGCACCTGCATTTTGACCCGACAACTCAGTACGATTACCCGTGGTCAGATCAACCGAAATAACCCCCTCAAAGCCGTTACCGGCATCGGACACCAATACACGGTTACCTGTCTCATCCAGGGTGATACCTCGAATAGAACTGAAATCCGTGCCGGTGCCGATAGCCGCACCAGAAAGGATGCTGCGGTTACCATTGCTCAAATCGATGGCCACCACCGCGTCAGCTCCGGTACCCACAACATAGGCCAGGGTGCCTGCGCTATTGACGGCAATGCCACGGGGTGAGGTTAAACTTACGTCCCCTGTGCCCACTTCAGCCCCCGATTTTTCGCTTGAAATAATGGTTTGTGTGCCATCTGACAAGCTTACCGCCAACACACCATCCAGGGTGGTATCCACCAACAGGGCTCGGGCATTGGTGGCATCGATGGCGATACCAAAAGGACCACTTATATTGCCGCCCACGGTTAAATCAGTTCGATTACCTGTGGTTAGGTCCACAGAGACCACGGCGTTGCGACCATCATCTGTGACCAGTAAACGATTGTTGGCAGCGTCCAGGGCAATGCCCCCCTCTAAATCAGCTTCAAACAAGGTACCTGTGCCCACATTGGGGCCAGAAAACTCTTCACTGGTATTATCGATAAGGTTTAACACATACACACCGGGCAGGTTTTCGTCCGAGATGTAGGCCTTGTTATTTTCAGCGTCAAATGCAATGCCTTGGGCACCACTCATAGTGGCTTGCGCACCGGATAAAGCGGCAAAATGCTCAATGTTCACCACCTGCGTGGCCGTTTTGCCATTGCTGTCGGTTAGGGTAAGTGTGATGGCATTGCCACTGTCAGCGGTGAGCGCCGCCGTGGTGCTCCAGGTGCCAGCTTCAGCGGTTACATCAATGGCAGCCTGGGATCCGTTTTTCGCGGTAAACGTGGTAAGGGTGGCTTCCCCGGCAAGCTCAAAACGGCCCGAAAGAGTCAGGCTGTCAGAGTTCACACTGGCATTTGCAGTGGGAAAAGCAAGGGCGATTGATGGCGCCGCACTGTCCAGTACGGTGACAGTAAATGCGCTTGAATTCGTAGAGGTGTCTGCAGACGTGGCGGTGATTTCAATGGTGTGCGTGGTGGCGGTTGCAAAATTCAGACTGGCTGCCAGCGTCACCACACCGGTATCTGCATTAATGGCAAACATGCCATTTGCATCATCGCTTAAAGCGTAGGTAACCGTGTTGTAATCAACGTCCAGATCTGACGCTGTGGCGGTAATGCCAACCTCCGTCTCGATGGCGGCATCATCACTGATCTCATTGCTTGAACTGTTCACATCCACAACTGGACTGATGTCGTATTCATTTTCGCCATAATTAGCCGTGGTACTGACTCCACCGCCAGAGCCACCACCACAAGCTTGCAATAGGATTGAAGCAATGATGAGTGAAAGGGGTTTCACACTGTTTTTGAGCGACATGGGTACACCTCTAATATTTATTTTTATGTGCCAATAGATATTAGAAAATGCCGGGGACAACCTCTATGAAGTAATTTACTAAAATGTTCCCTGTTTCACCCATAAAAAAACCTAAATGGGTGATTTCCACCCTTTTAGGTTTTTTTAGGATATTTTTTGGTCGATTTAGCCCCTATTCCTTGTATTGGCTCTTATCCAGACCATAACGAACCATCTTTTCATAGAGGGTTTTTCTTGGTATGCACAGCTGAACCTGAACCGCCTTGAGCCGCCCGCCACTGCGGGTAAGCGCATCATGAATCAGGGTTTTCTCGAAACGACTCACCTGTTCCCCCATGCTTAAATTGAGGGTTAATTCATTGTTGTCATCTGCCTGGGAGAAAACCCCCTTGTCGCCGGTGAGTATATAGCGCTCTGCCACGTTGCGCAGTTCCCGTAAATTTCCGGTCCAATTATGGGTTTGTAACCATACCTGTTGATTGAGGCTCAGTTTAGGTGGGCTAATTTGATAACGACTACTGGCGATACGTAAATAGTTTTCGAATAACAGAGGAATATCACTCTCCCTGTCTCTAAGGGGAGGCACACTAAATTGAATAACACTTAGATGGTAGTAAAGCTCGGCTTGAAATTGACCTTCATCGATAAACTCCGCTATATTTTCGGTGCTGGCAGATATGACTCTTAGCTGCACCGCACTCTTTAAGCCAGCTGATAATTTGGAGGCATTATCCGCTAAAAAACGATTTAATTTTTGCTGCATCAAGTCTGACATATTTTCAATGCCATCTAAAAATATGGTGCCCTTGTGAGCCGCCGCAATTTTTCCTTTTACTAAAAATTCCGACTCTGACACCACCCCACCAAACAATTCCTGATCAATATCCTCATCAGAAATGGCACCGCAATTAATCACAACAAAAGCGCCATCGCTATTGCTGCCGTGATCATGAAGAAAACGGGCAGCCAATTCCTTACCCACCCCGGTTTCACCCTGAATTAATACACTGGTATCCACATCTTTTATTCTGGAAAGCGTAGCGCGCAGCGCTTTAATCTTCTCGCTATTACCCAGTATTCTTGGGCCTGGACCACTCTGCGCATCCAGATCGTCTCTTAGCTGGCGATTCTCCAGTATGAGTTTTCTGTGTTCAAACGAGCGCTTGACACTCTCAAGGAAGTTATCGACTGATATGGGTTTTTCCAAAAAGTCATATGCCCCCTCTCTCATGCATTCAACCGCCAGAGAGATATCACCATGGCCGGTTAACACGATAAACGGAATCTCGGGGTCAATCCCCTTGGATACTTTTAAGAACTCACGACCATCCATGTTAGGCATATTTATGTCTGATACAATTACTCCTTCCCAGTCCTCGTGGATTAATTCCAGGGCTTTTTCAGCGGATGTAAAATACTGAACCTCATAATCATGAAGGGTAAGGGTTTGCTCTAATGCACGACAAATATCTATTTCATCATCAATGATAATGACTCGGCCATTACTACTCATTATCTAACCCCCAATAATATCTTTTTAATGTGATAACAAAACTTGCACCTTGTTGTGTTTTATCAAGGGCAACAATACTTCCACCAAAAGCATCCATGATACGTTTTGAGATGGTTAACCCCAAACCAATTCCGGTATTCTTGGTGGTAAAAAAGGGTTCAAACAATTGATCTAAATTCTCTTCAGATATCCCTTTACCATTGTCACTGACGGTCATCATCAAGCACAGCTAGTTCTATTTTAATGCTTGCATCATCAACTTCAGCCACCGCCTGAATAGCGTTATTCAATAAATTAATGACAACCTGCTCCAAGGGCACTACATCCCCCACAACCTTAAGGTCGCTCGGTATAGGCTGAACATCTAGTTTAATAGATGACTTACTTAACTTGTTTTCAAGAATGTTGACAGATGCATCCACCACCTCAGCCAGGCTAACGGGGCCAAGCACCCCCTTGGCCTTTCTTGCAAACACCTTATATTGACCCACTATCTTTTCAAGCATGTCATTTAATTTTAGCAAGTGATCAAGCACCGAATATACTTTCTGTTTATCGCCTTTATCCAATATTATTTTCATATTCTGAATATAAATTCGCATGGCCGTAAGCGGCTGATTCAGTTCATGATTAATGCCGGCCGACATTTCGCCCAGCATGGCCAATTTGGCAGTTTGAATAAGCTCTTGTTCAGTTTGTTTGAGGGTTATCTCGGTTTCCTTGTACTTTTCAATAATATCTCTAAGCTGAGTATTGGTTATCTGCAGCGCCTTGGTGCGTTCATCTACTCTTATTTCAAGTAACGCATTGTTTTTTGCCAGGTCTTTACGAGCAAGCACCATTCTATTCCACGAGGCATAAAGTAGTACAAGCAAGATATAAAAAAGGCTAAACACCAGCAGCGTTTTAACGATTGAATTTACTACTGAAAAATGCGGTACCATGGCAATGAGCTGCCAGCCTATATGCTTGATTTCACGACTAAAAATTAAGTATTCATCCGAGGTTTCATTTAAGGTAATAACGCCCTTGGTTAATACTTTTGAAAAGTTTCTGTCTTTTGTCAGTGGCAGTATTTTATTTTCGCCATATTGACGCTGTGCAATCAAGCTCTTCTTTATTTCGTCGGATAGTATGCCAATTGAATGGTAATTCCACTGGGTACGGCTACTAAAAAATACCGCGCCATGAACATCCGTCACAACAAAATCAAAAGATCGATCAACCAGGTTCTCTTCAATAGCATCCAATGGAATTTTCACCACCAGCACACCCACCACCCTGTCACTATGATAGACAGGGGTAGAAAAATAGTAGCCCCTAACACCGGACACAGTACCTAGGGCAAAATAGCCTAATTCAAAGCCTTTAATGGATTGCTGAAAATAGGGTCGAAAACGATAATCAACCCCTACAAAACTGTCCTCCTGCTGCCAATTACTGGAAGCAATGGCGGTTCCATTTGCATCTAATAAGTAGATAGCCTCCGAATCGGTATCTTGACTATAGGATTCCAATAAGACGTTTAATTTTTGTATGGTTAGGTTTCTATCGGCATTTGATTCAGACAGCAGAGTATCGATAACCAAGTTATGTTTAGAAACCACCTTGGGAAGTGATTGATATTTATTTATTTGAGCATTCAGTTTTGAATCGATGCTGGCCAGACTAATTTGCGCCTCCAGACGCAGTTCCTTAACAGCCTGCCGGTAGCTGACAAAAGAGACGGCCAGCATGAGTCCTACCCATAACAACAGGGCAATCATCCATTTACTGTTCATTCCCATGTGAGCCTTGGCATTAATGGACACCTTGAAGCCTCTTTACTGCTTGTATATTCATATTTTCTACAATTTACTCTATTTAAAGAAATACGTTAATGCCTGCTTGCCCAGCGGTCGATATTAACAACTATAGGCCGGATTGAATTTAGAGTAACAACAGCAACCCCTTATTCCTTAAAAAGCGCACTATGGCGAATCGCTGTACCAAATTTCTCTGATAGTTCATATTGTCCACTAATTAGAGTGTCCGATAAACTGGGGAGTATCAGGCAGTCCCTCCTCTATGGAAACACTAAATAAATCATCAATATCAATACGATTATTAGACTCGTCATCAGCGTCGGCTTGGCCTAGCTTGATTTCAGCTAGCCCCTGATTTAACACGACCTAAAAATCATTAGAAGATAAAGCTATATTTGAAAACCGAATTAAAACGAAAACCTGCATTACTCTAACCATAATAATACTAATCCTATACATTTCAGAATCAAGGGGATCAGTGTAATTGATCGAAACAACCTACGCTGCGCTTTAATTTATTTAATGATAACAAGCTGGCCTATTTAGCTTATTCAACCAAGCTTAAGTTAATTTGTCTTTGTATTCTTTACAGCTAAAGTAGAGAATAGAACGGACCAAGGGGCATGTCTTGTTTTGTTTTGTGCGTTTAAAGCAAAACGCAAGACCTAACCCCGTAGCACCCTAATCCTATACATTTCAGAATCAAGGGGATCAGTGTAATTGATCGAAACAACCTACGCTGCGCTTTAATTTATTTAATGATAACAAGCTGGCCTATTTAGCTTATTCAACCAGGCTTAAGTTAATTTGTCTTTGTATTCTTTACAGCTAAAGTAGAGAATAGAACGGACCAAGGGGCATGTCTTGTTTTGTTTTGTTTTGTGCGTTTAAAGCAAAACGCAAGACCTAACCCCGTAGCACCAACGGATTATGGGTCAATTTCACCCATTTTTTGTCTTGACGGTGACTGGCCATTTATCGTATTAAAATAACTAACCTAAAAAGATGAATTAACCTTTTAGCCAAAATAAGCTGCTAAAACAAGTATTGGTACAGCCATATTAGCCTCTTAGCACTTAGAACTTAACACTTAACACTTAGCACTTAGCACTTAGCACTTAGCACTTAGCTAATTACCATAGTTTGATATGTTTGATTTTAAAACTGGCAACTAATAATCTGCCAATTTTATTCACATAATAAAAAGAGCAAATTCAATGAATAAATTTATTTTATTAATTAGTTTAATGTTAATAGACACATTAGCATTTTCAGATATAAAAATATTAAAAGCAGACTTTCGCCATCGCCCACCTGAAATGATCATACAACCCAGAAACCAATCGGGACCATTAAAAGATATTATTGAAGAAGCGTCTAAAAAAATTGGTTATAAAATTAAATGGCGAGAAGCACGTTTTTCTAGAAGTTTATCAGGATTAAGAACCGGCTTAATTGATATCGTTCCAAGAACCATTAAAAACAAAGTACGGGAAGAGTTTGTTCATTATTTAGGCCCCATTGGTTATCAACAAAAAGATATTTTATTCATGGTACGAAAAGGAGAAGAGGGTTTACTAAATGATTTTATAGACCTATATGAATTAGAAATTGGCATTAAACGGCATACCGCTTATTTTGATGAGTTTGACAATAATCAGAAGATTAGGAAGGCAAAATCGAGTGATGATAGAAGTATGGCAAAGAAGTTTTCAAAAGGTAAATTTAAAGCCATGATTATTCTTGATAAGGGTTCAATTGAAAAATCCCTCAAAGAGATTGGATTTACCGATTACGCCTATGCAAATTACAAACACGTTCAAAGAGTTGGAAATTACTATGGATTTTCTAAAAGATCCCCCCATGCTCATATCTATCCAAAATTGAATGAAACTCTGTCTAAGATGACTACATCAGGGAGAGTTGCTGAAATTTATAAGCAATTTAATGCCACGCCACCTATTCAATAACCTGCGAAAGTGGAGCATGCCCTGCTGAGGTTATGGCCACAATCAATAGAAAAAATAGCAGGGCTCGAAAAGGCATGATGCAAAACCTGATAATCATATAGGCAAGCCCCCAGAAGGGTCGAGTAAGGATCGAGGGTCAGGGCACTGCATTAAGCCTGCAAACTACGTGTAACGGGACTTTCAGAGTAACCTTTAAACTTCCAGCTGGGTCAGAGGTAAGTTCTTTGGCCTGTGTTTCGGCTTTGTCTACGTTATCCAAAATACCCAGGCACTGTTCGTAATAGTTTGCGCCCACCTCAGTCAGCACCAGCTGACGACTGCTACGGTTGATCAGGCGGCTGCCAATATAATCTTCCAGCGCCGACACTTTTTTGCTAACGGATAATTGTGACAAACGCATCTCATCCGCCATGGCGGAAAAACTCCCCTGTTGCACGATACGCACAAAAATGTGCATGGCTGACAGTCGGCCCACAGTTGGCCTCCTCTTCGGGGCTTTATTCTAATTTGGAAAGGCTGACATTCTTTGTACGCCATATAATTTCAATTTAAGAATACTAATACGGGCATCTTCATCTACATTAATAATTTAGGAGTGCATTTTATGTCCATAAAACAATCCCTGGGGCTGTTCGGATTACTGGTAGCCTTAATCTATCAAACCGCCATGGCCGCAAATCTTCCTGCACACACCCAACAAATAGCCGAAGGTGTATACAGTTATGGTGATCCAGCCAAGGGCTATTACTCTTTGTTTGTGGTCACCCAGGACGGCGTGGTGGCCATTGAATCTGTGAATACTCAGCACGCCACTGGCCTGCTTAAGGCCATCACGGCGGTGACCTCACAGCCTGTGCGTTACCTCTTGCACAGCCACAACCATTGGGATCACGCCGGCGGCGGCAAGGTATTCCAGGATGTGGGGGCCAAAACGTTAGCCCATGAAGAAGCCTACGTTTGGCTTAAGGCTAACCCCCACAAGGGCATCAGCCTGCCCAGTGAATCCTGGAAAGGGGCGAGAAAAAACCTAAAGGTGGGCGGGCAAACCATAGAGTTGCATTACCTGGGCATGAACCATGGCTTGGGCATGACCGTGTTCCGCTTGCCCAAACAAAAAATAATTTACATTGCCGACCTAGTAACCCCGAAGCGGGTGCTGTTCACCATAGTGCCCGACTTTAACATCCGCGAGACCCAGCGCAGCCTCACAGAAATTCAACAACTGGACTTTGATAAAGCTGTATTTTCCCACAGCCCGGTAGGACCCGTGGGCAGCAAACAAGATGTGGCCGATATTAATCAATACATTGAGGATTTACGCGGCGCCATTTATGGGGAATTCAAAAAAGGCACCCCTGCCATGAAAATTCCTAACAAGGTACGACTGCCCAAATACCAGGACTGGGCCATGTACGATGAATGGTTAGCCTTGAACGCCTGGCGCATTTTATTGGATGATCATATGGGCCCCTTTCCCTGGCACCCATAACCTTTTTAGGCTGTCGGACTAATATAAACATGCCGACGGCCATTTGAAAAAAAACATCAAGCTAACTTGAATTCTTTATTCTTATTTTTAATTTAAAATGTCGCCCACATAGCGCGCAGACAAGGATTCGTCTTTATAATTAATCACCGACTTGCTCTGTAAACCTACGCCAATTAAAGCTGGGTAACTCAATGATGGTGACCCCGTTTTTACTATTTTATACGGCAATTTTCTATTCTTTAAAAAGCGCACTCTGGCGAATCGCTGCACCAATTTTTTCTGACAACTCGGAATCTTCAACCGCTCGAGCCAGGGTCACGCCCCCCACTAATATCGCCAGCTTCTGCCAGGTTTCATCGTTTATGTTTTCTGATTTATCGCCATCGGCAAGATGGGCTATCTTGAGTAACTCAGCCTCATAAACGCTTTTTAAATTGTCATCACTGCGTGCCACTTCAGACGTCAGGCTTTGCAAACCACAACTAAATTGAGGATCACAGGTTCTACGATCGTTAACGTATAAATCGGCAAACGCCTGCCACCAGTTCTCCCCGT